>Ga0136633_1001474_pt1 | contig 17324 bp, 12 predicted proteins | sample AntDrymeUQ832206_2_FD_105494 | JGI IMG/M metagenome (GOLD analysis project Ga0136633, IMG submission 105494) | Polar desert sand microbial communities from Dry Valleys, Antarctica - metaG UQ83 (22.06) | ecosystem: Environmental > Terrestrial > Soil > Desert | place: Antarctica: Dry Valley...
CGAGGTCTGGACGTACGCGTGCTCGCACAAGCTGAAGGCGGGCGACGCGGATCCGTTCCCGAACACCGTCACGGTGACCGGTACGGACCCGCTCGGCGGGACCGATGACGACACCGACACCGAAGAGGTCGACGTCCTCGACCCGCAGCTGACGGTCGACAAGAAGGTCTCCGCGAGCGCGAACGGCCCGTACGTCGAAGGCCCGGTGGACGTCAACCGCGCCGGCACCGTCTACTACCAGTTCGCCGTCACCAACACGGGCGAGACGTCGCTGACACTGGTCGTCGACGACCCGAAGTGCGACGCGAACACGCTGAGCGGCCCGGTCAAGACCATCGGCGACCAGGACAACACGTTCGAGCCGGGCGAGGTCTGGACCTACCGGTGCTCGCACAAGCTCCTGGCCGGCGACGCCGATCCGTTCCCCAACACCGTCACGGTGACCGGCACCGACCCCGACGGCGGCACCGACGACGACACCGACACCGAGTCCGTCGACGTCCTCGAGCCCCAGTTGACGGTTGACAAGAAGGTTTCCGCGAGCGCGAACGGCCCGTTCGTGGAGGGTCCGATCGACGTCAAGCGGACCGGGACTGTGTTCTACGAGTTCGCCGTGACCAACACAGGCGAGACGTCGCTGACGCTGGTCGTCGACGATCCGAAGTGCGATGCGAACACGCTGAGCGGCCCGGTCAAGACGACCGGCGACGCCGATGGCAGCTTCGAGCCGGGCGAGGTGTGGACGTACGCGTGCTCGCACGCGATCAAGGCCGGCGACGCCGATCCGTTCCCCAACACGGTGACGGTGACCGGCACGGATCCCGACGGCGGCACCGACGACGACACCGACAGCGAGGAGGTCGATGTTCTCGATCCGCAGTTGACGGTTGACAAGAAGGTTTCCGCGAGCGCGAACGGCCCGTTCGTGGAGGGTCCGATCGACGTCAAGCGCACCGGCACGGTCTTCTACGAGTTCGCCGTCACCAACACGGGCGACACGAGCCTGACGCTGGTGGTTGACGACCCGAAGTGCGACGCCGGGACGCTGAGCGGCCCGGTCAAGACCACGGGCGACCAGGACGGCACGTTCGAGCCGGGCGAGGTCTGGACGTACGCGTGCTCGCACAAGCTCCTGGCCGGCGACGCCGATCCGTTCCCGAACACGGTCACCGTCACTGGTACGGACCCGCTGGGCGGCACGGACGACGACACCGACAGCGAAGAGGTCGACGTCCTCGATCCCCAGCTGACCGTGGACAAGAAGGTCTCGGCGGGCGCGAACGGCCCGTTCGTCGAGGGCCCGATCGACGTCAACCGCGCCGGCACCGTCTTCTACGAGTTCGCCGTCACCAACACGGGCGACACGAGCCTGACGCTGGTCGTCGATGACCCGAAGTGCGACGCCGGGACGCTGAGCGGCCCGGTCAAGACCACGGGCGACCAGGACGGCACGTTCGAGCCGGGCGAGGTGTGGACGTACGCGTGCTCGCACAAGCTGAAGGCCGGCGACGCCGATCCGTTCCCGAACACCGTCACGGTGACCGGCACCGACCCGTTGGGCGGGACCGATGACGACACCGACACCGAGTCCGTCGACGTTCTCGACCCGCAGCTGACCGTGGACAAGAAGGTCTCGGCGAGCGTCAACGGCCCGTTCGTGGAGGGTCCGATCGACGTCAAGCGCACCGGCACGGTGTTCTACGAGTTCGCGGTGACCAACACCGGTGAGACGACGCTGACGCTGGTCGTCGACGACCCGAAGTGCGACGCCAACACGCTGAGCGGCCCGGTCAAGACCACGGGCGATCAGGACGGCACGTTCGAGCCCGGCGAGGTCTGGACTTACGCGTGCTCGCACGCGATCAAGGCCGGCGACGCCGATCCGTTCCCGAACACGGTGACGGTGACGGGCACCGACCCCGACGGCGGCACCGACGACGACACCGACAGTGAAGAGGTCGATGTCCTCGATCCGCAGCTGACCGTGGACAAGAAGGTCTCGGCGAGCGCGAACGGCCCGTTCGTGGAGGGTCCGATCGACGTCAAGCGCACCGGGACCGTGTTCTACGAGTTCGCGGTGACCAACACCGGCGACACGCCGTTGACGCTCGTCGTCGATGACCCGAAGTGCGACGCCGGGACGCTGAGCGGCCCGGTCAAGACGACGGGCGACCAGGACGGCACGTTCGAGCCCGGCGAGGTGTGGACGTACGCGTGCTCGCACGCGATCAAGGCCGGCGACGCCGATCCGTTCCCGAACACCGTGACGGTCACCGGCACCGACCCGCTCGGCGGGACCGACGACGACACCGATTCCGAGGAGGTCGACGTCCTCGATCCCCAGTTGACGGTCGACAAGAAGGTTCGCCGCGGCAATTCCGGCGCGTTTGTCGAGGGCCCGATCGAAGCGCACCGGGGCGATGTCCTGAACTACCAGTTCACGGTCACCAACACGGGCGACACGCCCTTGACGCTGGTCGTCGACGATCCGAAGTGCGACAGCGGGACCCTCGCCGGCCCGGTCAAGACCACGGGTGACAACGACGGCACGTTCGAGCCCGGTGAGGTCTGGGTCTACACCTGCAGTCACGTGATTCTCGCCGGCGACGCGGATCCGTTCCCGAACACCGTCACGGTGATCGGAACCGACCCGCTCGGCGGGACTGACGACGACACCGACACCGAGACGGTCGACGTCCTCGATCCGGGCATCGCCGTGGACAAGAAGGTCCGCCGCGGCTCAACCGGTGCCTTCGTCGACGGTCCGGTGGACGCGAAGATCGGCGACACGCTCGAGTACGAGTTCACCGTCACCAACACCGGGGACACGCCGCTGACCGTCGTGTTCTCCGATCCGAAGTGCGATGCCGGCACGCAGTCCGGTCCGGCCGGCGATACCGACGCCGACGGCAAGCTCGATGTCGGCGAGACGTGGACCTACCGCTGCTCGCACAAGCTCACAGCGAACGACCCGATCCCGTTCGTGAACGTGGTCACAGTCACGGGCACGGATCCGATCGGCGGCACCGACGACGACGACGACGAGGTGTCGACCGGTGTGTTGATTCCGAGCACGCTGGTGGTCAAGGAGGGCAACGTGTTCGCCTACCACGGCGACACCGTCACCTACACGTTCGCGGTCTCCAACAACGGCAACGTCCCGCTGCACGCCGTGAAGGTCGTCGACGATCGTTGCGCCCCCGTTTCGGCCGCGCCGACCGAGAAGCGCAACGACGACGGGGACGCCCTGCTCGAGAAGGTCGGAGCGGACGGCCAGGGGCCGGAGGTCTGGATCTTCTCCTGCTCGAAGGCTGTCCCCGCGCACGCCGCCGGCGAGGAGAACCCGATCCACAACACGGCGACGGCCACGGCGCTCGATCCGCTCGACGAGACGGTCACCGCGACCGACGATCACCTGACGCGGATCCTGCACCCGGCGGTCGCAATCGACAAGATCGGCCCGGCCGGCGGCATGGCCGGGCAGCGTGTCGGCTACCAGCTCGTGGTCACCAACCCCGGCGACGTCGCGATCGTCGGCCAGACACTGAAGGTCACCGACCCCAAGTGCGACTCGCCGCCGGTCCTGGTGAGCAAGAACCGCGACAAGGGCGCCGACCCGACGCCGGACACGCTGGACCCGGGCGACTCCTGGATCTACGGGTGCTCCGCGCCGACGGCCGTCGGCCAGACCGAGCTCGTCAACCAGGGCTTCGTCGAGGGCGTGGATCCGAACGGCAAGGTCGTCACGGCCAATGACTCGGTGACCACCCCGCTCACCCAGCCGCAGATTCAGGTCCTGCCCGAGGCGATCATCTCCGGCGCCGCGCGGCTCGCCGGCCCGGCCGGCTGTGTCAGCAAGGCGTTCTCGGCCCGTGTCAGCGGCCGCCGGATCGCCTCGGTCACGGTCACGATCGACGGCAAGCGGGTCAAGCGCACCGTTTACAAGAGCGGTGAGGGCAAGAAGTTCGCCTACAAGATCAACCCGAAGAACTTCAGCAATGGAGCCCACCGGGTCAAGGTCCGGATCACGTACAACCAAAAGGCCCGAACGTCTGCGAAGACCCTGCAGATGACGTTCGCCCGATGCGCTCGCGTAGTCGTCAAGCCCCGGTTCACCGGTTGAGGCCCGCCCTCGCCCTGATGCTCGTCGCCTCGGCGGCTGTCGCTCCAGCAGCGGCGGCCGCCGAGCCGCTTCGTGCCGTGGGGTCCAGGGGGCCGTTGCTGAACGAGCGGTTGAGCGACGAGTTCTCGGTCACCCGCTTCGCGCGGGTACACCGGACGGAGAAGATCCGCAAGGACCCGAAGCGCTCCGCTCGCTCGATCGCGCGGCTGCGGTACCAGACCGAGGACGGGCCTCCGGAGGTCTACCTCGTGCTGCGAGCGCGCCGGGACTCCAAGAAGCGGGTCTGGATCCAGATCCGTGTCCCCGGCCGGCCGAACGGGCGCAAGGGCTGGGTGCGACGCGAGGCGCTCGGCCCAGTAAGGACCGTTCGCACGCACCTGCGGATCAACCGGACCACCCTGCGGGCGACGCTCTACAAGGCGGGCAAGACAATCTGGAGCTCGCCGGTCGGCATCGGCGCCAAGGGAACCGAGACGCCCCGCGGGCGCTTTTGGATCCGCGACCGGCTCAAGGGCTTCGGCGGGAGCTACGGCCCCTTCGCCTTCGCCACGGCGGCGTATTCGAAGCTCTCGGAATGGCCCGGCGGCGGGGTGATCGGCATCCACGGAACCGACCAGCCCGGATTGATCCCGGGGCGCCCGTCACACGGATGCATCCGCGTGCCGAATTTCAAGGTCGTGCAGCTCGAGCGGCTGATGCCGGTCGGGACATCTGTCCAGATCTTGTAGTCCCTGTTGGTTTCTTGCTCAAAGGATGGGACTGTGGTCCGAGATACGACCTATAGACCAATGACCGACCGCCCCCTCATCCTCGTCGTCGAAGATTCGGACGTGATCCGCGAGATGGTGTCGCGCGTGCTCGTACGCGGTGGGTACGACATCGTCGGCGCCCCTGACGGCGAGGAGGGACTGCGGCTCTTTGACGCCCGACGGCCAGCCCTGGTCGTCCTCGACGTCCGGATGCCGAAGATGGACGGCTGGGAGTTTCTCGAGCGCGTCCGCACCTACTCGGAAAAGCCGATCCTGGTGCTCAGCGGAGAGAACGAGCAGTCCGCGAAGGTCCGGATGCTCATGCGCGGGGCCGACGACTACGTCGTGAAGCCGGCGAACGCTGCCGAGCTGCTGGCGCGGGTGGCCGTGCTGCTGCGGCGGGCCAACCGGGCCCCCGACCCCGAGGACGCGAGCGCCTACGACGACGGCCTTGTGAGGATCGACCTCGCGGGCCGTCTTGTCCAAGTCGGCGGTGAGACCGTGCAGCTCAGCCCCCTCGAGTTCAAGGTCTTGAGCGTGCTGGTGCGCCATCCCGGGGCCGTGGTCACGAAGGAAGCCCTGATGCGTGACGTGTGGGGCGACGGGCCTGGCGGGGAAACCGACAGCGTCAAGCTCTACGTGGGGTATCTGCGCCGCAAGCTCGTGCAGCACAGCGACGAACCCATGATCGAGACGATCCGCGGCTCCGGCTATCGCTGGATGCGGCTTCCGGCGGCGCTGATCGCCCCGTCCGGCTTCACCGGCACTCAGTAGGGCGGGAAGTCCGCGTACCAGTCGCCGAGAACTCGGAAGGACCGCCAGAACTCGCGCTTGGCGTCTTCCTCGTCGAGCGAATCGTCGATCGCAGGGACGAAGAGCGCATCGATCGACGGCGTGAGCTTCTGCACGACTCCGAAGTCGGGGGCGAGGCGGCGGGCCAGCGGGAGCTCGAGGTCGTTGAGGATCTCGAGCGCCTCGGGGCCCATGACCACGACGATCTTCGGCTGGACGATCGCGATCTCCTCGACCAGTCGCGCGATGCACTCCGGGCCGGCCAGCGAGGGATCGGCCACCGGGCACTTCACGCACAGCGTGCCGTAGACGAGCAGCGGGTCGATCGCGAGGCGCTTGAGCGACTTCATCAACGCCGTCCCGGCACGCCCGTAGAACGCCACGCCCTCCTCGAGCTCGCTGGGGACGGGGGCGTGCTTGAGCAGGAACACGTCGGCCTGGGGATGGCCCGAACCGAGGATCGGCATCAGGTTGCCACGGTCGCAGTACTCGCACGACTGCAGTTCACGGGTCAGGGTGTTGAGCTCGCGGATCGCGCGTTCCAGGTATTTCTCGCGGATCTCGTCGTCGGTCGCAGGCATGCCGACGAGAGGATTGGCCGACCGGTCCGCTTCTCCTTTCCCTTGCATCAGAGGTTGCGTGCGGCTCGCCTCACGCGCCGCGACGGCGCCTTGGTCTGGAGGAACTTCAGGGCCTGCACTCCGGCGTAGTAGAGCGCGCTCGGGCGCCCCACGATGTCGGCCTCCGCGAGCGATTGCATGAACTCCTCCGGCCCGTCGAAATCGTGCATGCGGATGCGCACGGAGCCCAGCCCCTGCGCGACGTGGCTGTCCGATCCGGCGCCGCCGACGATCCGATACTTGGCCGCGAAGCGCTGGGCTTCCTCGTTGAAGGCCGGGATCGCGATGCGCGGGTTGAAGACCTCGAGCACGTCGATGTCCTCGACGTGGTCGAGCAGGTGCTCGTAGTCGGGCACGGAGTGCAGGCGGTCGAACGGATGCGGGACGTAGACCAGGCCGCCTTGGGACTTGATGGCGCGGATCGTCTCGTCGAGGGTCAGGCCCTTCGGGATCTTCGTCTGAATGAACAGGCCGATCACCTCGCCCTGCTCGGCCGTCTTGACCTCTTCGCCGATGATCACCTTCACGCCGTAGGCCTTCGCGCGCCTGGCCGCCTCGTGGGCGCCGGAGACCTCGTTGTGATCGGTGACGGCGATCGCCCCGAGGCCGCGGTCGCGCGCGGCGGCCAGCAGGTCGTCGACCGGCGTGGCGCAGTCGTAGGAGTGGTCGGTGTGCATGTGCAGGTCGACCTCGATCAGCGGCTTCGAGCTCTGCGTGGCGCGGATCGGCGTGTGCCGGCGGGCCACCAGTCGCTCGTAGATCGCCTCGTGTGAGTCGGCGACCCGGCTCCAGCTCAAATCCTTCTTGGGGACCGCGTCGCGCAGGCGCGCCCGAAGGCCGTCGTCGGCGACCACGCGCGCCAACTGGTCGGTCAGCACGTCGACGTCGCCGGGTTCGAACATGAGTCCCCACGCGCCGTCGCCGAGAACCTCGTCGTAAGCGGCCAGGCGTGACGCGACCGGGACGGCCCCGGCGCCCAATGCGCGCACGAGCATTCCCGGTGCCGCGACCACGCCCGTGCTCGCGGCCACGACGACGTGGGCTCGCGCGAGCACCTCGTCCTCCGAAGCCTCCTTGGCGCTGAGCACCTTAATACGGCCCTTGAGCCGCGCACCGCTCGCGGCGACCGGCGCGGCGCCGGAGGGCACGAAGACCTCGGCCTCCCACGGCGGGTCGGCCGGCAGGCGCCGCAGCGCGCGCAGGAACAGGCGCAGCGCCGCCCGTTCCTCCTGCTCGACGTAGGCGATCCGCACAGGGTCTCCGGCCGCCGGGGAGCGTTCGGCCACTGCGGCGCCCGGGCGGATGACCTCGTAGGAGCCCGGAAAGACCCGCTCGAGTACATCCGCCGTCGACTTGAAGCTCGCGGTTCGCGCGTCCAGCCGACCGAAGAAGAGCTCGACGAACCGCCGGGCCATCTGCGTGGAGATCACCCGATCGGCCGGCGAGTGAAAGGTCCCGACGTTCAGTGCGCGGCTGTGGCGAAGCGCCACGCTGCCGGCGCTCGGCGCGAACGGCTCGTGCACGTGCACGATGTCGAACTCCGCCGTCGTGAGGATGTCCTCGATCGTGCGGGCGATGTCGACCGGCGGCGAGGGGATCGCACCGCGGCGCCCGGGCATGACCGGCAGCAACTCGCCAACCGAGAGGACCTTCGGAGCAGCTCCGGCCTCCGGGAAGACCTGCCCGTCTTTCAGGGCCCGCCGGGTCTCCCGGATGGAGCCGGGCGCGTGCGAGGGAGCGAGGACGACCACCCGGTGGCCGCGGACGGCGAGCTCGCCGGACAGGCTGCGGACATAGGAATTGACCTCGTGCGCGTCTTCCCAGGGGTACGGCGTGACCTGGGCGATCGAGAGGGCGGACACCGTGGGGCGGAGGATACGCCGAGGTGGGCAGCAGGAGACGGGCAGGTCTTCACGGAGTACGCGATGCTGCTCGCGTTGATCGTGCTCGCCGCAGCCGGCGGGATCGTCTTCGCCATGGGCGGTGTCTCAGAGGTCTGGGCGGAGATTCAAGACCTTCTCTCCTCAGCCGGGTGATGGCTCGGCCGGCCGCGGTATGAGTTCGGTATGAACCGCCAGGGCGCTGACGGAGGCCTGCGGTTCGCCACGTTGGTTGGGCAGATGTCCATCGACACCACCCACAGGAGCAACCCCATGTCCCCGCTTCTCTCCGCCTACGTCGCTCTTCGCCATCGTGAAGAGGGCCAGACCATGATCGAGTACGCGATGGTCCTCGCGCTCATCGTCCTCACGATCGCCGGCGTCATCGTCCTCACCGACATCGAGGGCACGATCACCGACATCTTCACGGACACGAACACCGAGCTTCAGAGCCGCTAGCAACGTCCGCCAAGGAGGTCGCCCCGACGGGGGCGGCCTCCTCGCTTTCTCTCGCAGTGCCCGCAGGCTGCACCCTCTCCTCCTGAATCGAGCTCTCCCCGTGTCCGTCCCGACGGTCCCCAGGCCCGCTTCCCGCCATGAAGGCGGCCAAGCCCTCGTCGAGTTCGTGCTCGTGCTGCCGTTTCTCGCACTCCTGCTCTTCGGGGTCGTCGACTTCACCCGCGCGCTGCATCACTGGTCCGACATGAACCAGATGGCGGCGGTCGGAGCTCGGACTGCGGCGGTCAACGGCAACCCCGGTGACGCCGACGGGCTGACGCTGCAGGAATGGATCCTGGCGAAGTCCGACTCCGGCTTCGTCGAGGACAACGCCACGGTCCGCATCTGTCAGCCGGACGGAGACGCCCTCGGGGCGCCCGTCGAGGTTCAGGTGGCGGCCGACTATGCCTTCTTGAACATCCTCGGCCTCGGGACCACGACGATCTCGGGCGGCGCCACGATGCGGATGGAAGCGCGGGCGACGGAATACACGCCCGACGGCGGCTGCACATGAGGCGCTGCATCGCAGTCGAGAGCGAGAAGGGCTCGGTGACGGTCCTGGTTGTCCTGCTGTTGCCGTTCATCCTGGCCATCAGCGCCATCGCGCTCGACGTCACGAACTGGTACCTGCATCACCGCCACCTGCAGACGCAGGCCGACGCAGCAGCACTCGCCGGCGGCGCGATGCTGCAATCAGGCACCTGCGACAACGCCTCGGTGTTCGCCGAGGCCATCCGCTACTCCGGCGACGAAGCCGCAGGATCGGACCTGAATCTTCCGGTCAGCCGGAACGCCACAACGACGCTCTCGTTCGAACGCGAACCGGATCCCTGCGCGGCCGGCGCCGTCGAGACGCTCATTTCCGAAGTGGACATTCCGTGGATCTTCAATGTGTTCGGGCTCGATCGGACCGATATCAGTACCAGCGCGCGCGTCCAGCTCAATGAGATCTCCGAACTGGACGGAGCGCTGCCGCTCGCGATCAAGGATCAGCGGGTCCAGGACGTCACCTTCCTCGTGGTCGACGAGGACCAGGCCGTCGGCAATGCGGCCCGCTACCTCGGGGCATCGACGGTGACGACCGCCCTCGACCCCGACGAGGCGATCGAGACGTGGAGCAACGTCACCGATCCGATCTCGGTCGCCGTGACCGTCCCGAACGTCGGAATTCGGGTTTCGTGGCGTTTCAACGGCGAAACCGCTTGTGCAGCGACTGATTTTCGGTGCTTCGACGAGGATTCCGTCGACCTTGCGGCAGACGACGGAGTCATCCACGTGCACGGCTTCGAAGTCGGGTCTGCGGTCACTACGGGCTCTCCGGTCGGAGTGAGCGCTCCCTCGCTCACCAAGGTCGACCTCCTCAACGCGACGTGCGCGAACAACCAGGCCCTCCACGAGGGGGGGTGCAACGTGTCGGTCCGCGTGCGGGTCGACTGGCTGGACGTGATCGACGCAGCCCTGGCAGCGACGTCGACCGTCAATGCCGTCTCGGCGATCGGCGGCATCAACGCTCGGCTCGGTTCGGGCGCCATCACCTCGCTGACGTACAAGAAGTCGGGTGTCGACGGCATCAATTACGCGCGCTGGGAGGGAACGCTTCCCACCGGGGCGACCGCAGGCCCCGTCGAACTCGAACTGGGGTGGTTTCAGAAGACGCTCTCGGTCAAGAACAACACCCAGAACAGGACCTGCGGCACGACCGGGAACGTGCGGCCGTGCATCGGCTACTTCCTCGGCACCGCTGCGAAGGGGGTCTATTCGACTTCGAGCAACACCACCGCCCAGATTCCCAACCCCGCGACCCCGGTCCACCGGACCTTCGTGAAGGGCACGACCCGAACGGGCGACCTCGAGTTCGCCGCGCTTGTTGGATCCGTCGCCGACTCCTATTCGGTCAGCCGTTGCGCCACCGTGGCCTCGTGCACCCCGACAGAGTTCGTCGTCAGCGTCGGGCTGCCAGGCCCGCTCCGGATCGGCGACCGGGTTGCGCTGTCCTTCGGAGACGTCAACAACGGCTCGAACCAGCAGCTGCTCAGGTGCAACGGGAGCCCGGACGTCGGGGAGTACATCGCCCGCGGCTGCGACGCCTCGCTGGCCGTCAGCCCCGACGACGAGTGCACGGGGACCGACACCACCGACGTGCCGGCGACCTGCGTCGAGGTCTACCCCTCGGCGGGCAACTCCCAAGCCGTCGAGAAGGGGGTGACGAGGCGCGTGTACTACGGAGGCGACGATTTCCGGCCCAAGGATCGGCCGGACTGCTCCGCTGATGTGAACCTCTACGACGACAACGATCCCGATGCGTGGAGGACCGATCTGGACTCCTCGCGGATCGTCGCGGTCGTGATCGCACGTGACCCCGGGCAAGGTGGCGACGAGGATCTCCCCATCAAGTCCTTCGCCGCCTTCTACATCACCGGCTGGAACGACAACCCCTGTGAGGGCCAGGGCAACAACGAGACCGTCACCGACACCGGGGTCATTCTCGGCCGCTTCATCCAATACGCATTCCCCAATGACGGTGGGATCACAGGAACCGATCCGTGTGAAAGCGCGGCGATCGCGGCCTGCGTCCCCATCATGACCGAATAGGAGCAGAACATGGAGGCGACACAGAAACAGAAGCCGTTCGCGCCGCAGCTGAAACGGATGCTCGGTACTCGGGGTGGCACGCTCGCCCTGGCCGCCGCCGTCGCCGGCCTGGCCGGCCTCGTCCTGCTGCTGTTCCTCGGCCAGTACAAGGATTCCGTTCGCGGGGGCGCTGCGCCCGAGACGGCGGTCCTGGCCGGCGGGCTGATCCCGCGGGGCACGTCCGGAGACATCGTCATCGGCCAGGAGCTCTTCAAGGCGACCACGGTGCCCGCCGACCGTCTCGTCGAGGGCGCCCTGGCCGACACCCAAGCCCTGGCCGGTCAGGTCGCCGTGCGAGACATCTTTCCCGGGCAGCAGATCACCGCGGCGGACTTCGCCAAGAGCGCGGACCCCGTACGGGGTCAGCTGACCGGCGACCAGCGCGCGGTGTCGATCCCGCTCGACAGCGCTCATGGGCTGACATCGCTGGTGCGATCCGGAGACCGCGTCGACGTCTTCGTCGGCTTCAGCGGCGCCGGCGGAAGTCGCGGCCGGGCCCAGTTGCGCACCCTCATGCAGAACGTCCTCGTCCTCGACGTCCCTGCGAAGGCTGCGGACCGAGGCAGTTCGTCGAAGAAGGCCGACATCACGATGCGCGTGACCGACAAGCAGGCGGCGGCACTGGCGTTCGCCTCCGACAACGGGGATGTGTGGTTGTCCTTGCGGCCGCCGACCGGAGCCAGTCAGCAGGCACCGTCGGTCGTCTCGATGGAGGCGCTGCTCGCGGGCAGCGCACCGCTCAATGCGGAGGAGAAGTGATGAGCAGCGAACGCATCAGGACCCTCGTGGCCGCCCACGGACGCGTCGACGTGCCGATCCTGCGGCGGATGGTCTCCGAGGAGGACGGCCTCGATCTCGCCGGCGTGGTGGCCAGCGACGCCGAGTGGGCCTCGCGGGCCGCACACGACGCCGAGGCGGTGCTGATCGTCTGCGGTGAGGGGTCGATGGACGTGCTCGCGCTGATCGGACAGGAAGCCGCCTCTCGTCCGGACATGCCGGTGGTCGTCCTGTGCACGACGACGCCGAACGGCTTCGTCCGCGATGCCATTGAGGCCGGGGCCGACGACATCGTGATCGCCGACGATGTCGGCGCCAGCGGGCCGCAGGTGTTCTTCGCCATCGAGAAGGCGCTCTCGCGCAAGGCGGCGCCGCCTCGAGCGGGCGTCCATGGGGAAGCCGGGGTCGGCGAGCTGATCTGCGTGCTGGGCCCCAAGGGCGGCACGGGCAAGACGCTCACCGCCGCCAACCTCTCGCTCGCCCTCGCCGCTGAGGGCAAGCGGGTCGCGCTGGTCGATCTCGACCTGCAGTTCGGCGATCTCGGGCTCGTCCTAGGGCTGGCCCCCGATCGGTCGATCTTCGACCTCGTGGCCTCTGGCGGCAGTCTGGACGCCGCGAAGCTCGACGGATTCCTGGCTCGTCATCAGTCCGGTGTCCGAGTCCTGCTCGCACCCTCGCGCCCGGATCACGCGTCGGCGGTCACGCCGGACTTCCTGCGCGAGCTCTATCCCGTGCTGCGCTCGGCCTTCGACTACGTGGTGGTCGACACGCCTCCTGGCTTCAACCCCGAGGTGATCACGACGATCGACGCGGCGTCGTCGATCTGCCTCATCGGCATGCTCGACACACCGTCGCTCAAGAACGCCAAGCTGGGCGCGGAGACGCTCGACCTGATGGGCTACCCGCCCGAACGGGTGCGGATCGTGCTCAATCGGGCCGACACCTCGGTCGGCGTCACCCACGCCGATGTCGTGGCGGTCCTCGGACGCGCGCCCGATGTGCTCGTGCCCAGTTCACGAGACGTCGTCCGGGCGGTCAACGCCGGCGATCCGATCGTGTCGGCCAGCCCGCGGTCGGAGGCCGCCAAGGCGTTCCGGGCGCTCGCGGCCACCTACCTCGCCGAGAGCGCGAGACGTGAACCGCAGGAGCGCCGGCGCGGTGACCGCCGGGGCGACCGCCGCCGCATCGGATCCAGGAGCTGATCATGGAACTGCGCGACCGCATCGCCGCCGCCACCCGCGACAGCGCCCCGGAGGGCCGGGATGCGTTCGCGGACGTCCGCATCCGCGTTCACAGCGCGGTGGTCGAAGCCCTCGGGCCAGCACTGTCGAGCGACGACGTCGAGCCCGACGTGCTCCGCCGCCGGGTGCTCGACCAGATCCGGGCCAGCCTCGCGGGCGAGGTCGGGCTCTCGGCCGCCGACCGCGAGCGGCTCGTTGAGGAGATCACCGACGACACGCTCGGAGCCGGTCCCCTCGAGCAGTTGCTCGGCGACGACTCGGTGACCGAGATCATGGTCAACGGGCCAGAAGACGTCTACGTGGAGCGCGCCGGGAGGATCTTCCGGACCGAGGTGCGCTTTTCCGACGAGGCGCACCTCCGCCGCATCATCAACAAGATCGTGGGGTCCGTCGGCCGCCGTGTCGACGAGACGTCGCCCATGGTCGATGCCCGTCTGGCCGACGGCAGCCGCGTCAACGCGATCATCCCGCCGCTCTCGCTCTCGGGCCCGTTGCTGACGATCCGCAAGTTCAGCCGTCGCCGGCTGGACTTGAAGGACCTCACCGACAAGGGGTCGCTGACCGACGAATCCGTCTCGTTCCTGCGCAAGTGCCTGAGAGGTGAGCTGAACATCCTCGTCTCCGGTGGGACGGGCTCGGGCAAGACGACGATGCTCAACGCGATGTCGACCGAGATCGAGGAGGACCAGCGGATCGTCACGATCGAGGACGCGGCCGAGTTGCGGCTCAACCAGCGACATGTGCTGCGCCTCGAATCCCGCCCGCGCAACATCGAGGGGGAGGGGGAGGGCGCCATCCGTGACCTCGTCCGCAACGCGCTGCGCATGCGCCCGGACCGGATCATCGTGGGCGAGGTCCGCGGCCCCGAGGCCCTCGACATGTTGCAGGCGATGAACACGGGCCACGACGGGTCGCTCTCGACGGTCCACGCGAACTCGGCGCGCGACGCCCTCGCCCGGCTCGAGACGATGGTGTTGATGGCGGGCTACGACCTGCCGGTCCGGGCGATCCGGCAGCAGGTGGCATCGGCGCTCGACCTGATCGTCCACCTCGACCGCATGAAGGACGGCTCGCGCAAGGTCACCTCCGTGACGGAGGTCCAGCGCATGGAGGGCGACACCATCACGATGCAGGACCTCTTCAGCTACAAGGTCGACGAGGTCGCCCAGAACGGGACCGTCATCGGTGGACTGCGCTCGACCGGTCTTCGGCCCACGTTCGTGGAGAAGCTCGAGCGCCATGGCATCCGGCTCGACCAAGAGCAGGCGCCGAGTCTCGGCTTTCCCTCGACGCTGACACGCGGGTCATCGCGGTGAAGCGACTCACGACCATCGGGGTGTCGCTGCTCGCCTGCGGCGCACTGATGGGCGCCGGCGCCCGCGCCGAGGCGGTCGAGCTGAAGCTCACCGAGGTCCCGGGCGCAACCTTCCCGGAGCGCGGATTCGTGCTGACCTTGCCTCAAAGTGCCGCCCTGAGCGCGAAGGACGTCGAGGTGCGCGAGAACGGCCAGCGGGTGGAGGGCCTCCAGGTCACGACCGGGGCTTCGGCCGGTGCCGACGCGTTCGGGGTCGTGCTCGCCGTGGACGCCAGCGAGAGCATGCGCGGGGGTGCGATCGAGGACGCGATCGCGGCGGCCCGGGCGTTCGTGGAGCGCCGCCGCCCCGAGCAGAAGGTCGGCATCCTGTTCTTCTCGCGCGAGCCGCGGGTCGCCCTGCCGCTCACGACCGATCCCGCGAAGCTCGAGCAGACGCTCGCGCAGGTGCCGGCCCTCAGCAAGGGCACGCAGATCTACGACGCCGGGACATCGGCCACGCGCCTGCTGAGCGACGCCGGCATCCGTGCCGGGTCGATCGTCATCCTGTCCGACGGAGCGGATGCTGGCTCGGAGGCGACCGAAGCCTCGCTCGCTGCCGCCGCGAAGAAGATCGGAGCACGGATCTTCACCGTCGGACTGAGGTCGCCGTCAGCCGACCTCGCCGCGCTCCAATCGCTCGGGGAGGCTGCCTCGGGCAGCTACTCCGAGGCCGGGAAGCGCGGCGACCTCAAGGCGATCTTCACCGCGCTGGGCTCGCAGCTCGCTTCCGAGTACCTCGTGAGCTACCGGTCCTTGGTGCCAGAAGCGACCGCGGTCACCGTCGAGGCGCGCGTCGCGGATCTCGACGCGGCCGGCGCAGCCACGTACGTGACACCGAAGATCGTCGCCGCCGGTACGACGCTCGGGGGATCCGGTGGCTGGGCATCGGCTCCGGCGATCGCCGGGATCGCGCTGCTCGTGGCCATCCTGCTCGCGGCAGCCGTGATGCTGATCGTACGCGGGCCGCGCCAGACGGCCGCGGACCGCATCCAGGTCTACACGGGCGCGCCCAAGCCGGCGTCCCCGTTCGACATCTTCAACACGGACCGCCGGGGTGGCGTCCGTTCCCGGTTCGAGAAAGGGCTCGGGAAGTCTGCATGGTGGCCGAAGTTTGCCGAGCAGGTGGAGATCGCCGGTTTCGGAATCGCACCGTCGCAACTCGCCGGCCTCACCGCAGCCGTGACGCTGACCATGGTCTGGGTGGCGTTGCTCACGGGACGCGGGGTGGCCGCGGTGTTGCTCGCGCTGACCCCCCTGTTCGTGACGGGGTGGGTGCGGGCGACCGTTGCCAAGCGCCGCCGTGAGTTCGTCGATCAGCTGCCGGACAATCTTCAGGTCGTCGCCTCGGCGCTGCGGGCCGGTCAGTCCTTCGAAGGCGGCCTCGCGGTGGCGGCAGAAGACGCGCCCGAACCGGCACGCAGCGAGTTCAGGCGGATCGTCTCGGACGAGCGCCTCGGGGTTCCCCTCCGCGAAGCGATGGCTGGCGTGGCCAGGCGCATGCGCTCGCGGGAGTTCGATCAAGTGAGCGTGGTCGTCGAGCTGCAGCGCGAGACCGGCGGGAACACCGCAGAGATCCTGGATCGTGTCGTGGAGTCGCTCCGCTACCGGGGTGAGCTGCGCGCGCTGGTGCGCTCGCTGACGGCCCAGGGACGCATGGGGGGGATCATCGTGACGGCGCTGCCGGTCGTCATGGCCCTGATCCTCTCGCTGATCCTGCCCGGCTACTTCGATCCGATGCTGCAGACCGGAGCCGGCAAGGCGCTGATCGTCGTCGGCGTGGTGATGGTGACGGTCGCCTGGCTGATCATTCGGAAGATCATCGACATCAAGGTGTGACGGAGAGTCCAATGACCACGATCATCCTCCTCTTCGGCCTGATTTTGATCGGCGGGAGCGTCGCCCTCGGCGTGCGCGCCGTGATGCTGCCCCGTCTCAAGGCCTCTGAGTCGGTGCGCGGGATCGAGCGCTACGGGTTCCGCGCGTCAGGCCCGGTGTCGAAAGCCGAGCGCTCCGCGCCGGCGCTCACGACGATCGCATCGAGCCTGGGCTCGGTCCTCAGCAAGCGCTTGAAGGGTTTCCGGCCCGATGATCTGCGCAAAGAGCTCATCTCGGCGGGGCTGTACAAGGTCTCCGCCGTATCGCTCATCGGCTACCGCGCGATCGGCGCCGTGGTCGTCGGCGGGCTCGGGCTGATCTTCGCGAGCTCCCTCCCCCCGGTGCTCGCGATCGCGACGATCGGGCTGACGATCGCGATGGGCTGGCAGGGGCCGATGATGGTGGTCCACCGCCGCTCCCAGGCCCGCCTCGCGGAGATCGAGCTCGAGCTGCCGAACCTGATCGACCTGCTGGTCGTCACGGTCAGTTCGGGAATGGGCCTCGGAGCATCGCTGCAGCTCGCGGCGACCAAGCTCGAGGGGCCGCTGGTCGACGAGCTGCGCCTGACGTTGCAGGAGCAGCGCATGGGGCGCTCCCTCAAGGAAGCGCTGATGTCGATGCTGGGCCGGGTGGACACGCCCGGGATGCGCTCGTTCGTGCGCTCGGTGGTCCAGGGCGAGACCCTCGGTGTCTCGATTGCGCAGATCATGCGAAATCTCGCCGAAGAGATGCGCAAGCGTCGCCGCTACTCGGCGCAGGAGCGCGCGCAGAAGGCACCGATCAA
>Ga0136633_1001475_pt1 | contig 17316 bp, 13 predicted proteins | sample AntDrymeUQ832206_2_FD_105494 | JGI IMG/M metagenome (GOLD analysis project Ga0136633, IMG submission 105494) | Polar desert sand microbial communities from Dry Valleys, Antarctica - metaG UQ83 (22.06) | ecosystem: Environmental > Terrestrial > Soil > Desert | place: Antarctica: Dry Valley...
CCGCACGCTGCCCCGCACGCTGCCCCGCACGCTGCCCCGCACGCTGACACGGTCGCGACGTACGCCGAGGCCGAGCAGGTGCTCCTGTCCCGCTGGCCTGAGCACAAGCTCGACCCGTCGCTGGAGCGGATCGAGGCGTTCACCGAGTTGCTCGGGGACCCGCAGACGGCGTACCCGGTCATCCACCTGACGGGCACCAACGGCAAGACCAGCACCGCGCGGATGATCGACACCCTGATCCGCGCGTTGGGGCTGCGCACCGGGCGGTTCACCAGCCCCCACGTCGAGTCGATGACCGAGCGGATCTCGATCGACGGCGAGCCGTTGACCGAGGAGCAGTTCCTGAGCGCCTTCAACGAGATCGCGCCGTACACACATCTCGTCGACCGCAGCAGTGACCATCCGCTGTCGTTCTTCGAGACGGTCGTAGGGATGGCCTACTCGGCGTTCGCCGACGCTCCGGTCGACGCGGCCATCGTCGAAGTTGGCATGGGCGGGTCCTGGGACGCTACGAACGTCGCAGACGGCAAGGTCGCGGTGATAGGGCCGATCAGCGTGGACCACGCGAACTACCTCGGCGATCGACCCGAGGACATTGCCATCGAGAAAGCCGGGATCATCAAGCAGGGTGCGACCGTGATCATCGCCGAGCAGTCCGAGCGAGTGGCCGAAGTGCTCCTCGAGCGTGCGGCCGCAATGGGCGCCACCGTCCTGCGCGAGGGGCTCGAGTTCGGGATCGTCGCGCGGCTTCCAGCTGTCGGTGGACAGATGCTGCACCTTCAGGGACTTCGCGGCGAGTACGACGAGGTGTTCCTCCCTCTGTACGGTGCCCACCAGGCCCAGAACGCGGCGCTGGCACTGGTCGCCGTGGAGGCGTTTTCCGGCGGTGAACCGCTGGACGTCGGGCTCGTGCGCGAGGCATTCGCAGCGGTCACCTCGCCGGGACGGCTCGAGGTCATCCGGCGCAGTCCCACGATCGTGCTCGACGCCGCGCACAACCCGCATGGTGCCGCTGCGACAGCCGACGCCCTGCAGGATTCGTTCACCTTCAGCCCACTGATCGGCGTGGTCGGCGTGATGGCCGACAAGGACTACGAGGGCGTGCTCGAGGCCTTCGAACCGGTACTCGCCGAGATCGTCTGCACGCAGAGCTCGACTCCCCGGTCGATGCCCGCCGAAGACCTCGCCGAGGTGGCTCGTGGGATCTTCGGCGTCGACCGTGTCCATGTCGCCCGCCGGCTCGACGACGCGATCGAGCAGGCAGCGACTCTCGCTGAGGCGGGCGGAGTCTACGGCGAGGCGATCGGTTCGGGGGCCGTGCTCATCACCGGATCCGTGATCACCGTCGGCGAGGCCCGAGCGATGCTCAAACGACGCACGAAGGTCGACGAGTAATGCCCTCGGTCCAGCGTTCCATGTGCGCCGCCATCCTCATCTTGCAGGCGGTGGTCTTCGGCCTCACCACGCCGGTGATGATCAGCGTTGCCGATGTGGACGTGGCCACTGCCGTGTGGGTCGGACTCGGGTTAACGCTCGCGTGCATTCTCACGGCGGGAATGCTCGGCAAGCGGTGGGCCTACGTGGCGGGCTCGGTGATCCAGGTCGCCTCGCTAGGACTTGGCTTCGTGATCCCGATGATGTTCTTCCTCGGGGTCATCTTCGCCTCCCTGTGGGCCGGCGCCTACGTCCTCGGACGCAAGGTCGACACCGAGAAGGCCGAACGAGCGGCGACCGAGGAGCAGTGGGCGGGTTAGGCTTCCTGTCATGTCTCAGCGCACTTTCGTACTCCTTAAGCCCGACGCAGTCCGCCGCAATCTGGTCGGCAACATTCTCAGTCGTTTCGAGGCGAAGGGCCTTACTGTCGTCGCCCTCGAGATGCGTCACATCGACGCCGCCCAGGCCGACGAGCACTACGCCGAACACGTCGCCCGCGACTTTTACCCGCCGCTGCGCGACTTCGTGACCAGCGGCCCGATCCTTGCCGCCATCCTCGAGGGTGACGAGGCGATCGAGGTGGTCCGCGGGCTCAATGGTGCAACGGACGGTCGCAAGGCTGCCCCCGGAACAATCCGCGGCGACCTATCGCTTTCCAACCGCGAGAACCTGGTCCACGGCTCCGACTCGCCTGAGTCCGCCGAACGCGAGATCAAGCTCTGGTTCCCCCACCTCTGACGTCGCACCCGTGCGCCAATCCGCGGTACGCCGTACGCCGTACGCCGTACGCCCGTCGCCACAACCGGTCATAGTGACCGACTTCGGCGAGCAACTCGGCCGGCAGGTCGCTACAACAGGTCATAGTGACCGATTGCGGCGAGTTGGCTGACGCGTCGTCGCCCGCGCGGACGGTCTACGAGCCCCGTGTTGCGGCCGCGCCGCGTGTCCTGCGCGGTATAGCCCGCCTTCGCTCATAGGCTTTTCCCACGGGTCGGTGAGGGTGATCGCCGTACCTATTCATGCGGATCGGCAAAGGCGGCAGGGCAACATGGCGAACAGTTTCATCGGTCGGGATATGGCCGTGGACCTCGGCACCGCCAACACACTGGTCTATGTCCGCGGCAAGGGCGTGCTGCTTGACGAGCCGTCGGTCGTCGCGCTGAACTCCACCACCGGCGAGATCCTCGCGGTCGGCCATGAAGCCAAGCGGATGATCGGCCGCACCCCCGACAACATCACCGCGATCCGTCCGCTCAAGGACGGTGTGATCGCGGACTTCGAGTCCACCGAGCAGATGTTGCGCTTCTTCATCCGCCAGGTGCATCGCCGTCGGTATTTCGCCAAGCCCCGCTTGGTGATCTGCGTCCCCTCCGGGATCACGGCTGTCGAGCAGCGCGCGGTGAAGGAGGCCGGCTACCAGGCCGGCGCCCGTCGCGTCTACATCATTGAGGAACCGATGGCTGCCGCGATCGGCGCCAACCTCCCCGTCCACGAGGCGACCGGCAACATGGTGGTCGACATCGGCGGCGGTACGACGGAGGTCGCGGTCATCTCCCTGGGCGGCATCGTCACGTCGCTGTCCATCCGCACCGCAGGTGACGACCTGGACCAGGCGATCATCGCCTGGATGAAGAAGGAGTACTCCCTGATGCTGGGGGAGCGCACGGCCGAGGAGATCAAGATGACCCTCGGTTCGGCGTTCCCGCTCCCGCAGGAGCCCGAGGCCGAGATCCGCGGCCGCGACATGATCTCCGGACTGCCCAAGACGGTCGTCGTGTCATCGGCTGAGGTTCGCCAGGCACTCGAAGAGCCGCTGAACGCGATCGTCGACGCAGTCCGCACCACGCTCGACCAGACACCGCCCGAGCTCGCCGGAGACATCATGGACCGCGGGCTCGTGCTCACCGGCGGAGGCGCGCTCCTGCGCGGACTCGACGAGCGACTGCGCCACGAGACCGGAATGCCGGTGCACATCGCCGAGGATCCGTTGCTCTCGGTCGCGATGGGGGCCGGAAAGTGTGTCGAGGAGTTCGAGGCACTCCAGCAGGTGCTCGTCTCTGAGCCCAGGCGACGACCGGGGAGGTGACCGGAGATGGCCATGCACGACCCGCACAAGCGACCGTCGAGGGCTGTCCTTGGATTGCTGCTGCTCGCCGGCTTCACGGTGATCACGCTCGACGTACGCGGAGGCGAGGACTCGCCGATCGAGCCGCTGCGCTCCGCGGCTGGTGACGCCTTCGGGCCCGTCGAGGAGGTCACCGCGGCCGTCGTACGCCCGTTCCAGGCGGTGCCGGCGTTTTTCACGACGACCGGATCGCTCCGCGAGGACCTCGAACAGCTCGAGGCTGAGAACGCGAGCCTGCGAGGACAACTCGCCACCACCGTCGTGGACCGCAACCGCGCCGCAGAGCTTGACGGACTCCTGGAGAGCTCGAGCCGCACAGGCTACGCACTCGTTCCCTCACGAGTCATCGCGATGGGTCCGGCCCAGGCCTTCTCACGCACGGTCACCATCGACGCGGGCACGTCGTCGGGTGTCTATCCCGACCTGACTGTGCTCAACAACGACGGCCTCGTGGGCAGGGTCATCCGCGCTGATCGAGGCACCGCCACCGTGCTGCTGATCGTCGACGCCGAGTCTGTCGTCGGCGGACGGCTCGGTTCAAGCATGGAGGTCGGATTCCTGCGCGGACGCGGCAAGGCAGGCAATGAGGGACGACTAGATCTTGACCTTGTCGACAACGCAGTCACGCCCGGGCAGGGGGACATCTTGGTGACCTGGGGTTCGAAGAACGATGCACCGTACGTCTCCGGTGTCCCGATCGGTCGCGTGACCGCCGTGTACAGCAGCCCTCGCCAGCTCTCCAAGCAGGCGATCATCGACCCGCTCGTGGACTTCTCCTCGCTCGACCTTGTCGGGGTCGTCGTCGATGGCGACGCCGAGAGCGACCGGACGATCATCGGAGCCAGGTCAGCGACGGGGGGCCAGCGATGATCGCGGCCCGCGCACTCGTCGTCACCCTCGTCATCACGATGGCCGTCGTCCTGCAGGTCAGCCTGTTCCCGTACCTCGCCTACGACGGCGTGGTCCCGAACCTTGCCCTCCTCGTCGTCGTTGCCTCAGCTCTCGTGCGCGGACCCGAGTTCGCAGCGGTGCTCGGATTCATCTCCGGTCTCGCGATCGACCTTGCACCACCTGCGGACCACATCGCCGGGCGGTGGGCCGTCGCACTCGTGGTGGTCGGCTACCTCGCAGGCAGGGTTCGCCACGACGCGCGTAGTTCGGCGGTCGCCGCGGTCATCGCGGTCGCCGCGTCCTCGTTCGTCGGAACGTCGATCTTCGTGCTCAGCGGACTCGTGCTCAGCGACCCGTCCGTCCCTGCCATCGAGGCCCTTCGAGTCGTCCCGGTCGCGGTCATGTTCGACGTGCTTCTTACCCCGTTCGTGCTGCCGCTGATGATGCGGCTTTTCCGCAGGCTCGAACCCCACCAGGTCGCGTACTGATGGCTGCCGTCTACCGCCGCGCGAACAGCGACACCAAGGGCCGCCTGCGACTGATCGTGGTGCAGGCCCTCGTGCTTTCCCTGTTCATCACCCTCTTCGCACGGCTCTGGTACCTCCAGGTCCTCGGTGGTGAGGCCTACCAGGCGCAGGCCGCGGAACAGTCGATCCGCGAGCTCGTCGTACAACCCGCGCGTGGATTGATCGTCGACGACATGGGTCGTCCGCTGGTCGCCAACCGCACCGCATGGGTGATCACGGTGGACCGGACTCTGCTCAACAAGATGGACGATCTGGCGCAGGAGGATCTGCTGCACCGGGTCGCCCTGATGGTCGACCAGCCCTACAAGGACATCGTTGCCCGCACGCTGTTGTGTGGCGAGGAGGGTTCCGTCGCGGGCATCTGCTGGAACGGCTCGCCGTACCAGCCCGTCCCCGTAGCCGAAGATGTCAGCCAGCAGACCGCGGTGTCGATCCTCGAGCAGGGCGAGGACTTCCCGGCCGTGCTCGCCGAGTCCCAGAGCGTGCGCGCCTACCCTTCGCCGTACGGCATCAACGCCGCCCATCTGCTCGGCTACCTCAGCCCGATCACGGAGAAGGAACTCGACGAGGCACGCGCCAACAACGACACGTCTGTTCACGGCGCTTCGGTCGTCGGCCGTGCCGGGGTGGAGAAACAGTACGACGAGTACCTTCGCGGCTACCCCGGGTACAAGCAGGTTGCCGTCGACTCGATGGGTCGGGTGCTCGGTGACTCGGGTGAGGTCGAGGGGCGCGCGGGCGACACCCTCGTCACCTCCATCGACGCACGGGTGCAGGCGGTCGTCGAGCAGCAACTGGAGTCGACGATCAAGCTCGCCCGTCAAACGCCCGACCCGGTGAGCGGTCGCAACTACGAAGCCGACTCAGGGGCCGTCGTTGTCCTCGACGCCACAAACGGTCGGGTCGTGGCGATGGCCGGCGCGCCGACATACGACCCGGGTGTCTGGGTGGGTGGCATCACGTCGAAGAACCTGCAGCGCCTGTACTCAGAGAAGGCGGGTACGCCGCTGTTGTTCCGCGCCACCCAGGGACAGTTTGCGCCGGGCTCGACCTGGAAGCCGTTCATGGCCTCAGGAGCACTCTCCAACGGGTTCAGCCAGGACGCCCGGCTCAACTGCTCCTCGTCGTTCACGGTCGGCAACCGGGCCTTCAACAACTATGAGTCCGGTTCCTATGGCTACATCGGTTTCGACAAGGCCCTCCAGGTCTCCTGCAACACCTTCTTCTACCGGATCGGTTATCACTTCTGGCAGAAGTTCGGCACCGACGTCGACGACGTGAACGCCAAGGACCCGCTGGTGTCGATGGCGCAGATCTTCGGCTTCGGTAAGGAGACGGGCATCGACCTGCCCGGGGAAGCGTCAGGCCGGATCGCGGACCGAAAGTGGAAGCTGGCCTACTTCAAGGCCAACAAGGACTACTACTGCAAGATCGGCAAGAAGGACGGCAACGATTTCCTGCACCGTTTCGCGCGCGAGTTCTGCGTCGAGGGGTACACCTACCGGGCAGGTGACGCGGTCAACTTTGCGATCGGCCAGGGCGACACGATCGTGACGCCGCTACAACTCGCGCGGGCCTATGCGGCACTCTCCAACGGAGGAACGCTGTGGGAGCCTCGCGTGGGCAAGGCGATCGTCAGCCCATCGGGCAGGGTCGTGAAGAGGATCGCGCCGAAGAAGTCTTCGCGGGTCAAGGTGTCGAAGAATGACCTGAAGTTCATCGACACCGCCCTGCTCGGGACGTCGCGCGTCGGGACCATGGCCTGGCGGTTGATCGACTTCCCACTCGACGCCGTGAAGATCCGCTCCAAGACGGGCTCGGCGGAGGTCTACGGCAAGCAGAGCACCTCCTGGGTCGCCAGCTACGACAAGCAGTACGTCGTGGTGATGATGGTGTCCCAGGGCGGCACCGGTTCTGGCACGTCCGGCCCGTCGGTCCGAAGGATCTGGGAGACGTTGTACGGCGTCCGCGGCATGGAGCTGATCAAGGGCAAGGCCGCGATGCCGCATGCGAAACCCCCAGCCGGACTCCCGGTCTTCGCAGATGACGGCGAGATCCTGCCGCCGCTCGTCAAGGTCGAACCGAAAGCGCGGCGCAAGCGATGACGGTCATCCCCGCCTGGCGCGCGACCCCGAGCCGTGCAAGGGCACCACGGCTGGACTGGCTGCTTATCTTCGCGGTCGCCGGACTGCTCGCGATGGGCACCATGCTGGTCTGGTCGGCCACCATCAACCGCGAGGACCTGACCGGGGGAGATCCGAACTCCTACCTGAAGAAACAGCTGGTCAACATCGCGATCGGCATCGTGCTCGCCGTGATGATCACCGCGACCGATCACCGGTGGGTGCGCATCCTCGCCCCGCTGGTGTACGTCGCTTCGGTGGTCGGACTGGTGCTCGTGCTCGTGATGGGTTCGACGATCAACGGGTCCCGCTCCTGGCTGATGCTGGGCGGCCTGTCGATCCAGCCCGCTGAGTTCGCCAAGCTCGCGGTGATCATCGGGATGGCGATGCTGGTCGCCGAGCGCACCGAGGGCTCGTTGAAACAGCGTCAGGTCAAGCACCTTGACGTGCTCGGGATCCTCGCCATCGCCGCCGTTCCGGCCGTGCTGATCTTGTTGCAACCAGACCTCGGCACGATGCTCGTGCTTTCTGCGACCGTCTTCGGCGTCGTCGCCGTCTCGGGTGCACCTCGCCGCTGGCTCGTGTCACTTGCAGCCGGAGCAGTGGCCGGCGCGGCAATCGCCGTGCGGTTCGGCGTGCTGGAGAGCTACCAGATCGACCGCTTCATGGCCTTCACGAACCCCGAACTAGACCCGCGAGGCGCCGGCTACAACACGACTCAGGCCCGAATCGCCATCGGCAACGGCGGAGTCTTCGGGCAGGGACTTTTTGACGGGTCGCAGACCAAATCGGGCTTCGTCCCCGAACAGCACACCGACTTCATCTTCACCGTCGCGGGCGAGGAGCTAGGTCTGGTCGGTTCGGCGATCTTGATCGCCCTGCTCGGCGTCGTGCTCTGGCGGACCCTGGCGATCGCTGTGCACGCGGAGGACCTGTTCGGCCGGCTGGCTGCGGGGGGTATCGCCTGCTGGTTCGGTTTCCAGGCCTTCCAGAACATTGGCATGTGCCTGGGCATCATGCCGGTCACCGGCGTCCCTCTGCCCTTGGTGTCGTACGGCGGTTCCTCGATGTTCGCGAGCCTGATGGCGATCGGCCTCCTGCAGAACATCCACCTGCGCGTCGACAGGTCGATGGGCATGGCAGCTGGTCTGGGAGTAGTCCGTTCGCGTCTGGTTCGCTCCCGCTTCTGAGGACTAATGTGCAGGTTGGTGATACCTGACATGGAACCCGGTTCGATTCTCCAGAACGCCGTCGAGCGCCTCCCCCTGGTTGATCACGAGGGCAAGTCCGGCGCTGCCCTGGAGCGCGTGCTGCTCGCAGACGGGCGGCGACTGGTCGTCAAACGCTTCTCCCCGTCTACCGATCTGGTGATGGCGGTGACCGGCGACACGGTTGGCCGGGAGTACCAACTCTGGTCCCGCGGTGTGTTGGACCGTCTCCCGCCCCAGGTCGAGCACGCTGTCGTTGACGGGTGGGTCGAGCCGGACGCGACCATCCTGGTGATGCGCGACCTCGGTGACACGGTGCTTACGTGGGGCGAGCGGCTCAGCCGGGAGCGTTGCCGGCGGGTGTTCGACCAGGTCACCGCCATGCACCGGTCGTTCCTCGGTAACGCACCCCCGGACCTGACCCCGTTGCCTGAGCAGGTCGGGTTGTTCTCACCGAGCCGTCTGACCCAGTACGCCGCCGGAACGAACCCCCTGGCCGCCATCGCCCTGCACGGGTGGGAGATCTTCGCCGAGATCGTTCCCGACGACGTGGCTGGACCGGTGCTCGCGCTGCTCGCGGACCCCGGTCCCCTGGTCGCGGCGCTCCAGCGTCGGCCGACCACCCTTATCCATGGTGATCTGGCGACGGTCAACATGGCCATCACGAGAACGGCCGGCGCCGATGACCAGCTCACGCTCCTCGACTGGAGCCTGCCCGCCGAAGCGCCGGGTGCGGTGGACCTGGCCCGTTTCATCGCCGGATGCTCGTCGGTCGTCGATGCGACACGCGAAGAGATCATCGCCGACTTCCGCGAGTCGTCGGGACCGGCGTACGACGAACCAGCGCTCCGTCTCGCGCTGCTCAGCGGGCTGGTGTGGCTCGGCTGGAACAAGGCGCTCGACACCGTTGAGCACCCCGATCCCAAGACCCGGGAACGGGAGAGTCAGGACCTGGACTGGTGGGTGGGCGAAGCGCGTCGCACACTCGAATCTGGATTGCTCTGAGGAGGACCATTATGGATATCAGCACGTTGTACCGCCGCACCATGGAGTGCTGGGCCGTCCGCGTGAACGCGGTCGGCGCGGACCAGTGGGACAACCCGACCCCTTGCACGGAATGGACGGTGCGCGACCTGGCCAACCACGTGGTGGGGGAGGATCTCTGGACGGCCCCGTTGATGCGTGGCCGCACGATCGAGGAAGTCGGCGACAGCTTCGACGGCGACGTACTGGGGGCCGATCCCATCGCGACCGCGCTCAAGGCCGCTGCCGAGGCCGAGTCGACCGTCATCGAGACGCTTCCGTCCGGTGGCAGGGTCCACCTCTCCTACGGCGACGAGAAGATGAGCGAGTACGTATACCAGCTCGCCACCGACCACCTGATCCACGGATGGGACATCGCCGCGGGGACTGGAGGCGACACCCGGTTGGACCCAGGCCTGGTGAAAGCCGTGGCGACATGGTTCGCCGAGCGTGAGGATGTCTACCGATCTTCCGGGGCGATCGGGCCGAGGGCTGCGCTGACGGGGAACCCGCAGACGGATCTGCTGGCCAGTTTCGGGCGGGATGCGGACTGGGGTCCGAACCATGCTGCCCTCGCCCAGTTCTCGAAGGCGTTCGGCAGCGGGGACATCGACACGATCATGTCCCTGATGACCGACGACTGCGTCTTCGAGGCGACCGGTCCAGCCCCGGACGGTGTGCGCCACGAGGGTGCCGCTGCGGTACGCGGGGTGTGGCAGGACGTGTTCGGCCAGACTCAGGATGCGACGTTCACCGAGGAAGAGTCGTTCGTCTGTGGGGATCGCGCTGTGCTCAGGTGGCGCTTCACCTGGTCGGAGCCTGACGGCTCGCAGGGACATGTCCGAGGTGTTGACGTGCTGCGACTCCGGGACGGTCAGGTGGCCGAGAAGCTGTCCTACGTCAAGGGCTGAACTGCCCAAAACGCCGGGTTGGGGTGCGCTCCGTGCTTCCGCCTGCAAAGATTCAGCGCATGACCGAAACTCACCATCCGGATCCCGTGATCGTCGACGCCGTAGAGCACGTCAGCAACCGTTTCGGGGCTCAGGGCCTCGCGGACCTGATCGCACTCGCGCGTGAGGAGATCGCCAAGGCAGAGGCTGCGCTCAAGGAGCTTTCCGACCTCGAGAGTTAGATCGAGCACGGCGTTCGTCGTACCCTTGAGCGTCTCCCACCCGTGCTCCGAGAGGTACCGCTGTGTCGATTGTTGGGCGCCCCCCGGCTGAGTTTGCGTCTGTCTTCTCGAGGCTCGAGCCGTTGCTGCCCACGGTGCAGAAGCCCATCCAGTACGTCGGAGGCGAGCTCAACTCCACGTTGAAGGACTGGGAAGACACTGAGGTCCGGTGGGCCCTGATGTATCCCGACGCGTACGAGATCGGGCTGCCCAACCAGGGTGTCCAGATCCTGTACGAAGTGCTCAATGAGCGCGACTGGATCATGGCCGAGCGCACCTACTCGGTGTGGCCCGACATGGAAGCGGTCATGCGGGTCGGGGACCTGCAGGGGGCCATCCCGCAGTTCACCGTCGACAACCACCGACCGGTGCGCGCGTTCGACGTGTTCGGTCTGTCGTTCGCCACTGAGCTTGGCTACACCAACATGCTCACCGCGCTCGACCTCGCCGGTATCCCCATGCACGCAGTAGACCGGAACGAGGGGGACCCGATTGTCCTCGCCGGCGGACACTCGGCGTTCAACCCCGAGCCAATCGCGGACTTTATCGACGCGGCAGTGCTCGGTGACGGCGAGGAGATCGTGCTGGCGATCTCCGAAGTGATCCGCGAGTGGAAGAACGACGGTTGTCCGGGGATCGACGGCCGCACCCCACGCGACGAGCTGCTCTACCGACTCGCTGTGTCCGGTGGTGTCTACGTGCCGAAGTTCTACGATGTCGACTACCTTCCCGACGGTCGGATCAAGCGGGTCGCGCCGAACACCTCCGGTGTCCCCTGGAGGGTGCACAAGCACACCCTGATGGACCTCGACGCCTGGCCCTATCCCCGCAAACCCCTTGTCCCGCTTGCCGAAACGGTGCACGAACGTTTCTCGGTGGAGATCTTCCGCGGCTGCACGCGCGGCTGCCGTTTCTGCCAGGCGGGGATGATCACCCGACCTGTCCGTGAGCGTTCCATCAAGACCATCGGCGACATGGTGGAGAACGGCATCCGCAAGTCCGGCTTCGAAGAGGTCGGACTTCTGTCGCTGTCCAGCGCCGACCACACCGAGATCGGCGACATCGCCAAGGGCCTCGCCGATCGCTACGAGGGGACGAACGTGTCGCTCTCGCTGCCCTCGACACGGGTGGACGCCTTCAACGTCACCCTTGCCAACGAGCTCTCCCGCAACGGCCGTCGGTCAGGGCTGACCTTCGCGCCGGAAGGCGGCTCGGAACGGATGCGCAAGGTGATCAACAAGATGGTCAGCGAGGAGGACTTGATCCGCACCGTCGCGACGGCGTACTCCCACGGTTGGCGCCAGGTGAAGCTGTACTTCATGTGCGGCCTGCCCACCGAGCTCGACGAGGACGTTCTCGCGATCGGCGTCCTCGCCAAGAAGGTGATCGCCAAGGGCCGCGAGGTGTCCGGACGTAACGACATCCGTTGCACCGTGTCGATCGGTGGGTTCGTGCCCAAGCCGCACACGCCGTTCCAGTGGGCCGCTCAGCTCGACCACGAGACGACCGACGACAGGCTGAAGCAGTTGCGCGACATGGTGCGCGCGGACAAGCAGTACGGTCGCGCGATCGGCTTTCGCTACCACGACGGACGGCCCGGGATCATCGAGGGAATGCTCTCGCGTGGTGACCGCCGAGTGGGCGCAGTCATCGAGGCCGCATGGCAGGACGGAGCTCGGTTCGACGGCTGGAGCGAGCACTTCTCCTATCCGCGCTGGGAGGCCGCGTCCGAGGCAGGGCTGGCCCATTCGCCGGTCGACCTCGACTGGTTCACCACTCGCGAGCGTCAGTACTCCGAGGTTCTGCCCTGGGACCACCTCGACTCGGGCCTCGACCGCGACTGGCTCTGGGAGGACTGGCAGGACTCGATCGACCCGGACTCCAGCATCGAGGTCGAGGACTGCCGATGGACCCCGTGCTACGACTGCGGTGTCTGCCCGCAGATGGACACCGAGATCCAGATCGGCCCCACGGGGAAGCGGTTGCTCCCACTCGTTGTGGTGTAGCGGCGCGCAGGTCGACCCAGCAGGGAGACTTAGCGCTGAAGGTGGTCTTCGATGTACGACGGTCTCGCGACCATCAGTCCGAAGACAAGCTGCGGAATGACGAGAACCAGCAGGGCACTCAGCGGGATGGTCCAGCCACCGGTCACGTCGTACAACAAACCCACGCCGAACGGACCGATGGCGGCGATCAGGTAGCCGACGGACTGGGTGAAGCCCGACAGTGCGGCCGTCCCCGCGCTGGTGCGTGAGCGCAGACCGATCAGGGTGAGGATCAGCGGGAAGGTGCACGTGCCGATGCCGACTGAGACCGCCCAGAGCCAGGCTCCGGCCACCGGTGCGAAGATCAGGCCGAGGTACCCGACCGGGTAGAAGGCGATCAGCCCGAGCATCAGCAGGCTCTGGTTCTTCAGGCGAGCAGCTATCGAGGGCACCCAGAACGACAGCGGGATGCTTATCGCGGTGATCACGCCGAGCAGGAGACCGGCCGTCGCCGGCGAGAAGCCTGCGTCGCGGTAGACCTGCGCGAACCAGCCGAAGATCGAGTACGCCTGGAGCGACTGAAGACCGAAAAAGGCGGCCATCGCCCAACCCAGCCGGGTCCGCGCCACGTCACCGAGCGTGACCGTGTGCGGCACATCCTCCGGGCTCTTGTCGTGGCGGATCAACGCGACCCAGGGGAGGGCCGCAACGAGTGCGGTCAGGGCCCACGCGAACAGGCCCCAACGCCACCCGTCGGCACTGAACTGTTCCGAGATCGGCACGGTGAATACCGACGCGGACGTCAGTCCGAGTGCGAGGGCCGTGGAGTAGATGGAGGTGAGCAGGCCGACCCGGTGCGGGAAATGCAGTTTGACCAGCGAGGGCAGCAGCACGTTGGCCGTGGCCATGCCAGCGAGGGCAAGCAAGGAGAGCAGCAAGAACATCGGGATCGCGTCGACGCGCGAACGGAGGCCGAGGCCCACCACAACGGCCGCCAACGAGGCCAGGGTGACCCGGTGGGCGCCGGCGATTCGGGCCAGCCATGGTGCCAGCGCGCCGAAAGTCGCGAACGCAAGAACCGGCAACGTGGTGAGGACACCGGCGGTGGTCGGCGACATGCCGAGGCCGCGGGTGATCTCGTCGAGGACCGGGCCGATACTGACCGCGGCGGGGCGGAGGTTGAAGGCGAGTACGACGATGCCGATGACGACGAGAATCTTCTCGGCACGGGTGTCCTCGTGCGCATCTGGCTTGATCACCGGCACACACTACCTACGCTCCACCTCATGGGCTGCACCCAATAGGCTGGGCCGCGTGCGTGAACAGCCAGAGCAACAAGCCCCTCCCGTCCAGCGACTCAGGATCCGCTACGCAAAACGGGGACGGCTCCGGTTCACCAGCCACCGTGACTTCTCCCGAGCCTTCGAGCGAGCCGTTGTCCGGGCCCGTATCCCGATGGCGTACTCCTCCGGCTTCAACCCGCACCCGCGAATTTCGTACGCCGGTGCGGCCCCTACCGGCTCGGCGAGCGAGGCGGAGTACCTCGAGATCGGCCTTGCGGAGGAGTCAGACCCCAGCGAGGTCCAGGCGGCTCTCGATGAGGCGCTCCCGCCCGGGCTCGACGTACTCGAAGTCGTGGCCAGCTCTGGTACGTCGCTGGCTGACCGTCTCGAAGCCAGCCATTGGCGGCTGACCCTGCCCGGCGTACCACCGGAGCGGGCGGCAGTCGCTGTGCAACAGTTCCTCGGGACCGATGAGGTCCCTGTCGAACGGATGACGAAAAAGGGGTTGCGCCAGTTCAACTGTCGTGAAGCTGTCGTGTCGCTGGCGTCACAGAGTGAGACAGGAAACGAGGCGGAGTGTGCAATACTCCAGTTGGTCTTGCGTCACGGAACCCCGTCCGTGAGACCCGACGACGTCCTCGCCGGACTCCGCGAGATCGCCGGACTCGAAGCCGATTCCGCTCCTTTGCACGAGCGATTGGCCCAGGGCCCGCTTGACACGCAGACCGGCACGGTGGGCGATCCGTTGGCACCCGACCGCGACGCAGTGTGATCAGTTCGTGACAGGAACGACCACAGCCAGCTGCTGACCGCGGATGTGTCACCGCGACCGCCCAGACGACGTATACAACGGAAGACGTCGCCGCTCCAGTCCGGCTGGAGCACCGACCGAAGGCTTGCGTCGAACCGGTTCGCCGGGACGGCGACTGACACGCTCCCGCGTGAACCCGTTCGACGGGCGTACCCGGGAGCATAGGAGAGCACATGCTCGACGATGAGAACTCAGCCGACAACCAGGCTGCCGAAACTCCCGCAGAGCCCAACACCCCAGCGAAGAAGGCAGTCGCCAAGAAGGCTGCCGCGAAGAAGGCTCCTGCTAAGAAGGCCGCAGCCAAGAAGACACCGGCGAAGAAGACGGCGACCGGGCCGGTGACTGATGCTCCGAGCCAGGACGACCTGTTCTCAGGCGCCGGCCAGGACCCTGAACCTGCCGCGCCGGCCAAGAAAGCTGCCGCGAAGAAGGTCGCAGCGAAGAAGGCGCCCGCCAAGAAGACGGCGGCCAAGAAGGCGGCGACCAAGAAGGTCGAAGCCGCACCGGCCGAGGCTGTTGCGAGTGAAGCCGCATCGGAGAAATCGGCACCTCCGGGCACGATGCTGCTGTTCAAGGCGCCCGAGCCCAGCACGCCGGTTCGCAAAGCAAAGGCGGCTGCACCGAAGCCCAAGACCGAAGGCGCGGTCGAAGAGACGAAAGCCGACAAACCGGCCGGCAAGTCCAACAAACCCAAGAAACAGCCCTCGACCAAAGGTCCGTCCGAGGGCGAGAAGAAGTCCAAGGACCAGGACGCCAAGGCGGACCAGTCCGGCGAGCAGGGGTTCGACGACTCCGACGATGACTCCGACGACGAGCAGGGCGGCAACCGTCGCCGCCGCCGCCGCGGTGGACGACGCCGACGCAAGTCAGGCGGCGGCGAGAACGACGCCGACCAGACCGACGACGACAGCAACGAGACCGATGACGCCGAGTCCAGCGATGACTCCGGCAAGGGCGACTCGGACACTTCGGAAGGCCCGGGTGGAACTCGCCGCCGGCGCCGCCGCAGCAGAGCTGGCGAAGAGAGCGACAGTTCGCCTGACGACCCGGCGAAAACAGTGGTCCGCGTTCGCAAGCCACGCAGCGCCGAGGACGAGATCACCAGCGTCTCCGGCTCGACCCGGTTGGAGGCCAAGAAGCAGCGCCGTCGTGAAGGCCGTGAGGCCGGCCGCAGGCGCGCACCGATCGTCAGCGAGGCCGAGTTCTTGGCCCGTCGCGAGGCTGTCGACCGGGTCATGGTCATCCGTCAGAAGAAGGACCTCACTCAGATCGCCGTCCTCGAGGACAAGGTGCTCGTCGAGCATTACGTGGCCCGCGAGTCGCAGACCTCGCTGATCGGCAACGTCTACCTCGGGCGGGTGCAGAACGTGCTCCCGTCGATGGAAGCCGCGTTCATCGACATCGGCAAGGGACGCAACGCCGTGCTGTACGCCGGCGAGGTCAACTGGGACGCGCTCGGCGCCAAGAACAGCGGCCAGCGCAAGATCGAGCAGGTGCTCAAGTCCGGACAGTCGGTCCTGGTGCAGGTCTCCAAGGACCCGATCGGACACAAGGGCGCCCGCCTCACCAGCCAGATCAGCCTGCCCGGCCGTTTCTTGGTCTATGTGCCGGACGGTACGACGAGCGGCATCTCTCGCAAACTGCCCGACATCGAGCGGACCCGGCTCAAGACATTGCTCAAAGAGATCGTTCCCGACACGGCCGGCGTGATCGTGCGTACCGCCGCCGAAGGTGCCAGCGAGGAGGAGCTGACCCGCGACGTCGAGCGACTTACCGCCCGATGGGACGACATCGCCGGCAAGGTCGATGGAGGGATCGCGCCAGCGCTGCTTTACGGCGAGCCGGATCTGACCCTCAAAGTGGTCCGCGACCTTTTCACCGAGGACTTCGCCAAGCTCGTAGTCTCCGGATCTGACGCCTGGGACATGGTCGACGACTACGTCAACCACCTCGCACCAGACCTCGCCGACCGCCTCGAGAAGTACGACGGTGGCGAGGACGTCTTCGGGGTGTACCGGATCGACGAGCAGATCGCCAAGGGCCTGGATCGCAAGGTGTGGCTGCCCTCGGGAGGGTCGTTGGTCATCGATCGCACCGAAGCGATGACCGTGGTTGACGTCAACACCGGAAAGTTCACCGGCTCCGGCGGAAACCTCGAGGAGACGGTCACCAAGAACAACCTCGAGGCCGCTGAGGAAGTGGTCCGCCAACTCCGACTGCGCGACATCGGCGGCATCATCGTCGTCGACTTCATCGACATGGTGCTCGAGAGCAACCGGGACCTGGTCCTTCGGCGCATGGTCGAGTGCCTGGGGCGTGACCGGACCCGTCATCAGGTCGCCGAGGTGACCTCGCTCGGACTGGTCCAGATGACCCGCAAGCGCATCGGGACCGGCCTGCTCGAGGCGTTCAGCGAAAACTGCGACCACTGCCAGGGTCGAGGACTCATCGTGCAGCACGAGCCGGTGGAGCCGAAGAAGAAGGGCGACGACGAGCCTCGCCGCAACCGTCGCAGCGGCCGTGGTCGCGGACGCGGAGACGACGACAATGGCGATACCGACCGAGGCGATGCCGACAGAGGCAATGGCAACGCGCCAGCGGCGATGCCCACCCCGAAGGACGTCGCGGCGGTCGCGAAGCCCGAGCAGCACAAGAGCGACGGTCAGGCGTCCCCGACCGACAAGTCCGACGAACAAGTGTCCGACACCCCCACGCCCGACATCCCTGGGCCCGAC
>Ga0136633_1001476_pt1 | contig 17310 bp, 19 predicted proteins | sample AntDrymeUQ832206_2_FD_105494 | JGI IMG/M metagenome (GOLD analysis project Ga0136633, IMG submission 105494) | Polar desert sand microbial communities from Dry Valleys, Antarctica - metaG UQ83 (22.06) | ecosystem: Environmental > Terrestrial > Soil > Desert | place: Antarctica: Dry Valley...
CTGCAGCTCGACGAAGCGCCGCGGCCCGGCCGACAGGTCGCGCACGATCAGCAGCGTCCACTTGTCACCGACGAGATCCAGCGCCCGCGCGTCGGGCGCCCACTGGTGGTAGGGGTGACGCTTCGGTGTCGGGGCGGCGGGCATGCGATTCGCTGCGAGCATCATCCTCGTCGGAGGGAGGCGGGCGTCAGTACTGCGACAGCAGCAGTCCCCACAACACCGCGACGCCGGCGACGATCAGCCCGATGATGAACCCGATCACGAAGATGTCCAGGCGCTGGCGCCACGGAACCTGCCAGATCAGCGCGATCCACAGCGGCAGGCGGAAGTCGCCCCAGTAGTAGTCATAGTCCTCGTCGTAGCGCTCGACATCCTCCGCGCGCTCGCGGCGCTGCGCGCCAGGGCTGCCGTTCGCCGGGATGTACGCGCGGGCGGCCTCGTTCTCGGGCTCGAGCACCTCGGGCCCGGTCAGCCCGGCACGCCATCTCTGGATGCTCGAAGCCTCATCGTCGAGCCGCGCGGGCATCTGACGAGAGTACTCCAGCGAGCCCTTCGGAGCGAGCGAAGCGGCCTGCCCCCGTGCGCGGCCGCGTAAGCGAGTCTCGGCCGCGCGCGCGGCCGCCCGACGCGCGCGGTGCGTATGCTCGCAACGATGCACCCCAGGCGCACTGACGTTCGTCCGGCGGGCCGATCGTGAAACGTGTCGCCGTCACCGGCGCCACGGGGCGCATCGGAACCCACCTCGTCGAAGCCCTGAAGGCTCGCGGCGACGAGGTGACGGTCCTGACGCGCAACCCCGAGCGCGCGGCCAAGCTGCTCGGCGTCGAGGCGGTGCAATGGGACCCGACGTCCGACGGGGCTCCCGCCGAGGCGCTCGCCGGACGCGACGCGGTCGTGCACCTCGCGGGCGAGGACGTCGCGCAGCGCTGGAGCGATGCGGCGAAGGCGGAGATCCTCTCCAGCCGCGAGAAGGGCACGCGCAATCTCGTCACCGGCATCTTCGCCGCCGAGCCGCGGCCCGCGGTGCTCGTGGGGGCGTCTGCCTCGGGCTACTACGGGCCCCGTGGCGAGGAGCTCGTCGACGAGAGCAGCCCGCCGGGCCGCGACTGGCTGGCGGACGTCTGCGTGCGCTGGGAGCAGCAGACCGACGCCGCGGCGCTCGGCATGCGCGTCGTGAAGATCCGCACGGGCATCGTGCTCGACGCCGAGGGCGGCGCGCTGGCGAAGATGCTGGGTCCGTTCAAGGCGGGCGTGGGCGGGCCGATCGGCAGCGGCAGGCAGTACATGCCGTGGATCCACCTCGAAGACCTCGTCGGCCTCTACCTCGCCGCGATCGACCATCACGACTTCAGCGGCGCGATCAACGGGTCCTCGCCGAACCCCGTCACCAACAAGGCGTTCGCCAAGGCGCTCGGCGGGGTGTTGCATCGCCCGGCGCTCGCGCCGGTGCCGGCCTTCGTCATCAAGGGGATGTTCGGCGCGATGTCGCAGATCGTGCTGACGGGCGTGCGCATGGTGCCCGGCCGAGCAGGCGAGCTGGGCTATGAGTTTCGCCACGCCGATCTCGACGAGGCGCTGCGCGACACGCTCGCCGGCTGAGCGCCAGCGTGGATCCAGGCCGGGCTAGTTTTCGCGCTGCCAGGGCATCGGCCCGACGACCTTCCAGTCCGAGCCCTGCTTCGCCGGGATGAACAGCCACACGACGACGCCCACGACGCTCAGCAGCAGGCCCGACGCCAGGCCCGCCTTCTCGCCGTAGCCCTTGCGCTGCGAGAGGTAGGCGCCGGCGATCGCCGCCGCCAGCCAGATGAACAGCAGGTACAGCGCGAGCACCCCGACGTTCGCGATCGGCACGGAGAAGGTCATGCGCCGAGGTACGCCTTCTGGACGTCGGGGTTCGTGCGCAGGGCGTCGGACTTGTCGGTCAGCGCGACCTTGCCCGTCTCGAGCACGTAGCCGCGCGTTGAGACGCCGAGCGCGTAGTTGGCGTTCTGCTCGACGAGCAGGATCGTCGTCCCCTGGCGGTTGATCTCGGTGACGGTCTCGTAGATGCGGTCGACGAGAATCGGCGCGATGCCCATCGACGGCTCGTCGAGCAGCAGCAGCTTCGGCTTCGCCATCAGCGCACGGCCGATCGCGAGCATCTGCTGTTCGCCGCCGGACATCGTGCCGGCCTTCTGGCGCTCGCGCTCCTTGAGGCGCGGAAACAGGTCGTACACGCGGTCGAGGTCGGAGACGATCTCGTTGTCGCGCCGCAGGTAGGCGCCCATGTCGAGGTTCTCGCTGACGGTCATGCGCTGAAAGCAGCGCCGCGCCTCGGGCGACTGCGAGATGCCCAGGCGCACGATCTCCTGCGGCGCCGTGCGCGAGATCTCCTTGCCGAGAAAGCGGATCGAGCCGCTGCGCGGGGGCGTCAGGCCCGAGATCGAGCGCAGCGTCGTCGACTTGCCCGCGCCGTTGGAGCCGATCAGGGTGACGATCTCCCCCTCCTCGACCTCGAGCGTCACGCCCTTGAGCGCCTCGATGTTGCCGTAGTACGTGTGCAGATCGTCGATCTCGAGAAGTGCCATCTGGGAGCCTCAGCCTTGCTTTCCGAGGTACGCCTCGACGACGAGTGGGTTGGCGCGCACCTCGACGGGGTCGCCCTCGGCGATCTTCTCGCCGTGATCGAGCACGGTGATGCGCTCGGAGACGCCCATGACGACCTTCATGTCGTGCTCGATCAGCAGGATCGTGAGGTTGCGCTCCTCGCGCAGCTGGCGCATGAACGCCGTCAGCGTGTCGGACTCCTGCGGGTTCATGCCGGCCGTCGGCTCGTCGAGCAGCAGCAGGCGCGGCTCGGAGGCCAGCGCGCGGGCGATCTCGACGCGCCGCTGGTCGCCGTAGGCGAGGTTGATCGCCAGCTCGTCGTGGATCTTCTCCGAGAGGCCGACGTAGCTCAGCGTCTCGCGCGCCCTGTCGCGCACCTCGCGCTCCTCGCGGCGCACCTTCGGCGGGCGCAGAATCGAGCCGATCAGTCCCGCGCCCATGCGCGCGTGCTGGCCGACCATGACGTTCTCGACCGCGCTCATCGTCGCAAACAGGCGGATGTTCTGAAACGTGCGCGCGATGCCGAGCGTCGTGATGAGGTCCGGCCGCGTGCGCGAGATGTCCTGCCCGTCGAAGGCGATCGTCCCGATCGTGGGCTTGTAGAGCCCCGTCAGCATGTTGAAGAACGTCGTCTTGCCGGCGCCGTTGGGCCCGATGATCGACACGATCGAGCGCTCCGGGATCTCGAAGGTGACGTCGTTGACGGCGACGAGGCCGCCGAAGATCTTCGACACGTTCTCGGTCGACAGCAGCGTCTTGCCCTTGGGGGGCGCGCCGTCCGGCTTCGCTGCGGCGGGAGTGCTCATGGCACCTTCACGTCGATCGAGTCGTCGACGCCCGCGCCCTCGGTGAGCTCCATCGCTCGTCGTCGCTCCGGCAGCAGGCCCTGCGGGCGCAGCACCATGACGAGCAGGATGAGGAAGCCGAAGATGCCGAAGTTCAGGACGGTGAGATCGAAGTCCAGGCCGAGCGAGCGCGGCACGCTGTTGAAGACCTCGGGAATGAAGTACGTGTTGATGAACGACAGCAGGATCGCGCCGAGCACGACGCCCCAGATCGACCCCAGCCCGCCGAGGATGATCATCGCGAGCACGAAGATCGAGAAGCCGAACTTGAACTGGTCGGCCTGCACCGACGCCTGGTAGGAGCCCAGAAAGGCGCCGGAGATGCCGCCGAACGCGGCGCCGGTCGCGTACGCGAGCAGCTTCGTCTTGACGAGCGGCACGCCCATCGACGCCGCGGCGACCTCGTCCTCGCGCACGGCGATCCAGGCGCGGCCCAGGCGCGAGTCGCGCAGGCGGAAGTTCACGAGCAGCACGAGCGCCACGAGCACGAGCACGAACCAGAAATACGGTCTGAGGTTGAACGCCGAGTCGAAGCCCGCGAAGCCCGGCAGGTCGATCGCGTCGACCGGGGCGATCGCCTGGCGGCCGTTGGTGAGCTTGTAGCCGTCGACGACTGAGATCTCGTCACCGTTGACGGCAAAGCGGTAGATGATCTCGCCGAAGGCGAGCGTCACGATCGCGATGTAGTCGCCGCGCAGGCGCAGCGTCGGCAGGCCGATGAGCATGCCCGCTATGCCGACGATCACGACCGCGAGCAGCATCACCAGCAGGAAGTTCAGGTGGATGCCCGGCAGGCTGCTCGCAAACTCGCCGGCCAGCACGTGGATGCCCTTCTCCCCGTTGACCGAGGAAAAATGGTCGGAGGCAAACCAGCCGACGGTGTAGGCGCCGAAGGCGTAGAACGCGACGTAGCCGAGGTCGAGCAGCCCCGCGAAGCCAACGACGATGTTCAGGCCGAGCGCCATGACGACGTAGGCGCCCGCGGTGATGAAATTGTCGGTGATGCTCGACAGCGGGTCGAAGAACAGCGGCAGCACCGCGGCCGCGATCAGGCAGACGGTGGCCGTGACGAGGTTGCGGTGGTCCTTGACGAACTGCTCCACGCCGCTCATCCCGCCTCCCTCGTGACCTCGCCGAGGAGCCCCTGCGGGCGGAAGACCATGATCAGCACGAGGTACCCGAAGACGACCGCCGTCGTCCATTCCGCTCCGATGCGGTTGTCGGCGATCTGCTGGATGCAGCCGATGATCAGGCCGCCGAGAACGGCGCCCTTGAGGTTGCCGATGCCGCCCATCACCGCCGCGGTGAACGCGATCAGCCCGGCCGTGAAGCCCTGGAAGTACCAGACGCTCGTCTGGTAGAGCAGGTTCACGAGCCCGGCCGCGCCGGCGAGCATGCCGCCGAGCAGGAAGGTCAGGGAGATCGTCGTGTTGACGTTGATGCCCATCAGCCGCGCGGCGTCCGGATCCTGCGCGGTCGCGCGCATCGCCTTGCCGAGGCGGCTGCGCGAGATGAACGAGGTCAGCAGAATGACGAGCGGCGCGGTCACGGCCACGGCCAGGACGTCGCCGTTGTGGATCGTCACGCCGCCGATGTTCAGCAGCACGTTGCCCTGGTTGACGAGGTCGGGCACCGAGATCGGCGACGAGCCGAGCCACAGGACGCCGACGTTCTGCAGGATGAAGGAGAAGCCGATCGCGGTGATCAGCGGCGCGAGCCTGGGCGCGTTGCGCAGCGGCTTGTACGCGACGCGCTCGATCATGACGTTCAGCACGCCGCAGACGAGCATCGCGACGAGCATCGCCACGAGCAGGCCGAGCACCAGTCCGGCGGCGCCCATGCCCTCCTGCAGCCCGAAGTTGCCCCACAGCCCGAAGGCGACGAACGAGCCGATCATGAAGACATCGCCGTGGGCGAAGTTGATCAGCTCGATGATCCCGTAGACGAGCGTGTAGCCCAGCGCGATCAGCGCGAAGATCGCCCCGTTGGACAGCCCCAGCACGAGGTTGTTGCCCAGATCGGTGAGCGTGCCCGTGGAGGCGAGGTCGGTGATCGCCAGGTACAGCGGGAGCGCCAAGAGCACGCCGATCAGGCCGTACTTGCTCACCGCCTCGCGGGCTGAGTCCGACAGCCGTCCTTGGGCGGGAGTGGCTTTGGCTGCGTCGGCGCTCATCCGTGAGATCTCATGTCGCAGCGACCCGAGGCTCGGGGTGGGCGGACCCTCGTCCGCCCACCCGTGCCTCAGCGGTCTCCGCGGGCTGCGTTAGCCGGCGGACGCCGCCACGATCTTCTTGGAGTACGACGGCAGGCCCTTGTCGTCGATGACGTAGAGGCCGTAGTCCGTCAGCGTCGTGTCGCCGTTGGCGTCGATCGAGTACATGCCGAGCACGCTCTGACGGTCCTTCGTCGCGAACAGCTGCTTGACGACCTCGGCGCGGTCGTTGGCCTTGTCACCGGCGCGCTTGAGCACGTCGAGGGCGAGCGCCATCGTCTCGTAGCCGTAGATCGCGTACGGATCGACCGTCTGCGTCTTGTACGTCGTCTTGTACTTCTCGAGCACCGGGCCCGCGTCCGGCAGGTCCTCGACGCCGAGCGTCGCGACCGTCGTCTTCGTGCGCTTGCCGACGGAGGCCGGAATGCCGCCCTTCGCCGGGTTGGAGAAGGCCTCCTCGGTGACGCCGTCCGGGCCGTAGAGCTTCACGGTCTTGTTCGCCGAGGCGACGTCCTTGTAGACCTGGACGCCGTTCTCGCCGGTGACGCCCGCCCACAAAAAGCAGTCGGACTTGACCTTCGAGGCGATCGAGCGGTAGTTGGGCGAGTTCTTGTCCGTGCCCTGCTCGTTCTCGATCGTCAGGCCGGCTTCCTCCGCCGACAGCTTGACGTTGCGGGCCAGGCCGGCGCCGTAGGTGGACTTGTCGTTCCACAACGTGACGGTCTTGCAGCCCTCCTCCTTCATGACGCTGACCAGCGCCTCACCCTGGATCTTGTCGCGCGGCACGACGCGGGCATAGGTCTTGGTCTTCGTCGGGTAGTACTTGTCGGGCTCGCCGGGCTCGGAGCCGGGCTCGTCGGTTGTCAGGCCGATATACGTGTTCGACGGGCTGATCTGCGGGATGTTCGCCTTGTTGAGAATCGGCAGCGAGACCTTCGTGCCGCCGGAGTTGAACTCGCCCAGGTAGAAGATCGTGGACTTGTCGCGGATCGCCTGGCGAGCGTTCTGAGCGGTCTTGCTCTCGTCGGCGGTGCCCGGGTTCTGCGCGGTCGAGTCGTCCAGCGAGACGTACTTGATCGTGTACTTGCCGACCTTGCCGCCGACGTCGGAGAGCGCCAGCTTCTCGCCGTTGATGACGGCCTCGGACTGACCGCGCGACGTCCCCTGCAGCGGCAGCGAGGAGTAGATCGTCAGCGTCGTGCCCTCGGCAGTGCCACCGCCGCCGGTGGATGACTTGTCGTCATCGCCACACGCCGCCACACCGAAAGCGAGTGCCGGTACCAGCAGACCGCATACGGCCGCTCGATTGAAACGCAAAATGGATCCCTCCTCGATGACTGAAACACTGAAGCGCGCCGATCGTACACCGGTTCCCGGCGCCATTGTGCGCTTTGGTCGCCAGCGTGCATGCGCCAGAACCCGTGAGGTCTCGTCCGGCCGCAGGCGGCGCGCTGCTCAGGGCCGGACCTGGAGCACCTTGTCCAGCGACAGGCGCGAGCGGCGCAGCCGATTGCCGGCGAACGTGCTCAGGCTCGTGTCGCCGTTGCGGTCGATCGAGTAGCGGCCCAGCACAGAGCGGCGGTTGCGGATCGCGCGAAACTCGCGGATCACAGCGGCGCGGTCGTTGCCCTTGGCGCCGGCGGCGCGGATCGAGCTCAGGACAGCCTGCGTGGCCTCGTAGGCGAACAGCGCATCGGGCGCGGGAGCGCGCCCGAACGCCGCGCGAAAGCGCTCGCCGAACTGCCGTGCGGCCGGCGGCAGCATGCGCACCGGCAGCGTCCGCGTCGTGATCCGCATGCGCGCCTGGACGGCGGGGCTCAAGGCGTCGATGAAAGTCGGGCCGGCGACCGCGGCGGGGCCGAAGAGCTGCATGCGCGGCGCCGCGGCGGCGACGGCCTGAAAGATCCGCGCCGCGCCGGTGGCGCTCTCGCCGGCGAACAGAAAGGCGTCGGCGCCCGTCGCGGCGATGTCCTCCGAGTGGCCGGAGAGGTCGCCCTGCGTGGCGTCGATGCGTCCCTTGTCGACGACCTTGATGTTCTGGGCCTCGGCCGCTTTGGAGACCTGGTCGGCGAGCCCGCCCCCGTCGAGGTCGCGATCTCCGAGCATCGCAAGCCGGCGCACGCCCTCCGCCTTCATGTAGCCGACGAGCGCCGACGCCTGGACGTGGTCGGCGGGCACGACGCGCCCGAACGTGCGCTTGCCCGACGGGTAGAAGCGCTGCGGCTCGCCCGTGCGCACCCCGCCCTCGCGCGTCAGGCCGTCGTAGGCGCTCGTCGGGCTGACCTGGAGGACGTTGCCCTCGTTGGTCAGCGGCAGCGACAGCGCGGTCGCCGCGGAGTCGCGCTCGCCGATGTACGCGATCGCGTTGATGTCGCGCACGGCGGTGCGGGCGTTGTCGAGCACGCGATCGCTCGTCCAGGTGGCGTCCTCGCGCGTCGAGGAGTCCAAGGACACGTATGTGATGCTCATCGGGCCGGCCTTGCCGCCGGCCTCCTTGAGCGCGAGCTTGATCGCGTTGACCATGTCCTGCGACTGCTCGCGCTCGGGCCCGTACAGCGGCATGCTCGAGTACAGCGTGACCGTGCGGCTGCCGGTCGGCGCGCCGTCGGTCTGCTGCTCGCCGCAGGCGACGAGCGCGAGCGCGAGAACGGCGAAGGCGCAGGCCAGTGCGACCCGGGGGCCCATCGCTGGACTAGGTCCGGCCGGGCAGGTAAGGCTTGAGGACGCGAACGGTCGCCGCCAGGATGATGATGGTGATCGCGACCAGAAACGCATCGATCGACTTGATGCCGATCGCCCACAGCACGATCCAGATCAACAGAGCGGTGGTCGTGGCGAGGACGAGTCCCATGCGGGCGGCAGACTAACGGATGAGCCCGGCGGCGAGCCCTGCAACGAGCTCGCCCACGGCGGCGGCGGGATCGTCGGCCTCCGCGGCGGCTCGCACGAGCCGCGTTCCGACGATCACGCCGTCGGCGCCGGCGCGCGCGGCGGCTGCCGCCTGCGCCGGCGTGGAGATGCCGAAGCCGATCGCGACCGGCACCTCGGAGTGCGCGTGGACGCGCGCCAGCAGCGCGCGCACGGCGTCCTCGTCGGTCTCGCGCTCGCCGGTCGTGCCGACGACCGAGACGGTGTAGAGAAAGCCGCGCGCCCGCGCGCCGATCGCCGCGAGGCGGTCGTCGGGCGTCGTCGGCGCGACGAGCGGCACGAGCGCGATGCCGTGCGCCTCGCAGGCCTCGCGGATCTCCTCGCCCTCCTCCAGCGGCAGGTCGGGCACGATCAGCCCGCTGACGCCGGCCGCGGCGGCCGTCGACGCAAAGCCGTCCGGGCTGCGCGCGAGCACGAGGTTGACATAGCCCATGAGCACGACCGGCAGGCGCCGCGAGAGCTCCTCGGCGACGCCGAGGACGCCGTCGAGCGTCGCGCCGGCGCGCAGGGCCGTGGTGCCGGCGGCGTGGATCACGGGCCCGTCGGCGAGCGGATCGGAGTACGGGATCCCGAGCTCGACGAGGTCGGCGCCGTTGTCGGCGCAGGCGAGGCCGATCCCAAGCGACGTGCGCATGTCCGGAAAGCCGCCCATGAGATAGGGCATCAGCGCCGCGCTGCCGGCGCGGGCGGAGAACGCCGTCGCGATGTTGTCGTGGCCGGTGGTGACGATCGGCGCGACCCGGTCGCGGGCCGGCTTGGACGTCACCGGCCCGCCCTATGCCTGCGCATCGTGCGCGATGACCTCGGAGAGATCCTTGTCGCCGCGGCCCGACAGGCAGATCAGGTCCATCGTCGAGCCTTCGCCGTCCTCGTGCAGCGCGTAGTGCAGGGCGTGCGAGGTCTCGAGCGCCGGGATGATCCCCTCCAGGCGCGTGACCTCGCGAAAGGCGGCGAGCGCTGCGGAGTCCTCGACGGCGACGTAGCGGGCGCGGCCGGAGTCGCGCAGGTGAGCGTGCTCGGGCCCCGAGCCGGGGTAGTCCAGGCCGGCCGAGACCGAGTGCGCCTCGGTGACCTGGCCGTCGTCGTCCTGCATGACCGCCGACAGCGAGCCGTGCAGCACGCCGGCGCGCCCGCCGGCGGTCAGCGGCGCGCCGTGGCGACCGGTGTCCAGCCCCTTCCCCGCAGCCTCGACGCCGATCAGCGTGACGCCCGGATCCGAGACGAACGCGGTGAACAGGCCGATCGAGTTCGAACCGCCGCCGACGCACGCGATCGCGCGGTCGGGCAAACGGCCGCTGCGCGCCAGCAGTTCGGCGCGCGCCTCGTCGCCGATGATGCGCTGCAGGTCGCGCACGAGCGCCGGGTAGGGCGCGGGCCCGACGGCCGACCCGATGACGTAGTGCGACGTCGCGACGGTCGTGACCCAGTCGCGGATCGCCTCGCTGACGGCCTCCTTGAGCGTGCGCGCGCCGGCCTCGACGCTGACGACGCTCGCGCCGAGCAGGTTCATCCGCGAGACGTTGGGGGCCTGGCGGCGGATGTCCTCGGCGCCCATGTATACGACGCACTCGAGGTCCAGCAGCGCACAGGCGGTGGCCGTCGCGACGCCGTGCTGGCCGGCGCCGGTCTCGGCGATGATCCGCGACTTGCCCATCCGCCTGGCCAGCAGCGCCTGGCCGAGCGCGTTGTTGATCTTGTGCGAGCCCGTGTGCATGAGGTCCTCGCGCTTGAGCCAGATCTCGCGGCCCGCGACCTGCGACAGGCGCTCGGCGAGGTACAGCGGCGTCGGGCGCCCCGCGAAGTCGCGCAGCAGGCCGTCGAGCTCGGCGCGGTAGCCGGGGTCGTCGCGCGCAGCGACCCACGCGCTTTCGAGCTCGGCGAGCGCCGGCATCAGCGTCTCTGGCACGTACTGGCCTCCGTAGCGGCCGAAGCGATGCTCGACGCCGAACTCGATGATCGGGCTGCGGTCGCTCACCGCTGGTGCTCGGGATCCGCGCAGGACATGCCCCGCAGGCTAACGTGCGCCGATGCCAGCCTCTCTGAAGCTCGTTGTCTGCGGCTCAGACGGGCTGGCGATTCGCGTCGTCGAGGAGCTGGCCGCGCTCGGCCAGGACGTCGTCGTGGTCGCAGGCGACGGAGACTGTCCGCTCGCCCGCCACGCCGTCGACGCGGGCATGAGGCCGGTCCTCGCCGACTTTCGCCGCGAGGCGACGCTGCGCGGCGCAGGGGTCGGGCAGGCCGCGGCGCTCGCGCTGCTCGAGGACGACGATGTCGGGAACATCGGCGCCGCGCTCGCCGCCCAGGAGCTCAACCCCGGGGTGCACCTCGTCGTGCGGATGTTCAACGTCGCGCTCGGACGCTCGCTCGAGCTGCTGTTCGAGGACTGCCGCATCCTCAGCGCGACCGCACTCGCGGCGCCGGCGTTCGCGCAGGCCGCGATCCACGGCCATACCGGCCAGTCCGTGCGCGTCCTCGGGCGCACGCTCGAGGTGCGCGAGCTCGACGCCGACGACCCGGCGCTCATCGCGGCGCTCACGACGCGCCCCTCCAGCGGCGACGAGGAGCTGTTTCCGGACGGCGGCGGGCCGGTGCTCGGGCTCGCCGAGCCCGCCGAGCCCGACCGCGCGCGGCGCGCGCGGCAGGCGGCGACGCTGCGCAGGCGCCTCGGCGCTCGCATGAGCGGCCTCGCCGCGCTGTTCGATCGGCGGCTCGCGCTGCTGCTCGCCGTGCTGCTGGCGATCCTCGCGATCAGCACGGCCGTGTTCGAGCGCTCGCAGGACCTGGGCTGGGTCGACGCGGTGTACTTGGCGATCACGACCGTGCTCGGCGGCAGCGGCTACGGCGACGTCCACCTCGCCGATGCCGGTGCCGGCGTGAAGCTCTACGGCGCCGGGGTGATGATCTTCGGAGCGCTGACGGTGACGATCCTGTTCGCGCTCGTGGCCGACGCGATCGTCGGCGCGCAGCTGGCGCGCAGGTTCGGCTCGCCGCCGCTGCCGACCCGCGACCACGTCATCGTCTGCGGCCTGGGCAACATCGGCTTTCGCGTCGTCGAGCGGCTCGTCGCCTGCGATGTGCCGTGCATCGCCGTCGAGCAGAGGGCGACGGTCGCTTCGTGGGAGCGGCCCGCCGGCTCGGGGTGCCGGTCGTCATCGCCGACGCCAGCCAGCCCCAGACGCTGGCCGTCATGCGCCTGGCCGGTGCGCGCTGTCTGATGGCCGTCACCAGCGACGACATCGCGAACCTCGAGACCGCGCTCGCGGCGCGCGCGGTCCGCCCGGACCTGCGGATCGTGCTGCGCCTGTTCGACACCGATCTCGCCGAGCGCGTCGAGCGCACGTTCGACATCCCCATCTCGCGCAGCGTGGCGGCGCTGGCCGCGCCGGCCTTCGTGGCGGCGCTGCTCTCGCGGCGCCTGATCGGCGTGCTCGGGATCGGCCATCGCGTGCTGGCCGTGTCCGAGGTCGTCGTCATGGCGGGCTCGCGCGCCGCGCGGCGCACGGTGGCCGAGCTCGAGCGGGGCTGCGAGTGCCGCGTGCTCGCGATCGGCGACCGCTTCGCTCCCGCCGGGTCCGATCCGGTGTCGGCCGAGCGGCTGACCGTCGTCGCCTCGCGCGCCGGCCTGCGTCGGCTCAGCGCCGAGGCGCTGGTCAGCCCGCAGCAGGCGTAGCTTCAGGCTCAGCTGCGGCCAAGGGATCGGCTCCGGACTCGGAAACGGCCTGCGACTCGGGCTCGGCGAGCGGATCGGGCTCCCCGTCGGCGGCGCGCACCGCCTGCCAGAACGCCAGCAGCTTTGCGGGGTCCTTGATGCCCGGCGACAGCTCGCTGCCGCTCGCGACGTCGACGGCGAACGGCTTGCATGCGGCGATCGCCTCGCCGGCATTGCCCGGCGTCAGGCCGCCGCTGAGGATGATCGGCGCCGTGAAGCTGTGGCGGCGCAGCAGCTGCCAGTCGACCGTCTGGCCGGTTCCGCCCCGAACCCCTGCGACGTGCGCGTCGAGCAGGTGGAAGTCGGTGTGAAAGGCGGTCGCGGCCTGGAGCGTCGCCTTGGACTTCACGCGTGCTGCCTTGATGACCTTGGCGCCGGTGCGCCGCGCCACCTCGTTGCAGAACGCCGGGCCCTCGTCGCCGTGCAGCTGCACGAGCGACAGGCCGCAGACGTGCACCGTCGTCTCGATCTGCTCAAACGGCGCGTTGACGAAGACGCCGGTCAGCGCGACGGTGCGGCGCAGCGCGTGACCGATGAGCTGCCCCTCGCTCAGCGTGCAGTGGCGCGGCGAGCCGTCCCAGAAGATCATCCCGAGCGCCCATGCGCCCGCCTCGGCGGCGCGATGCGCGTCGTCGAGGTTCGTGATGCCGCAGTGCTTGATCCTGGTCGCCACGCCCTCCATCGTAGAGCGCGACGGCGCGCCTCCCCGGGCGCGGCCCCGGGCTCAGCCGTCGACGCCGCCGCTGGGTCGCTTCGTGAGCTTGACCGTGACGTTCTTGGGTTTGCCGCCGCGCAGGAGCTCGAGTTCGACGCTGTCGCCGGGGCGCTTTGTGCCGATCAGCCTGGCCACGTCCTCGCTGGAGCGCACGCGCTTGCCGTCGATCGCGCGGATGATGTCGCCGCCGAGCGCGATCTGCTGGCCGCCGACGCGGGTCCTGCGCGTTCCCGGCTTGACGCCGGCCCGCGATGCCGGGCTGCGCGGGTTGACGGTCACGACGAGCGCGCCGTCCTCGACGCCGAGCTTGGCCTCGGCGAGCGAATCGTCGATCGTGCTCGTCCCGACGCCAAGGTACGCGCGCTCGATCGAGCCCTCCCGGCGCAGCCGCGGGATGACCTCCTTGGCGGTGTCGATCGCCACGGCGAAGCCGATGCCGGTGTTGCCCTGCGAGGCGCCGTCCGTCCTGATCTGCGCGTTGACGCCGATGACGCGCCCGAGCCCGTCGAGCAGCGGGCCGCCCGAATTGCCGGGGTTGATCGCGGCATCGGTCTGCAGCGCGTTGCCGATGCTGAACCCCTCTTGCAGAGACGGGATCTGGCGCTGGATCGCCGAGATGACGCCGGTCGTCAGCGTGCGCTCGAGGCCGAAGGGGTTGCCGATCGCGAGCGCCAGGTCGCCGACCCGGACGCGCTTGGAAGATCCGAGCGCGAGCGCGTGCAGGTCCAGGCCCTCGGGGTCGACGAGCAGCAGCGCGAGGTCGGTCGACGGATCGCGGCCGGCGACCTTGGCGGTCGCGACCTTGCTGTCGGAGAACTTGACGGTCACGGTCTTCGCGTCGCCGACGACGTGCGCGTTGGTGACGATCGACCCGCCCCGGCCGATGACGAAGCCCGAGCCCGTCGCCTCCCCCGTGTCGCCGCCCTCGGAGATGCGGGCGCGGATGAAGACCACGCCCGGCGCGTCGCGCTTGTAGATCGCGCGCGGGGTCAGCGAGCCCTTCTCGGGGTCCGCCCCGGCGACGGGCGACTGCTCGAGAACGGTCCTCGTCGTGGCGCCGTCGTCGCCGCCGATGTCGAAGGCGAGCATCGCGACGGCGACGACGATGCCGCCGAGCACGGCGGCGAGAAAGGTGGTGAGGGGCTTGGGCATGGTCGTCCAGTGTGGCGGGCGCGGGCGAATGCCGCGTCGGCGCCGCTAGTTCAGGTCCGGATCGCGGCCCGTCAGGGTCCGCAGCGCGACCTCGGCGTCGGGCGCGCGCATCAGCGATTCGCCGACGAGCACGCCGTCGACGCCAACGCGCTCGAGGTCGTCGAGCTGCGAGCGATGATGAAAGCCGGACTCCGAGACGACGGTCTTGCCGGCGGGGATGTCCGCCAACAGCTCGAAGGTCCGCTCGACGTCGACCGAGAAGTCCGACAGGTCGCGGTTGTTGATGCCGATGACGTCGGCATCGATGAGCTCCAGCGCGGAGTGCAGCTCGCGCTCGGAATGCACCTCGACGAGCACGTCGAGGTCGAGGTTGGCGGCCTCGTTGAAGAGCTCGACGAGCATCCCGGAGTCCAGCGCGGCGACGATCAGCAGGATCGCGTCCGCTCCGGCCTCGGCCGACTCGTAGAGCTGGTAGGCGTCGACGATGAAGTCCTTGCGCAGGATCGGCAGCGACGAGGCTGCCCGCGCGGCGCGCAGGTCGTCCAGCGAGCCGCCGAAGTGGCGTCCCTCGGTCAGGATCGACAGCGCGGCGGCACCGCCGCGCTCGTACGCGCCGACGAGATCGGCGACCGTCGCGCCGTCGCGGATCGTCCCTGCCGACGGCGATTTGCGCTTGTGCTCGGCGATCACGGACACGCCCGGCAGCGTCAGCGCCTCGCTGAACGGGCGGTCCTCTCCGCGGCGCGCGAGCGCCTGCTCGAGCGTCGCCAAGGGCGTGTCCTTGCGGCGCCGGCGCACGTCCTCGCGCGTTCCCGCGATGATCCGCTCGAGGACGTTCACTCGGGTGCCTCTGCGAGTTCTCGCGTGCGCGCAGCGAGCGCGTCGAGCGTGCGGGCCGCCGCGCCGTCGTCGATCGCGGCCTGCGCCGCCGCGACGCCCGCGGCAAGGTCGTCCGAGCGTCCGGCGGCATAGATCGCCGCGCCGGCATTGAGCACGGCGATGTCGCGCCGCGGACCGAGCTCGCCCCCGAAGATCGCGAGCGTCGCCGCGGCGTTGTCCTGCGGCGAGCCGCCCAGCACAGCATTCGCGTCGGCGCTGCAGGACAGGCCGACGTCCTCTGGGCGCACGGAGTAGGTCCGGATGTCGCCGCCGTCGACTTCGACGACGGTGGTCGCAGCCGAGATGCTCATCTCATCGAGCCCATCCTCCGATGTCACGACCAGTGCGCGCTCGACGCCCAGCAGCGCGAGCGCCCCGGCCATCGTCTCCACATACCCCGGATCGGAGACGCCGATCAGCCCACGTCGCGCGCCGGCTGGATTTGTCAGCGGCCCGAGGAAGTTGAAGATCGTGCGCACGGCGAGCTCCTTGCGCACCGGCACGACGAAGCGCGTCGCCTGATGGTGGCGCGGAGCGAACATGAAGCCGAAGCCGAGCTCGTCGATGCACGTGCCGACCGCCTCGGGTCCGAGGTCGATGCAGACGCCGAGCGCCTCGAGCACGTCGGCCGAGCCCGAGCGGCCCGTCGCCGAGCGGTTGCCGTGCTTGGCGACCGCGCAGCCGGCGGCGGCGGCGATCAGCGCGGCGGTCGTCGAGACGTTGAACGTCGAGCGCCCACCCCCCGTGCCGGCGGTGTCCACGAGGTCTGCGCGAGTGCAGACCACCGGCGTGGCGAACGATCGCATCGTGCGCGCGAGGCCCGCCAGCTCGTCGACCGTCTCCCCCTTGGTGCGCAGCGCGATCAGCAGGCCGGCGATCTGCGTCTCGGAGGCGTCGCCGGCCATGATCACCGCGAGCACCTCGGCGGCTTCGTCCTCGCTGAGGTTGCGGCCGGAGGCGACGGTGTCGATCGCGCGGGTGAGAACGGGGTCGGGCACCGGCTGAGCAGCCTAGTGGTCCGCGGGGACTACGTCTCGGGGGGCATGACGTCGGCCGCGTGTCCGGCTTGCGCAGCGGGTTGCTCGCCGGACGCTGGCTCGATGGCCTTCGCACGCCGTCCCGCGGCGCTGATCGGCGCGACCGCCCGCAGGTCGGCGACGACGCGCACCGCGAACTCGAGCGGATCCTCGCCCGGCATCATCTGGCCTGCTCGCGGTTCAAAGAAGGCGACCTTCACGCGCGGGCGGCGGGGAAAGCGCGGGATGTCGGTCGTGCCGGAGACGGCACCGCAGACGACCTTCGCCTCCGGCACGTCGGCCACCAGGCGGCCGATGCCGCTGCGCGCGCGCAGGGTGCGCCCCTTGCTGCGGGTGCCCTCGGGAAAGATCCCGACGCAGGAGCCGCCACGCAGCTCGGTCATCGCGCGGTCCAGCGCGTCGGTGTCCCTCGTGCCGCGGACGACCGGGATCTGGCCCATGCCGTCGAGCACCGTGTTCAGGCCCTTGATCTCCCACAGCGAGGACTTCGACAGCGCGCGGATCTGGCGGTGGCGGATCGCCCCGATTCCGACGGCGACCGGATCCCAGTAGCTGTCGTGGTTGGAGGCGACGATCAGCGGCCCGGTCGGCAGGATGTCGGCGCCCTCGACCTCGAGACGGCCCCACCAGCGCACGATCGGCGTGCAGATCCCCAGCGCGACGCGGTAGGTGCGGGTGAACGGCTCGAGGTCGGACATGAGCGGCAGTGTGGCACTCGGCTCGCGCGCGGGTCGCCGCGGGCCCTGAACGACGACGGCCGCACCTCCGCAGAGGCGCGGCCGTCTGGCGTCGTCGTGCTGGGGTGGGAGCTAGCGGACGCGCACGGCGATCCGCTGGACGCGGCCGGGCTTGGCGATCGTCAGGACGTACGAGCCGCTCGTCACGGTGCGGTGCGCGACGAGCCTGGCCAGCGTGCCGGACGCGTAGATCCGGCCCGCACGGGTCAGCCGCACCCGCCCGGCCCGCGCCGACTTCGCGGTCGAGTACTTCACCGTGCACCGCACCCGCCGGCCGCGGACCCTGCAGGTGACCTTCCCATCGCGGCCGCGGGGTCCGCGGGCGCCGGCTGGGCCGCGGGGACCCGCGACACCGTTCGCGCCAGCGGGGCCGGCCGGGCCGGCGGTGCCGCCGGGGCCCGTCGCGCCGGTGGCGCCCGTCGCGCCCGCGGAACCGGTCGGGCCGGTCGGGCCGACCGGACCGGTCGAACCTGTCAGACCGGTCGGACCCGTCGGGCCTGTCGGACC
>Ga0136633_1001477_pt1 | contig 17309 bp, 13 predicted proteins | sample AntDrymeUQ832206_2_FD_105494 | JGI IMG/M metagenome (GOLD analysis project Ga0136633, IMG submission 105494) | Polar desert sand microbial communities from Dry Valleys, Antarctica - metaG UQ83 (22.06) | ecosystem: Environmental > Terrestrial > Soil > Desert | place: Antarctica: Dry Valley...
ACCGGACATGATGCTCCGGGAGCACGCCGCCGCGAGCGCGCTGAATTTTGCGCCCGTGATAGTGCGGTATCGCACCAGGGACGGGATCATCGTCACGCTCACGGAGGAGCCGCTGCGGACGAGCTTCGCCGAGGAGTCCGTGGCCACGGTACAGAGCACTCCGCCGCCGGCCCAACGGAAGGTGTCTGCTGCGAGGGCCGCGCAGCCGATCAATTCATATCGTTGGTCGAGCGCCGAGCGCGGAAGGATCTACACTCTTTCGGGGCCGTTTACCGTCGCGGAGCTGGAGGCGTTGTCCAGGCGGCTGAGTGAGCTGGAGCGGATGCCGTAGAAGACGAGCTACTCCTGTCTGCGGATAAGCAGGCGCAGTTTTACTAGTCACTAGTCGCCAATCACTAGTCACTAGTAGCTTCAGTCCCATGGCTCCTCCCCAATTCATCTACGTAATGAAGGACCTGCGCAAGGTCGTCCCCCCATCGAGGGAGATTTTGCGCGGCATCTGGCTGTCGTTTTACCACGGCGCGAAGATCGGCGTGCTGGGCTCCAACGGAGCGGGGAAGTCATCCCTGCTGCGCATCATGGCCGGAGAAGACCATGACTATCAGGGCGAAGCGTGGATGGCCGACGGAATGCGGGTCGGCTTCTTGTCGCAGGAGCCCCGGCTCGACGAGTCGAAGAACGTCAAAGAGAACGTGGAAGACGGAGTTGCAGAGGTGCGCGATCTGCTGAAGCGGTTCGAGGATATCTCCGCGCGGTTCGCGGAGCCGATGGACGACGACAAGATGCAGAAGCTGCTCGACGAGCAGTCGCGGGTGCAGGACGCCATTGAGGCGAAAGGCGCGTGGGAGATGGACCGCAAGATCGAGATCGCGATGGACGCGCTGCGGCTTCCTCCCGCTGATGCGGACGTGAAAACGCTGTCGGGCGGAGAGAAGCGTCGCGTCGCGTTGTGCCGCGTGCTGCTGGAGCAACCCGATCTGCTTCTGCTCGACGAGCCCACCAACCACCTCGACGCGGAGTCGGTCGCCTGGTTGGAGCGGCATCTCGCGGAGTTTCCCGGCACGATCGTAGCGGTGACGCACGACCGGTATTTCCTGGACAACGTGGCGCAGTGGATTCTCGAGCTCGATCGCGGCGCGGGAATCCCGTACGAGGGGAACTACACCAGTTGGCTGGACCAGAAGCGAACGCGCCTCGCCACGGAAGAGAAGCAGGCTTCGGCACGGCAGCGAACTCTGGAGCGTGAGCTCGAGTGGGTGCGCATGGCTCCGCGGGCGCGGCAGGCCAAGAACAAGGCGCGCGTGCAGAAGTACGAGGAGCTGGAGAAAGAATCGCAGGGCGAGAAGCTGTACCAGCATGAGATCGTGATCCCGCCCCCACCGCGGCTCGGCAACGACGTGGTCATTGCGGACAAGGTGAAGAAGGCGTACGGCGACAAGCTCCTGTTCGATGGATTGACTTTCTCGCTGCCGCGCGGCGGGATCGTCGGCGTGATCGGGCCGAACGGTGCCGGCAAGACGACGCTGTTCAGGATCATTGTTGGAGAGGAAAAGCCGGACGGCGGATCGCTGACGGTCGGGGATACGGTCGTGACCGCGTACGTGGATCAGTCGCGCGAGCTTGGCGCGAAGAAGACGGTGTACGATGAAGTCAGCGAGGGAAACGACGTCATCGTGGTCGGAAAGCGCGAGATCAACGCGCGCGCGTATCTCGCGTCGTTCGGATTTCGCGGTACCGACCAGCAGAAGAAAGTGGAGAACCTCTCAGGCGGAGAGCGGAACCGGCTGCACCTCGCGAAGCTGCTCAAGAGCGGGGGCAACCTGCTGCTGCTGGACGAGCCGACGAACGATCTCGACGTGGATACACTGCGTGCGCTCGAGGACGCCTTGATCGACTTTGCCGGATGCGCCGTGGTGATCTCGCACGATCGCTGGTTCCTGGACCGGATAGCCACGCATATCCTCGCGTTCGAGGGGAATAGCGAAGCGGTCTGGTTCGAGGGGAACTACGAGGCGTACAGGGAAGACTACAAGCGCAGAAAGGGCGTGGACGCCGATCAGCCCCACAGAGTTGCGTACCGGAAGCTTGTGAGAGCTTAGTTTCCCGCGTGTGCCCCATCGTGGAAGTGCGAGTGCAGTAACCGACGGCCTCAGGTCCGGCCGATAGCGCTAGGGCGCGACGTCGTGAAAGTTGATCTTCGTCTCGCGGTCCAGCGCCCACTTGAGCCCCCACTGGTCTTCGAATAGCACGAGCGGATTCCCTTTGTAGTCGTACAGCAGCATCCGTCCCCGCTCGTTCGCAAAGCGCTCGATGTCGTCCATTGAGCCGGTGACCCAGCGCGGATACTTGCCGCCGATGTTCTCGAGCCGGCAGCGCACGCCGTACTCGTGCTCGAGGCGATGCAGCATCACGTCGAACTGGAGCAATCCAACTGCGCCGATGATCGGTGTTGGGCTCGCGATGTCACTCGCAGAAGTGTAAAAAGCCTGCGCGGCGCCTTCCTCCGTGAGCTGGCGCAGGCCGGTGTCGAGCTGTTTTCGGCGCATCGGATCTTCGAGGATCACGCGCGCGAAATGCTCCGGCGCGAAGCGTGGGATGCCCGTGAACTCCAGCTTCGGCCGCGTGGAGAGAGTATCGCCGATGCGAAGAGTTCCCCGGTCCATCACGCCGATGACATCACCGGGCCACGCTACGTCGACCGCTGACCGCTCGCGCGCGAGGAATTGCTGAGGCGCGGAGAGTCTCATCGACTTGGCCGTGCGAACGTGCGTCACGTCCATCCCCGCTTCGAACTTCCCCGAGCAGATTCGCACGAAGGCGACGCGGTCGCGGTGCCGGGGGTCCATGTTCGCCTGAATCTTGAACACAAATCCCGTGAAATCGTCGTCCGTCGGATCGACGAGGCCTTCCGACGACTCCCGCGGAAGCGGCGCCGGCGCGAACTCGAGGAAATGATGCAGGAACGCTTCGACGCCGAAGTTCGTGAGCGCGCTGCCAAAGAACACCGGCGTCAGCTCGCCGGCGAGCAGCGCGTCGCGCGAAAAAGGATGACCGGCTTCGTCCAGCAGCGAGATGTCGTGCCTGAGGCGCTCGTGGGTCTCCGGGCCGAGCAGATCACGCAGGTCGGGGCTGTCGAGCGTGGCGGCGCGTACGATTGCGCGCGTCGCGCCGTGGTCCTCGCTTCTGTCGAAGAGATGGATCCCGCCGGCCCATCGGTCATAGATCCCGACGAATGCGCTGTCGCGATTGATCGGCCACGTGACCGGATGACAGGCGATGCCGAGATCCGCTTCGACATCGCTGATGAGCTTGAGCGGATCCTCCCCGACGCGGTCGCACTTATTGACGAAGGTGAAAATCGGCGTACGCCGCCGCTTGCACACTTCGAACAGTTGGCGCGTTCGCTCCTCTACACCGCGGCGGTTGTCCAGCAGCATCACCTCGCTGTCAGCCGCAACGAGCGTGCGGTACGTGTCTTCCGAGAAATCCTCGTGACCAGGCGTGTCGAGCAGATTCACCTGGTAGCCATCGTACTCGAAGTTCATCACGCTCGACGTGACGGAGATGCCGCGCTCCTGCTCCATCTTCATCCAATCGGACGTCGCGTGCCGCTGCGCGCGCCGCGCCTTCACGGAGCCGGCCAGGTGAATCGCGCCGCCGTATAGCAGCAGCTTCTCCGTCAGCGTGGTCTTGCCCGCGTCGGGATGGCTTATGATGGCGAAGGTTCGCCGGCGGCTGATGGCCGCGGCGAGATCGGTGGGGGAAGGCAAGGACGCTGTTGGTTGTTGGCTATTTGTCGGACAAACGACTACGCACTCCGACGCCGGATAATAACCCGGGAATTCGCCTCGCCCTGATTACGGCGTAACGATGAACTTCTGGACCACTGGACCGGCAAAGCCGGAGGTTGTCGTCCCGATGCGGGCGGTGAGAAACGCTTCTCCGGCCTTTGGTGTCCACTCGAAGTCATAGGCTTCGCCAACGCCGATTCGCACGTGCGCCGGCTGGACGGCCGATCCTGTTACTGCGGCGCCATCCTTGGAGATGAGCCGCCAGGCGGAGAGCGACGAATCGGCAGCGAACAGATCCAGATTTTCGGGCGAAGCGAACATGAGGTTGATCAGGCGAAGCCGGTAAGTCACTCCTGCCTTCAGCGTTCGCGGAGTCGGTCGCAGGGCGCCATTGATGGCCCTGCCCCGGGCTAGGCGACTCGTATCCGGCCCGAACCCGACGATGAACGTGAGATCGGTCGAAGGGTCGTACTGCTCGCCTGGCTCGAGCACAATGAGGGGACCGTATAGTCCCGCGAACAGCTGGTCTCCCTCGTCCATGTGCGTGTGGTACATGTACGTGCCAGCACGCGGGGGCGTGAACGAAACGGTGAACGAGTCACCGGGCGGTATCAAGGGCGCGCGTGCGTTGCCGATTCCGCTATAACCCGCAACTCCGTCAAATACGCTTTCGAGCTCCATGCCGTGCCAGTGCACGCTGGTAGCTTCGGTAAGGCGGTTGACCACGGTGACGGCGGTCTTCTCGCCCCGCGTGACGACGAGCGGAGAACCGGGTACATGAACCGAGTCGGGGGGCGGCTCCAACCCGCGCTGAAGGACGAAGCCTTTGCGGACCCTTCGGCCCGTGTCCCGTTGCTGCACGAGCAATCGAAGATTGGTTTTCGCCGGTTCTGTTGAAGCGGGCGCTACATCATCGCCCGTGGTTGTGACGCCCATCACGAGGCCGGCCATGGCCACGTATGGGTGGCGGGACGGGTCGTGCGAGTCATGTCCCCGGAGCGAATCGGCCCGGCTCGGATGAGGGACGATGTGCGGCGTCATGTGACAGTGAACCAGCCAGTTGCCGGCGCGCCGCGGAATCCATTCCAGAGCAAAGGTGCTGCCCCGATCAGCCAACTCAGTAACGGCGAGTCGGGTTTTGTCGGGAGCGTACAGCGTGTCCGCACTCCCATTGCCCTTGGATGTGACGCGAAAATGGAATCCGTGCAGGTGCATCGGGTGGCTGCGGTCAGTTGCGTTGATCCAGCGCCAGCGCACGGTATCGCCGACCGCGTAGCTGACTCGCTCCGTGTGCGGCCAAGAGAGGCCGTTGATGGCGATCTCCCAAACTTCCTCGTGTGGTGGCGGATCTTCCCGCTTCGACCGGATGTCAATCAGAGAGATGACGAAGATCCTTTCCTTCGGATCCGGCCGAACACCAATCGCGTCCACGACGATGGCCCCGGAAAGCTGCGAATCGCGCCCGGTGCGGTCCCTGATCGGCGTGTGGGATGTGGTTCCCCAATAGAGAAACGTTCCCGGCTTGCCTGCGATGAAACCGATCTCGCGGGTCGCGCCCGGCGCCACGCTGAACGTGTCGTCCGCGACCGCACCACCCCGAAGTCCGTGAACGATCAGGGTAGAATCCGGAATGAGGTTTCTTACCGTCACGCGGACCTCGGTTCCCATGGGCACCCGCACCAGCGGACCCGGGATCAGCGGGGCCTGTCCGCGCTCCGCGAACGCCTGCACGGTGACAGAGCTGTCGACATCGAGATCAGGACGCCAACTCGTCCATACAGCATCGAGGTCCACCCGCAGGACTCCGCTCCGAAAACTCCCGGCCGCGACACGATTGTCGTTCGGCGTCGCCGTCGTAGCGACCGATCGGACGGCGATCGGATTGGACGGAGCGCGAACGCATGCCGCGCTGAGCGCGATGGCCCCGGTCACTGCCACTCCAGCGAAAAACAGTCTCATAGGGCGGCTATAGTCGCTCCATCCGGGGGCGACGGCAAGTATTCGCATGCATCTTGGCGCGCATACGCACCGATCACTTCGCTTTCAGCGTCAGTATTTTGCGCTCGAAATCGAGGGTGACGTGAAAGTTCGTCAGGAAATTCAGGCCAAGCAGTCCGTTGACGCCGCCGGCGCCGAGCTCGCGCAAATGCCGAAGGTCCAGAACACACGCGGTGAGATTTGTCACCGTCGAGGAGCCAAGTCGCACTGAATCGACCTGCACGAGCGCTACGCGTCCCGAGCCGCCAACGCCCGCACCCACGCCGATCGCGCCTGCCTTCCGGGGGAGCGAAAGCTGCATCGCAAGCCGCTCGTCGATGCACGTGAGCGTGGCGCCTGTGTCCAACACGAGGTTGTATGGGCCGGCGCCGTTGATGTGCACGGCCACCATGAGGACGGCGCCGCCCCGGCCGGCAAGCTGGAGCGGGACCTCTCCCGCAGCCGAATCGGCCTGCACCGCGACGCGCGCCGGAAGGGCGACGTCGCATGCGCTCCCGCCGAGCACCAATAGCGGAACAAGAAGAACTGTGAGCCTCACACCAGGAAGTCTGCACGCGGGGTGTGCGATTTGCCTGTATGCAATCGCCGTTCGTGTCACTTGCCCCGGCTCCTGACCGGCAGCAGCATTATCCGGGACTCCACCAGGCCGAGAAAGTCATGCGTCTCTCATTCCGCAGTTACTGCCTCATGCTCGGCGTCTCCGTGGCGCTTGCTGCCTGCGACCGGGGCACGGGCTCCGGAGAGGGTGATACGGTTTCCGCAATGCTTAACAGCGAGGATCCGGATACTTCACTCGGCGGGCCGTCGCTCAGCGACGCCAACATTATTGCGCTCTTCGATGCGTCCAGCATCGCCGATAGCACCGTAGCCGCGTTGGCCGCGACGAAGGGGAGCGCGGCGGTCCGCGATCTGGCGAAAAAAATGGTCACCGACCATCACGAGGTGCGGGTGAGCATCGCCCGGCTGGCGCAGCGAATGGGCGTGACGCCCGACCTTCCGCTTGGCGAGTCCTTCACGGCGGAGTCCCGCGCGACGCTTCGGCGGCTCGTGTCCACCCCGCAGGGAAGGGATTTCGACAAGTCGTACGTGGACCGCGAAATCAAGGCTCATCTCGACATGCTCGAGATCGCCGCGGAGTCGATGGAGATCGCGCGAGACACGGAGTTGAAGCAGTTCATTCAGCTCACGGCTCCAGCCATCGAAGGCCATCTCAACGCTGTGCAGGCCTTGCAGCGGCAGTTGATGTAGCCAGTGGGGCCAGAACGCCGCCAAAAACATATGTAAGCAAGTAGCCACTTGCATTTAATGCTGCCGCCTGTACTTTCTCCGCAATGGCAGCCAAAGACAGCGAGCTTCCGGCAGCGCCTGCCCAGTCCGACACGAGGGAATCGATCCTCGTCGCGGCGCTTGCGGCCTATTCCCAATACGGGTTCCGCGGTGCGACCACCCGCCGCATCGCCGAGGCGGCCGGCGTAAACGAAGTCACGATCTTCCGGCATTTCGGCTCGAAGGAGAGCCTGCTCGGCGAAGCGCTGCGGGCGATGTCGGCCAACGCCGGACAACAATCGCTTCCCGAAGAGCCGGGCAATCCCGCCGCCGAGCTTACGGCGTGGAGCGAGGCGCAGTTGGCGCACCTCCGGAACAAGCGGTCGATGATCCGCACTTGCATGGGCGAGATAGAAGAGCGTCCGGAGCTGACCGAATGCGCGGCCGGTGAGCCGCGGGGCGCCTTTGTCGAGCTATGCCGCTATTTGAGCCGCGTGCGCGACGCCGGCCTCGCCTTCCCCGATTTCGACGAGCGCGTCGCGGCGATCACGTTGATGGGGGCGATGTTTTCCGATGCCATGGGACGAGAGATGATGCCTGAGATATATCCGCCCCTGGCGGATGCGGCGAAGGAGTACGCGGAGCTGGTGCTACGCTCGATAGGGGCGGACGAGAGCTCGCGCGCCATTTTCGCCGACGCCACGGGAGCGCCCCGCGGATGAAAACTTCTGCAATGAATCCGCGGTTGGGCGCGCTGACCGCGCTAGCCGCGTTTTCGGTATTTGGGCTCGCTTCCGGCCGTCCAGCCGCTGCGCAGACTCAGGTGGTAGATAGCGCGGCGGCCATCAACCTCTCCCTGACTGAGGCAGTCCGCCTCGCGGAGCAGAAGAGCCACGAGGTGGTGATCGCCCGGGCAGGCGTCATGCGCGCGCGCGGACAAGAGCTGCAGATCTCCAGTCAGCTCTTGCCGCAGCTGCTGGGCTCGGCCGGATACACGAAGACGCTGCGGTCTCAGTTCTCCGCGCTTGCGAGTCCGGATACCACGCCCGCTTCGACTTCTCCGCCCGGACCGTGCGACCAGTATCTGCGCGGCGCGTCGGCGACGACGGCTGAGCGGATTGCGGGGCTCGAGGACGCGCAGCGGTGCGCGCTCGGAGCGAACCCTTTCGGCGACTTCGGAAATCTCGGTTTCGGCGCGGAGAACCAGTATCAGCTGGGACTCTCGCTCTCGCAGAACATTTTCACCGGCGGAAGAATCCGCTCGCAGTTGGCCGCCGCGCGCGCCGGCCGGAGGGCGGCAGAGGTCACGCTCGCCTCTCAGCGCGCGCGGGCTGCGCTGACCGTCGCGCAGGCGTACTTCGACGCGGCGCTGTCCGCGCGGCTCGCTGGAATCGCCGAGCTTTCGCTCGCGCAATCAGATGCTCTGGTGTCGCAGGTCCAGCTCTCGCGCGATGTTGGCCGGACTTCCGAGTTCGAGCTGTTGCGCGCGAGGGTCGCGCGGGACAATCAGCGACCAGTCATCGTTCAGCGGCGGAGCGAGCGCGAGATCGCGTTGCTCCGCCTCCGGCAGCTGCTCGATCTTCCGCTCGATGCTCCGATCGCGCTCGTCACGCCGGTGGACGACACTGCAGCGGTTTACGCTGCGATCGCGCCCATCAGGATCCAGGCCGCGAGCGACGACCTCGAATTTCGTGCTCCCGTGCGCGCCGCGCGCGCAGGAGTGGATGCGGGTGAGGCGACGCTACGGGCGGTCCGCGCGCAACGGTTGCCCACCGTCTCGCTGACGTCCAACTACGGGCGGGTCGCGTTCCCAACGAGCGGCCTCCCAGGGAACGGCGATTTCCGCGAGAACTGGACCGTCGGACTGGGTGCTCAGGTCCCGCTGTTCACCGGCGGTCGTCAGCGGGGCGAAGAAATGGCCGCGCGCGCATCGCTCGACGAGTCGCGCGCGAGGCTCGAGCAAACGCGCGATCTGGCGGCGCTCGACGCCCGCGTGCAGGAAACTGCGCTGGCGCAGGCGCGCGGCGCGTGGGAGGCGAGTGCCGGCACCGCGGAACAGGCGGAGCGGGCGTACGCCATCGCGAAGGTGCGTTATCTCGAAGGTATCTCGACCCAGCTCGAGCTCGACGACTCGCGCCTCCTCTTCGAGCAGGCGCAGGTGAATCGCGCGACAGCGGCACGCAATCTCCAGCTCGCGATCGTACGGGTTGAGCTGTTGCAGGATCTGCCTTTACCGGGAACTAGCATTCCATGAGCGCTCAAAGTTTTCGCGCGATCGTGCCGATCGTGCTCGCCGCGGCAGTACTCTTGTCGTGCGGTGGCGGCGCGGACGACGCGCCGGCGCCCGAGGCCCAGCCCGTTACAGTCGGGCCGGAGAATCTCGTCATCGTGGCGGCTCGACCGTTGACATCGGGCCCCGCGTTCTCTGGGAGCCTGCGACACGAGCGCGAGGCGAGCGTTCGCGCGCAGATGGCGGGGAGCGTGCTGCAGACCTACGCGGACCAGGGGCAATCGGTCGCCGCGGGCACGGTGCTCGCGCGGATCGAGGCGGGCGGAAGCGACGACTCGTATCTCTCGGCGCGCTCCGGCGTGACCGCCGCCGAGAACTCGTTGTCCATCGCGAACCGCGAGCTGGAGCGCGCGCGACGGCTGCACGAGGCCGGCGCGATCGCGGAGCGGGAGCTGGAAATGGCTCGCGCCGCGGTGACGAACTCGAGAGCGGTGCTGGCCGACGCCCGGGCGCGTCTCGCTTCGGCGGGGAAGCAACTCGGCAACGCGACCGTGCGCGCTCCGTTCGCCGGCGTCATCGGGCAGAAGAGCGTGTCGGCAGGTGACGTCGTGCAGCCGGGAACTCTGCTGTACACCGTCGTGGACCCGGGAAGCATGCGGCTGGAGGCGGCCATTCCGGTCGAGCAGCTGACCGACGTCAGGGTCGGCCTCCCGGTGCGATTCTCGGTGTCGGGCTACGGCGACCGCGAGTTTCTGGGACGGGTGACGCGGGTGAGCCCCGTGGTTGATCCCGTGACGCGGCAGGTGCAGATCGTCGCTTCCATACCGAACACGGGGCGCGCGCTGGTGGGCGGACTGCAGGCGACGGGCCGCCTGGCCACCAGCACCCGCAACGGTCTTGTCGCGCCGGACGCTGCGATTGACGAGCGGGGCTCCACGCCCACCGTGCTCCGCGTGAAGCGCGGTGCGGTCGAGCGCGTCAGCGTGACGCTGGGTGCGAGGGACGAGGCCGGCGAGCTCGTCGAACTCACCGCCGGCGTGCAGGCAGGCGACACGCTGCTGATGGGAGCGGCGCGCGGCATAACGCCGGGCACCCCGGTGCGAATCGTGCCCGCTCTCGGTGACACCGCGTTGCGGTCAGCGCCGGCAGCGCCCGCAACCGGAGTGAATCCGCGATGATGATCTCCGATTTCGCGATCAAGCGGCCGCTCATCACGGTGGTGACGACGGTCGCGCTGGTCGTGTTCGGACTGTTCGCGCTCACGCAGCTCAAGACGGACGAGTTCCCGGAGGTCAACCCGCCGATCGTCTTCGTCGGGATCCCGTATCCGGGCGCGTCCCCCTCGACGGTGGAGCGTGAAGTGCTCAATCCCGTCGAGGACGCGATCAAGGGGATATCGGGGGTCAAGCAGATCAACGGCAGCGCGTTCGACGGTTACGCGCAGATCCTCGTCGAATACGTGTTTGAGAAGAATCTGCAGGAAGGAACGCAGGATATTCGCGATGCCATCTCGGCGATACGAATCGACCTGCCGCTCGAGATGGAGGAGCCGATCCTGCGGCGTTTCGACCCCACGCAGTTCCCGATCGTGCAGATCGCTCTCGTCTCGCAGAGCCACACGCCCGCGCAGCTCACGCGCATCGCGGATCCGGAGATCGTCAGCAAGCTGCGCGGCATTCCGGGCGTGGCCGAAGTGCAGATATTCGGCGATGTGCAGCGGGAGCTGACCGTTGAGCTTCGGCCGGAAGCGTTGCGCGCGGCCGGGGTGAGCGTCTCGCAGGTCGTCGGCGCGCTGCAGTCGCAGAATCTCGCTGTGCCGGTCGGCCGTCTGACCAGCGCGCTCGAAGAGCGGACGATCCGCCTGCAAGGGCGGCTGGAGCGCCCCGAGGATTTCCTCCAGCTCGTCATCGCGGAGCGCGGTGGGCGCGTGATACGACTTGGCGAGGTCGCTGAAGTTCGCGACGGCAGCGAAGAGGCGCGGTCGCTGGCGTTGTACAACGGAGCCGAAGCCGTAGGCCTCGCGCTCACGAAGGCTCAGGGCTATAGCACGACGGACGTTAGCGACAGGATCAAGGCGAATCTCGCGCGGCTGGAGGCGACTCTGCCGGCCGGCGTAGGCTTCACCGTCGTGCGCGATGCCGGCGTCCGCGTGGAGAATTCCGTGGGCGACGTGCAGATGGCGCTGCTCGAGGGTGCGCTGCTCACGGTGCTTGTCGTCTTTGTGTTTCTCAACTCATGGCGCTCGACGATCATCACCGGGCTGGCGCTTCCCGTTTCGGTGCTTGCGGCATTCATCGCAGTGTGGGTGTTCGGGTTCACGCTAAACACCATGTCGCTGCTGGGGCTCTCGCTCGCAATCGGCATCCTCATTGACGACGCGATCGTGGTGCGCGAGAACATCGTGCGGCACATCGAGATGGGGAAAGATCACATGACGGCGGCGAAGGAAGGCACCGACGAGATCGGGCTCGCCGTAGCAGCGACCTCGTTCTCTATCATCGCCGTGTTCGTACCGATTGCGTTCATCTACGGGATAGCCGGGCAATGGTTCAAGCCGTTCGCGCTGACCATCGCGTCTTCCGTGCTGGTGTCGCTGTTCGTCTCGTTCTCGCTCGATCCGATGCTGTCGGCATACTGGGCGGATCCGCAGCTCGAAGCGCACGAGCGGCGCAATCCGATCTCACGGGCACTGGATCGATTCAACGAATGGTTCAACTCGCAAGCGGAGCGTTACAAGAAAGTGATCGGCTGGGCGCTCGATCACCGAGCCGCCATGGTCGCGATCGCAGTGGGCTCCTTCGTGGTGGCGCTCGCGCTACCCGTCACGGGAGTCATCGGCGCGAGCTTCTTTCCGGAGGACGATACGTCCGAGATGTTCGTGAAGGTCGAGACGCCTCCGGGGTCCAGTCTCGATTACACGCGCGTGAAGGCGGAGGAGGCGGGGCGTCTCGTGCGCGCGCACCCTGAGGTGCAGTACACCTACACAACGCTCGGCGGCGCTACCGGAGCGGTGGACGAAGGATTGATCTTCGCGAAGCTGTCTCCGCGGGGCGCGCGTGCCGCCAGCGCGGAGGAGCTCGCGCGCATGCTTCGCAATGAGGTCAAGCAGATCGCCGGCATGGCGTCGTCGGTGTTCACCAGTGACTTCGGCGGCGAGCAGAAGCAGATCCAGCTGCAATTGCGCGGAGCGGAGGCGGCGACGCTGACCGCGGCCGCGGAAGCAATAGCTGCGGAGGCGCGAAAAGCTGATGGTGCCGTCGATGTCGAGCTCTCGACAAAAGGACAGAAGCCGGAAGTGAGCATCGAAGTGGACCGGAACCTTGCCGGAGCGATCGGCGTGACAGTTGGCCAGATAGCGCAGTCGCTGCGGCCGGCGTTCGCCGGAATCAAGACGGGCGACTGGGTCGATCCGTCCGGCGAAACGCGCGAGGTTACGGTGCGACTGGTGCCGCAGGCGAGAGAACGAATCGACGACCTTCGCCAGCTTCCGATCGTTCTGGCCGGGACGTCCGCGGGCGGTGCCCCTGCCATCGTCCCGCTCGGCCAAGTCGCGCGCGTAGAGCAGGCCGTCGGACCCGCGCAGATCGATCACCTCGACGGCGACGTCGTTGTGACGGTCGGCGCGAATACGAGCGGCAGGCCCGTGAGCGAGGTTCTCGGTGACATCGAGGATCGCATCGCGAACGTCGCGCTCCCGCCCGGGGTGACCATTACGCAGGGCGGCGAGACCGAGGATCAGGCGGAAGTGTTCGGCGGAATCTTCGCCGCGCTGGGCGTGGCGATTCTGCTCATGTACCTGATTCTGGTCATGCAGTTCGGGTCGTTCGTTGATCCGCTCGCCATTCTCGTGTCACTCCCGCTATCGCTGATCGGCGTGATGCTGGCGCTGCTGCTCACCGGGGGCACGATCAACCTCATGAGTCTCATCGGGGTGATTCTTCTCTCGGGCATCGTCGCCAAGAACGCGATTCTTCTGATCGATTTCGCCAAGTGGGCGCGGGAGCGGGACGGGCTGTCGTTGCGCGACGCGCTGATCCAGGCGGGCGCGATCAGGCTCCGTCCGATCGTGATGACCACGCTGGCGCTCGTCGCCGGTATGCTGCCGATCGCGATCGGCGGGGGCGAGGGCGCCCAGTTCCGCGCTCCGCTGGGACGGGCAGTGATCGGAGGCGTGATCACTTCCACGTTCCTGACGCTGCTGGTGATTCCGACTTTCTACGAGATCCTGGACGAGTGGCGCGAATGGGTCATGTCGCGATTTCGCTCATCAAAGCCAGCTGGTTCCCATCCGGGTCCCGAAACTCGGCCAGCCACAGCTCTGAAGTCGTAGTCTTATGGATGAGCTTCGGCTCGGCGCCGAACTCGACACCGCGCTCCTTCAGCGTTGCGTACACGGCGTGAATGTCCGGGACCCTGAAGTAGACGGCTGATCCGCGCTCACGGCGTTGTCCCGCTTCCGGCACGCCGACCAGTAGCCTGACGTCGCCGCATTGGAAGAAGCTCATCTGCGGCGGGGCAGAGAAGAGGTACCGGAGCCCGAGAGTGTCGCGGTAATACTCGATCGCGCTCTCCAGGTTCTCGACGGGGATCAATAGCTGTCCCACCGTGGCGCCGGCGAGGTCGGTGGTGGTCGGCACTGTGGCCTCCTTGTCCTGATGGCATTCAAGCGATATAGTTAGCGTAGCTAAATTAAAGCTTAGCCCGGCTAACTATATTGCGCAAGACCGCACCCGAAGGCAGGTCCACGGCCGGCCCGGCTGTGATTGCCGACCGACTCCACTCGGCAGCGATCCATCTATTGCGGCGTCTTCGAAAAGAGGACGACCGCGCGGGCATCAGCGCCGCCAGGCTGTCGGCGCTCTCCGTCGCCCTGTTTGCCGGGCCGGTCACCATGGGTCAGCTGGCGGCCGCGGAGCAGGTCGCGGCGCCGACCATGACCAGGCTGATAGCCGGAATGGAGCGCGAGGGACTGGTCGAGAGGGACCGCGACTCCGAGGACGGTCGTGTCGTCTGGATTCGCGCGACGGCCAAGGGGACGCGGATACTATACGCCGCCCGCGCCCGGCGACTGGCAACGCTTACCTCTGATCTCGAGGCGCTCGACCCTGCGGAGCTGCGACTCCTGGCTGCTGCCGCCCGGGTTGTCGAGCGGCTGGGAAGCGAAGGCTAGAGCGCTTCGGTGCGCCTTGCGCGGCGGGCGGGTTGTGGCGCCATGGTGATCAGCACGACAGCCGCCAGGATCACCCCTGCGGCAATCGATGTGCGGGCGGAGATGGGCTCGTTCAGGAAAGCCCAGCCGAGGAACACTGCGATGACGGGATTCACATATGCGTACGTCCCGACTCTCGCGGGGCTGGCCGCCTGGAGGAGCCAGATGTAGGCGCTGTATGCGATGACCGACCCGAAGATCGAGAGGTAGGCGAGACCCGCAACGGACCGGATCGAGACGGCTTGGATGCTGAAGCCGCGGTGCTCGCCCGCGACCAGTGCCACGACCGTGAAGAACGCCCCCGCGGCGAGCAACGTCAGGGCGGCGGAGGTTAGTCCGGAAGCGGGAAGATCGGCGCTGCGCGAGTAGATGGATCCCGACGCCCAGGCGATCGCCCCCGCGCACAGGATGAGGGCGGACGGGACGTGCACCGCGCCCCCGACGCTCCCTCCGGCGGTCACGAGAATGCCTAGCCCGGCGATGCCGAGTCCGACTCCCGTCCAGATCTGCCGGCCGGGCCGCACATTCTCGACGGCGGTCTGGATGACGACCATCCAGAGCGGCACCGTCGCGACGATGAGCGCGGCGACCCCGGACGGGATTCTCTGCTGCGCCCAGATCAGCGAGCCGTTCCCGGCGAACGGCAGCAGCGCGCCGACTACCGATGCGTTCACGAGCTGGCGGCGGGTGAACGCCGCTCCGCCGCGAGCGGCGGCGAGGGCGAACAGTATCGCTCCGGCGGTGAGGAAGCGCGCGGCGCCAAGCAGAAACGGCGGGACGCTCTCTAGTGTCCAAACGATTGCGAGGTAGCTCGACCCCCAGATGAGGTACACGGCGGCAAACGCCGCGAACAGCTTGAAGCGGGGTGAGGCGGCGGTCATCCGTTCCTGTAGCCCATTGAGGACAGTAATTGTAGCGACTGGGTGTCACCTCGCGCGCAGCCGTGATGCCGAACGTTCGTTCATCCCGCTGGTGCCAAAGGTGATACGTCGTGGGCAGGCCGCGGCACCGCCCGTGCCTCGGCGTAGCGCAGTAGCGACTGGCGGCACGACCGAGCCTGAATCCTGGGCAACTCATTCCCGTAGGGAGGGGACACATATGAAAACACTCTCGTTGTTCGCATCGGTAGCTATGTTCGCGCTCACGTTCGTGTCATCCCCGCTGGAGGCGCAGCGGTCCGGCTCCGTCCGGGGTGCAGCTGTGCCCCGCTTCTCTGTCTTCGGTGATGCAATCGTATCCAAGCCCAAGGGCGACTTCGCCAACTACGTGGATCATGGTTTCGGCTTCAACGCCGGCGGCATGCTGCGGCTGGACCCGGCCGGCATGTTCGCGGTCCGCGCCGAGATCGGCGGGCTGCAATATGGGCGCGAGCGCATGCCGATCGCGTTCGACTTCAGCGGGCGCGTAAGCGCCGACGTCGTCACCACGAACATGATCGGCTGGATCGGCTTGGGTCCGCAGTTCACGTTCCCGGCCGGACCGGTTCGTCCTTACGCGAACGCCGCGTTCGCGATCACGAACTTCCGCACGACGTCAGCCATCGAGGACCGGCAAACGTCCGAGACGTTTGCGGTCACGGAGAACGCGAGCGACTTCTCGTCCGCGGTCGTGTTCGGCGGCGGGATATATGTGCCGATCGGCGGGCGCGCGTCTACCGCGATGCTGACGCTAGGCGGAAAGTATTACTACGGCGGTGAAGCGACGTATCTGCCGGAAGGCGGAATCCAGGACAACGACGACGGATCCGTGACGCTGTTTCCCGCGCGAACCAAAACCGACTTCGTGATCTGGCAGCTGGGCGTGTCGGTCGGCATTCCGTCGCGGCGAAGATGATCGTTTCGGCGGTGGCTATTGCGGCCACGCTGGCGCTGAGCCAGGGCGTGACCGTGAGCATCGGTGGGCGCTCGAAGCAGGATTCGGCGGCCGCCGAGCGCACCCGACAGAAGGCGGACAGCGCGGCCGCGGTAAGAGAGGCCGGCCGCGCCGGCCGGGACTCCGTGCGTGATGAGCGCCGCCGCGCGCGGGTGATTCCGGTGACCGCCGAGCATTTGCGCACGGCTTTCTCCAGCCCGCTGGCCCGCGCCACGCTGGAGCGCGCGCGACTGGCGCGCGTCGTGGACGACTCAGCGCTCCTCGGCTACGACTCCAGGACGCGGGAGCGAGCGAGCGTCGGGTTATCGCTTACGAGACTCGGCCGCGAGCGGCTATTGGCGCGCTACGAGCGAGTCACGCGCGTGCAGTGGCGCCGAGACCGGGGTGCGAGGGTTGAGATTCTCGGTGAGCGAACCACGGCGCCCATGCTGGGGGGAGGCGGGATCGACGCCGAGCTTAGCAGCGTTCCCGTGATTCCGTATTTTCCTGGCCGCGAGCCGCTATGGGGATCTGCGCTCGCGCGCATGGACGTCATCGATAGCGACATCGTGAATCCGCTGGCGCGCGGTGCCGAAGCGTACTACACCTACGAGAGCGGCGACTCGCTGGCATTTCGCATCGGAGGAGAGACGCGCATCAGCGTGCGTGAGCTGCGCGTGCGGCCGCGGAGGCCGGACTGGCGCGTCAGCGTTGCGTCGCTCTGGTTCGATGACGCGACCGGCAGACTGGTTCGCGCCGTGTACCGCATGTCCGAGCCGATGGACATCTGGCGCGTCGATGAGGAGGACGATGGCGAGGGGTGCGATGCGCCGCGCGTGATCTGCTCGGCGATGAAACCGATGACCGCCAACGTGTCCGTCGTAGCGATCGAGTACGGGCTGCACGAGGGGAGGTTCTGGCTCCCGCGGCTGCAGACGCTCGACGGCTCGGCTCGTGTCGGCAT
>Ga0136633_1001478_pt1 | contig 17306 bp, 20 predicted proteins | sample AntDrymeUQ832206_2_FD_105494 | JGI IMG/M metagenome (GOLD analysis project Ga0136633, IMG submission 105494) | Polar desert sand microbial communities from Dry Valleys, Antarctica - metaG UQ83 (22.06) | ecosystem: Environmental > Terrestrial > Soil > Desert | place: Antarctica: Dry Valley...
CGCGCCGATGCGGGTCCTCGGAACCGGCCGCACCGCGTCGACGCCGTCGCGCAACAGGCGCCAGAGCGCCGGTCGATCGGCGGCCAGCGGCAGGCGGCAGGACAGTCCGACGATCGCGATCGCGTCGTCGTCGTGGCTCACGCCCGGGCTCCGCTCATCGCGTCAGCACCACGGCCGTCGCCACGATCGGGCCGGAGGCGCCCCAGCGCCCGCGAAAGCCGGTCAGCACGTCGCCGTCGAGCACCGGGCCGCCCACGAGCAGACGGGCGTCGAACGTCCCCGCGCGCGCGTCGATCCGCACGTCGACGTCCGCGAAGCCGAGCGGGCGACCCGTCAGCGGAAACCAGGCCTTGTACACGGCCTCCTTGGCGCTGAAGAGCAGCCGGTCCCAGCAGGCGCCAGTACCGAGCGCGGCCAGCGCCCGCCGCTCGCCCGGGCTCGCGATCGCCTCGAGGACCAGCGCCGGCAGCGGAGCGTGGACCTCGGCGTCGATGCCCACGCAGCGAACGTCGAGCGCCCGCGCCACGGCGCACGCCCGGTAGCGCCGGCAATGCGTGATGCTGCCGACGACGCCCGCCGGCCAGAGCGGTTGCGCGCCGGCGCCGCTGGGGATCGACGCCGCCGGCAGCCCGAGCCGGGCGAGCGCGCGGCGTGCGCAGGCGCGGCCGGTCGTGAACTCGCGCCGGCGCTCGTCGACCGGGCGTCCCAGCGAGCGCTCCTCCTCCTCGAACAGCTCGGCGTCGAGATCGACGCGGGTCGCGACCGCCGCCACGGTCGCGGGCACCAGCTCGCCGATCATGTGCCTCCTGCCGCCGGGGCTTCTCCTGTGTCCTCTGCGTGTGCCACCGTCCGCCTATTCTCGCATGGCGCCGGGCAGGGCACCGCACCCGCTCCCGGGGCCCGAGCGCTGCCGCGACCCGGATGCGGCGGCGCTGCCACCGCGCGCGAAGGGCCCGGGTCGTGACGCCGTGCCTCTAGGCTTACGCCATGACCACCCTTGACATCTCCGACGACCTGGGCGCCAAGCCCGAGGTCCCCAAGCCCACCGGCGAGGCCCCGGCCGAGCTGGAGACCCACGACGTCGTGACGGGCGAGGGCACGTCCGCCAAGCCCGGCGACCACGTCACCGTCCACTACGTCGGCGTCTCCTTCTCGTCCGGCAAGCAGTTCGACTCCTCCTGGGATCGCGGCCAGCCGTTCGACTTCCCGCTCGGCGAGCGCCGCGTCATCCAGGGCTGGGACTTCGGCGTGACCGGCATGCGCGAGGGTGGGCGGCGCACGCTCGTCATCCCCCCGACGCTTGGCTACGGCGCGCGCGGCATGGGCCCGATCGCCCCGAACGAGACGCTCGTCTTCGTCGTCGACCTCGTAAAGGTGGGCTGAGCGCCTTGCGGATACGCGCTGCGGCCACCGCGCTGCTCGCCGTCGCCGCCCTGGGCGCCGGCGGATGCGGCGGCGACGCCGAGGATCCGATCGAGCAGTCCGTGCGCGAGCAGGAGAAGCTCGCCGCGCAGGCGGCCACCGCGACGACGCCGGCCCCCGCCGCGACGACCGACGATGCGCCCAAGGGCACCGCGACGATCCAGAAGCTCAAGATCTCCGAGGACCTCAAGCAGAAGCCGTCGATCGCCAAGCCCGCGGGCGACCCGCCGTCGGAGCTCTACTCGCGCGACATCGTCAAGGGCAAGGGCAAGGCGGCCAAGAAGGGCGACGGCGTCAGCGTCCAGTACGTGGGTGTCTCGTACGCCACGGGCGAGCAGTTCGACGCGTCGTGGGACGCCGGCAAGGCGTTTGAGTTCAACCTCGGCGCGCAGATGGTGATCCCGGGCTGGGATCAGGGCGTTCCGGGGATGCGCGAGGGCGGCCGGCGGATGCTCGTGATCCCGCCCGACCTCGCCTACGGCGCCGAGGGCCAGCCACCCACGATCGCGCCGAACGAGACGCTGATCTTCGTCATCGACCTCGAGAAGATCGGCTGACCACAGCGCTGCTAGTAATCGAATTGCGACACTGCTACTTTTCTGACCCACGACGGCAACGACCCTCGCATCGAGCAGCCTGCTCGTCCGCCGCAACGAGTTGCATGCCGCTCGAGCTCTCAATCGCTTCCGCGCCCCCTGATGACCCCAATCGGAGAGAACGGGCCCGGCCCTGACTCGAAGAACACGAGAGGCAGGTCCCGCAATGCACGGTAGGCGCCTCGGAGGCATACTGCTCGTCGCGACCAGCCTCGCCGCTGTCCTGTCTCTCCCGGGCTCGGCTGCTGCCGCCACCCCCGCTCCACCTTGTAAATCCGACAATCAGCTCGCGCTGACGGGGAGCGTGCGCGAGGGTGGCGTCAAAGCCCGTTCCGCGCGGCGCTCCTCGAGCACTTCCCCGAAGTGTCGCGATCGGCGAGGTCCGCGGGGTGCGCGCGGGGTCAAGGGCACCACCGGTGCCGACGGCCGGCCCGGAGCCCCGGGACCGATCGGCCCGCCGGGAGCGACGGGTCCGACGGGCCTGCAAGGCGTGCAAGGCATCACGGGCGCGGCCGGTCCCGCTGGTCCCGCGGGAGCAACGGGCGCTGCAGGACCGATCGGCCCTGCAGGACCGATCGGCGCGACTGGCCCGCAGGGCCTGCAAGGCGTGCAAGGCACCACGGGTGCTGCCGGAACACCGGGCGTCACGGGCGCGACCGGTCCTGGCGGGCCCGTCGGCCCTTCGGGCCCGGCAGGAACCACTGGAGCCACCGGCGCCGACGGTCCCACCGGCGCCACCGGGGCCACCGGTCCCACCGGGGGCACCGGCGCCGCCGGCGCCACCGGCCCGGCGGGGCCGGCGGCGCCGGCCGAGTTCGCCTACATCTACAACCTCGATCCGACGACCGTCGCGCAGGAAGCCGACGTCACGTTCAGTAACAACGGCGTCATCTTCGGGGGCATCATGCACGCCCCCGGTACGGCCCAGATCACTGGCTTCAGCGGCGGCACCTACAAGGTCACGTTCTCGGTGTCCGGTACCGAGCAGAACCAGTTCGCGCTGTTTCGCAACGGCGCGCTGGTGCCCGGCACAATCTACGGCTCGGGAGCAGGCACCCAGCAGAACACGGGGCAGGCGATCATCCTCCTCGCCGCCCCCGACGTTCTGACGGTGAGAAACCACACGTCGACTGCGGCGGTCGGACTCGCGCCGCTCATCGGAGGGACGCAGGCTTCCGTGAACGCCTCCGTGGCCATCGAGAAGCTGGCCTAGACACCCGGGCCCCGGTGACTCGCTCGTCCATGCGCTCGGCGTCTGATCCAGCCATCGTCGTGTCCGGCTGGCACGTCCGCCGGCGGCCCGTGGCCGGGGTGCTCGTCGCGGCGAGTCTGGCCGTCAGCGGGTGCGGTTCGTCGCCCCCGCCGACCATCCTCGACACCGAGAAGGTCGAGCGGGCCATCGAGCGCAGCAGCCTGGCTCAACGCAGGCAACGCGTCGACGTGACCTGCCCCTCGGGAGTACGCCAGCAGAGGGGCAAGACGTTCTCCTGCACAGCGGTGGGTGCTCGCGGGAACACGCGCTTCGTGGTCACCCAGCTCAACGACTCCGGCCGAGTCCACTACGAAGCGCCGTGATTCGCTGCATGACCACGGTGGCGGCTGCGCGGGCAACCTGCCGGCGCGCCGGGGTACGCATGGGAGTCGTGACGGCCTTCGCGGCCGCTGCCGGCGCATCCTCCGCCACGCCGGCTGCGATCGCCCGCGGGCCGGCGGCCGTGGCACCCTCGCAAGAGCTCGCCATCCTGCTCGCGCCGCACCACGTGTTCGCCGCGCCGCACATTCGCCGGTCCAGGGCGAGGACGATCGCGGCCCGGCGTCCCATCACCGGCGTGCCGACGGTGCTGCCCGTCGTCGGCCACGCCCGCACGGACGACGGGGTTGGCTGGCTTCGCGTGATGATTCCCGGCCGCCCGAACGGCACGCGGGGCTGGATCAAGCAGCGCGAGACGATCTACAAGACGACGGTCTGGCACATCGTCGTCAAGCCGTCCACGCGCCGGGTGCTGGTGTACCGGCGCGGGCGCCTGGAAAGAATTTTCGCGGTGATCGTCGGCAAGCCCTCGACCCCGACGCCACGCGGGAGGTTCTTCGTCGAGGAGAACGTGCGCGTGCCGCCGAGCAGCCCCGGAGCACCGTTCGCGCTCGCCACGAGTGCGCGCTCCAACGTGCTGCAGGAGTTCAACGGCGGTCCCGGTCAGATCGGCATCCACGGCGTCAGGAACATCGGCGGCACGCTCGGGACGGCTGTATCGCATGGTTGCGTCCGGCTCGCCGACCGGGACATCCGCTGGCTCGCCGCGCGCATCGCTCCGGGAGTGCCGCTGACCATCACCGCCTGAACGGTCTGCGCTACTCGGCGTCTCAGGGCGAGCCGACTTGAACGTGGAGAGCTCCAGCCGGTCGGGACCGGCTGCGAGCGTCAGGCTGGGCCCCAGATCCCGCCGCTGCGCCCGAGCGTGATCGAGTGCTCCCCCCCGTCACCGGTCTGCACGCGAAAGACCGCCTGGTCGGCGTCCGTTCCCGGGTGGTCGATGACCTGGACGAGCTGCAGCGACCGGACGCCCTCCGCTGGGAAGCGCTGCTCCGCGGCGGCTCGCGCGGCAGCCTCGACGGTCGCGGGATCCCAGCCCTTGTCGGCGGCGTGGGCCTTGGCGAGCTCGCGCTCGACCTCGCCCAACTGCTCGAGCAGCTTGTCCTCGCGGGCGTTCGTGCGCCGCGTCATCGCGACGTAGCCGCCCGTGACGAGCACGAGCACCAGCACGGCGAGGACGATCGGGATGATCGAGAGCACGCTCACGACGAGCGACTCTATCCCCTGGGCGGCCGGCTCGAGCCCGGCTCAGTTCAGCACGGCGCGCGCCGTGAGATGCGTGGCGACCTTGCGCTTGACGCGCTGCAGGGCGTTGTCGACGGTCTTTGCGTCGCATCCCAGGCGCGTCGCGACCTCCTCGTAGGGGCGGCCGTCGAGGTACAGCGCGAGGACCCGCGACTCGAGATCTGACAGCGCCGACGACAGGCAGCCCACGAGCGAGTGCAGCTCCTCGGTGGAGATCACCTGATTGACGGGGTCGTGCACGGTCGAGCCCGGGATGACGTCCTCGAGCGTCGGCTCGCCGTCGCCACCGGCGCCCGCAGGCGTCGCAGAGAAGGACACGTACTGGTTCAGCGGCATGTGCTTGTTGCGCGTGGCCGTCTTGACGGCCGTGATGATCTGGCGCGTGATGCACAGCTCAGCGAAGTTGCGAAACGACGACTCGCGGTCGGAGCGATAGTCGCGGACGGCCTTGTAGAGGCCGACGAGGCCCTCCTGGATGAGGTCGTCGGCGTCGCCGCCGGCGAGAAAGTACGAGGAGGCCTTCAGGCGGACGAAGCCGTAGTACCGGCGCACGATCCGGTCGTAGGCGTTGCGGTCTCCCTGTTTGGCCAGCGCGATGAGGAAGTAGTCATCGACATGAACCTGAGATTGAGACTTCTGGGAGAGTCGGGCCACGAGCAGTCCTTTCCCGGTCCGCATGGCGGCCGGAGTTGCTCAGCGGCGGGCCCCTCCCAGGGCGCCGGCTGCAAACGTCAATTGTTGCCGATGCTGTACCTCAGGTTCACCCTGACGCAGGCGCCACGGTATCCGCTGTTATGACGCCTTGTCAAGCCTTTCGGCGGCGCTGCACGATTCCGTACATCAGCACGGCCGCCGCGGCGCTGGCATTCAGCGACTGCACATGCCCGTGTTGCGCTATCGCCACCAGCACGTCGCAGGACTTGGCCACCCGCGGCCGAAGGCCGCTCTCCTCGCTGCCCAGCACGAGCACCACGCCGCCCTCGTAGTCCGGCTCGTCGTACAGCGTCGTGCTCGAGCCGTCGGCGCCGTAACACCATGTTCCGCCGTCCTTGGCCTGGGCGAGGAAGTCGGCGAGGTTGCGCACGTGCGCGATGCGCAGGTGCTCGACGGCGCCCGCGGAGGCCTTTGCGACGGCCGGCGTCACGCCGGCCGCCCGGCGCTCGCAGATGACCACGCCCGTCGCGCCGACAACCTCCGCGGTGCGGCAGATCGCACCGAGGTTCTGTGGATCCTGCAGCTCGTCGAGCGCGACGATGAACGGGTTCTCGACGGCGAGCAGCTCAGCGGCGCCGGCATAGGGGTAGCCGCCGGCCTCGGCGCAGATGCCCTGATGATCCGGCGAGCCGCAGCGCCGCTCGATCTCCTCGGCGGACACCGTGCGAACCCCGCGAACCTCCCGCAGCCACGGCTCGCGCGCCGCGCGCTCGGTCGCCCACACGGACTCGACCCGGCGGCGCCCCGCGCGCAGCGCCTCGTGAACGGGATTGCGCCCGTAGAGGATCACGACCGGCTGCGCACGAGCCCGGCGCCGCCGGCGCCGTCGCGCACCGTCCAGCCGCGGGCGGCGAGCTCGTCGCGCAGCGCGTCGGCGGCCGCCCAGTCCTTGTCGGCGCGCGCGGCCTGGCGGCGCGCGAGCAGCTCGAGCTCCTCCGGGCCGGCCTCGTCGGCTGCCGCGGCGAGGTTCTCGAGACCGAGCACCCCGAGCATCTCCACGAGGTCGTCGCGGCCGGGGGGATCGCTGCGACGGTTGGCCTCCCGGATCCACTCGGCCAGCGCCCCGAGCGCCTGCGGGGTGTTGAAGTCCTCGGCGAGGGCGGCGAAGAAGGCATCGCGGTGGTGGCGCATGTCGGCGGGCGAGTCGCTGTCGGCGAGCCTGCGGGCGGTGTCGCGAATCCGCTCGACCCGAGCTCCGGCCTCGGCCAGGCGCTCGTCGTCGAACAGCATCGGCTGGCGGTAGTGCGCGTTGACGAACAGCATGATCAGCGCGTCGCGGCCGACCTCGGCGATGACCTCGTGCAGCCGGATCGCGTTGCCGAGGCTCTTGCCCATCGTCATGCCCTTGAGCTGCAGCATGCCGTTGTGCATCCAGATCTGGGCGAGCTCGGCCCCGCGCCCCATGCGCGTCTGCGCCGCCTCGTTCTCGTGGTGGGGGAAGGCGAGGTCGTTGCCGCCGCCGTGGATCTCGAAGCCGACGCCGAGCAGTTCCTCGGCCATCGCCGAGCACTCGATGTGCCAGCCCGGCCGCCCGCGCCCCCACGGCGCGTCCCAGGCGCTGTCCTCGCCCTGCTTCTGCGCCTTCCACAGCGCGAAGTCCAGCGGGTCCTCCTTGCGGCCAGAGCCTTCGACCTCCTCGCCCTGGTTCATCTCGTCGACCGCGCGGTGGCTCAGCGAGCCGTAGCCGGCGTCGGCGCGCACGCGAAAGTAGACGTCGCCGTCGACCGCGTAGGCGTGGCCGCGCTCGATCAGCGCGGCGATGAGGTCGACGATGCCGTCGATCGTCTCTGATGCCAGCGGCTCGGCGTCCGGGCGTCCGAGGCCGAGCGCGCTCGTGTCGGCGAGGTAGTGCGCGCCCATCTCGCTCGCAAGCTCGGTGCTGGAGATGCCCAACGGCCGCGCGGCGTCGTAGATCTTGTCGTTGACGTCGGTGATGTTGACGACGAGCGTGACGTCATGGCCTTCGTGCGCGAGAAAGCGCTTGAGCAGCGAGAAGACGACAAACGGGCGGGCGTTGCCGACGTGCACGCGCCCGTAGACCGTCGGGCCGCACGCATAGATGCCGACGCGCCCGCCGGGCCCCGGGACGAGCTCGCGCAGCGCGGCGGAGCGCGTGTCGTGAAGGCGGATCGGGGCCATCGCCTGAATCTAGTGGGTCGCTCGTTGCAAGCGTTCTACGGGCTTGAACCCGCCGCCGTCGCGTGCGACAGCGTCGCCACCGCGAGCGCCGCCGCGCCCTCCAGGCGCCCGACGAAGCCCATCCCCTCCCCCGTCGACGCCTTGACGTTGACGTCGCCACGGTCCAGGCCGAGCGCGGCCGCCAGTGCCGCGCGGATCGCGTCGCGGTGGGGGCCGAGCCTCGGTCGCTCCATCAGCACCGTCGCGTCGACGTTGACGATCTGCCAGCCCTCCGCGGCGACCGCCGCCACGACCTCTCGCAGCAGCCCGATCGAGTCCGCGCCCTCGTAGGCGCCGTCGGTGTCGGGAAAGTGCACGCCGATGTCGCCGAGGCCGGCGGCGCCCAGCAGCGCGTCCATCACCGCATGCGTCAGCACGTCGGCGTCCGAGTGGCCGTCCAAGCCGAGCTCGGCGTCGGGAAAGGTCACGCCGCCGAGGACCAACGGGCGGCCCGCGAGGAACCGGTGCGAGTCCCAGCCGATCCCGGTACGAATGCCGAAGGGGTCGCTCATCCGAGCGCCTCCAGCCGGCGCGTGCGGCGCTCGAAGACCGCGAGCTCGCCGACGCCGAGGCGCTCGAGCAGCTCGAGCGCCGCCTCGTAGTCGCGCCCGACGTCGCCGGGCACGTGCGCGTCGCTGGACAGCGCTACGGGGCAGCCGGCGGCGAGGCACATCTCCAGAAACGCGGGCGCGGGGTACAGCTCGCCAACGGGCTTGCGCAGCCCCGCCGTCGAGACCTCGATCGCGATCTGCGACTCGGCGATGCCGTCCATCGCGAGATCGTAGAAGCGCCGCAGGTCGCCCTCCGGCACGGGCCGCCCGGGACCCCACAGCTTCACGAGGTCGGGGTGGGCGAGGATGTCGAAGAGCCCGCTGCGAGCGGCCTCGCCGAGCGTCTCGAAGTAGCGCCGCCAGAGCGCGTCGGGACGCTGCGAGCCGTGGTCATAGACCTCGTAGCCGTCGTGGTCGACGGCGTGCTCGCCGACGAAGTGCACCGAGCCGACGACGTAGTCCCAGTCGCGCGCCTGCAGCAGCGTCGCCATGCGGTCCTCGCGCCCGACGACGAAGTCCGCCTCGATGCCGAGCTTGAGGTCGGTCTGCTCGCGCACGAAGCTCGCGTAGGCGTCGATGTCGTCGACCGCGCTCGCTCGCCACAGCGGGTGCTTCCAGACGTCCAGCGCCTGCGCGAAGCGGTACACGTGCTCCGCGCAGCCGAGCTCGCCGATGCCCCGCTCCCCGGCGACCGCGCGGTAGCGCTCGGCGTTCGCAGCGGTGAAGTACGCCTGCGCGTCGCTGCCGCGCTCGTCGGGACGCAGGTGCAGGTGGTAGTCGGTCAGCATCGGCCGCGCTCTCGCAGCGCGAGCTCGGCGACGTGGAGGTCTCCGGGGGTCGTGATCTTCAGGTTCTCGCGCGGGGACGACACGACGCGCACGCTGCCGGCGGCGCGCTCGACGAGCCAGGCGTCGTCGGTCGCCATCGCCAGCACCTCGTCCGGCGCCGCGAGCGCGCGCTCGAGCGCCTCGCGGCGAAAGACCTGCGGTGTCTGCACCGACCACAGGATCGAGCGATCGAGCGTGCGCGACACGACGCCGTTGGGCGCCTCCTTGATCGTGTCGGTCACGGGCGCGGCCGCGACCACGGCGTCGCAGCCGTGCTCGGTCAAAGCATCCAGCGCCGCCTGAAAGATCGCCGGCGTCACGAGCGCGCGGGCCGCGTCGTGGACGATGACGGGGTCACCCTCCCCCGCCCGCAGCGCCGCGAGCACCGATTGCGAGCGATGCTCGCCGCCGGCCACGCCGGTCGTGCCGGCGGGCGCCTGCGCCCCCGCCGGCAGCGCCACGACGATCTGCCCGACGCCGGACACCGATTGCAGCGCCTCGATGCTCCACTCGAGCATCGGACGCCCCCCGACGACGACGAACGCCTTGGGCCCTGAGGACCCAAGGCGTTCTCCACGACCCGCGGCTACGACGAGCGCGAGTGCGGCTACTTCGCCACCACGCCGGCGCTGTCGGCGAGGAGGTCGTCGAGGTGCTGCTCGGCCTCGTCCTCGTCCTTGTCGAGCGCGTACATCAGCTCGGATGCGAGGATCTTCTTCGCCCGCGTGAACATCTGCTTCTCGCCGGTCGACAGGCCCTTCTCGTGCTCACGGACCGCGAGGTTGCGCACGACCTCCGCCAGCTCGTAGATGTCGCCCGTCTTGATCTTGTCGCGGTTGTGCTTGAAGCGGCGATTCCAGTTCTTGGGCATCTCCGAGACGTCGTCGGCGAGCACTGCGAGGACCTTCTGGACCGTCTCCTCGTCGATGACGCGGCGCAGACCTGCGACGCCGGCGTTCTCGCACGGGATCATCACCGTCATGTCGTTGTGCAGGATCTTGATCGTGAGGTACTCGCGTTCCTCGCCGAACCTCTTGCGCCGTTCCTTCTTCAGGACCTGCCCGGCACCGTGGTGCGGGTAGACGACGTTGTCACCGAGCTCGAACTCGATGTTCTCGATGGCGCGGACCTGCAGGTCCTCCAGCAGCTGCTCTTCGATAGCTTCGGAAATGATGAGCTCCTTGGTTGGCGCCGGCACGGGCCGGCTTACGACGTACGCTGTCTGAAAAGCCCTGCGGTCATGTCTGCAGGTAGCGATCCACGAGATTGATCTCCTGCAGCCGGCGAAGGCCCTCGCGGATGTCCTTCGCACGGATCTCCCCCACCCCGTCGATGGTCTCCAGCTCGGCGTCCGTGGCGGCGAGCAGCTCGTCGAGCCCGCCGAAGTCCGCAACGATCTGTGCCACGACGAGCTTCGGCAGCCGCGGGATGCGCCCGAGGATGCGAAACCCGCGTGGAGACACGGGGTAGTCAAGGGTGTTGAGCTTGCGGTCGTAGCCGAGCAGCTCGGCGAGGCGGCCGAAGTCGAGCAGGTCGTGATGCGGCAGGCGGCCGATCTGGTCCAGCGCGCCGGCGAACGCCTCGTCGGTGTTCTCGGCGAGGTAGTCGTGGACCAGCGCGGCCTTGTCGGCGGCGGTGCCGACCATCGTCTCCTCGAGCTGCATCTCGATCAGACGTCCCTCCGTGCCGAGCTCGACGATGTAGCGCTCGATCTCGACGGCCATCCGCGTCACGAGCTCGGAGCGCTGGAGCACGGTCAGCACGTCGTGCAGGGTGGCGCCGCCCTCGAATTCGAGCGCGGTCAGGCGGGTGGAGACCTGATCAAGGCGCGTGCGGTACTTGTCGAGCGTCGCCAGCGCCTGGTTGGCCTTCGCCAGCACGACGGGGATCTCCTCGAGGATGTACTTGCCGCCGTCGACGTACAGCGAGACGACCTCGCGGCGCTGGGAGATCGCGATCACCAGCGCGTCCGTCTGCTTGGAGACGCGCTCGGCCGTGCGGTGGCGCGTGCCGGTCTCCAGCGAGAGGATCGTCGGGTCGGGCATCAGCTGGACGTTCGCCATCGCGATCCGCGTCGAGTTCGCGTTGAGCACGATCGCGCCGTCCATCTTGGCGATCTGGTAGAGCAGCGCCGGCGTGTAGTCGATCTCGAGCTTGATCCCGCCCGAGAAGAGAAAGCTCAGCTCGTCGACCTCGCCGACGATGATCAGGCCGCCGGTGCGGGCGTGGACGATGTTGTCGATCCCCTCGCGCAGCGTCGTTCCGGGGGCGACCATCTCCAACGACTTCACCAGTCGGGGTTCTTGACGAGACTCAAGCTCGTGTGATTCATCCCCGACTCGTTGGACCATCAGAGCCATTTTAGCGGGTACTTAGGGTTTGTGAACCAATGTTTCTGCGCCACCGCCCGCATCCGCCATCCCGGCGCTACGCGGCGGCACGACCCTGCGCCGCCGCGGGCAGCACGGCTCGCAGCGCCTGGCGCAGCGTCGGCGCGGTCTCGGGTGAGACGACCTCGCGCAGGCCGAACTTCGCCGCCTCGCTCAATCGCCGGTCCGGGTGGGCGACTGAGCGCAGCTCGCCGGTCAGCCCGAGCTCGCCGAAGCACACCACCGGGCCCCTGCCGGCCGCCCCGCCGAGCGCCACGCCGCGCTGCGCGCCGGCGACCGCGAGCGCGATCGCGAGGTCCGCGCCCGGCTCCTCGACGCGCACGCCGCCGACGACGTTGACGAACACGTCGGCGTTGCCGACGCCGATGCCGGCGTGACGCCCGAGCACCGCGAGCACGAGCGCGAGGCGGTTGCGGTCCAGGCCGTTGACGACGCGCCGCGGCGGCACGAGCTCGGATGGCGAGACGAGCGCCTGCACCTCGACGAGCAGCGGCCGCGTGCCCTCCATCGCGGCGAGCACGACCGAGCCCGGCTTGCCCGTCGCCTCGGCGAGAAAGCGCGCGCTGGCGTCGAGCACCTCGACGAGGCCGCTCTGGCGCATCTCGAAGACGCCGGCCTCGTTCGTCGAGCCGAAGCGGTTCTTCAGCGCGCGCAGCGTGCGGTACGTGCGCTCGCGCTCGCCCTCGAACTGCAGCACGCAGTCGACCAGATGCTCGAGCACGCGCGGGCCCGCGAGCGAGCCCTCCTTCGTCACGTGGCCCACGAGCAGCACGGCGATGTCGTCGGCCTTGGCAACCTGCATGATGCGCCCGGCGACCTCGCGCACCTGGCCGACCGAGCCGGGCGCGCCGGTGAGATCGGCGCAGTGCAGTGTCTGCACGGAGTCGATCACGCAGACCTCGGGGCGCTCGGCGCGCAGCGTCGCGAGCACGGTGTCGAGGTCGGTCTCGGTCAGCACGGGCACCTCGAGCGCGCCGCCCGTGTCCGGCGTCAGGCGCTCGGCGCGCAGGCGGATCTGGGCGGCCGACTCCTCACCCGAGACGTACAGCGTGCGGCGGCCGGCAGCGGCGAGGTTGCCGAGCGCCATGTTCGTGAGCGTCGACTTGCCGATGCCCGGCGAGCCGCCGAGCAGCACGAGCGAGCCGGGCACCAGGCCGCCTCCCAGGACCCGGTCGAGCTCGCCGATCGCGGTCTGCAGGCGCGGAACGCGGGCGGTGCTGACATCGGCCAGGCGCACGGGCCTGCCGGGGGGTGCGCCGCTCGCGCCGCGCGCCCGCGAGCCGCCGCCGGAGGGTGCGGGCGCGCGCTCCTCGACGAGCGTGTTCCACGCCTCGCAGCCGGGGCACTGCCCGTGCCAGCGCGCGGACGAGTGCCCGCAGGCGGAGCAGACGTGGATCGTGGTGGGGCGAGCCATCTTCTGAGCCTAGGGCTCAGGCCCGACGTCTTCGCCCCCCTGCGGCCGGCACGGCGGTCACCGACCACGGTGGCATGGCCGCCCCGATCATGAGAGGATCAGGCATGGATCCCGCGGACGACGGTGGGCACGACGACCACCGGCCCATCGGCCCACTCGAGATCCGGGTTCACGGCATCGGCGACCATGTCGCCGGGTCGGCGCTGGGCTCGGCCCCGCTCGTGCATGCCGCTGAGGGCTTCGTACCGGACACGGCATTGCCCCCGAACGTCCCTCCGCATCGCCTTTGGCTGATCAATTGGTCACGCACCTCACGCCGTCGCGCCGGCTTGCTCTGGTACGTCGCGCTGCCGTTCACGCTGGTGAACGTCGCGGGGTACATGCAACCCCGTCAGAGCGATGCCGACGGCGCCCGGCAGAGCAGCAAGCTCCACACCGTCGCGGTCGTCGTGGTCGGCCTGCTGCTCACGCTGTGCACCTACGTGTGGTCGGTCGCCCTGCTCGAGACGATCGCGCGCAGGCTGCTGGTCGATTGGGGCTCGCACCAGGCCGCCGGCGCGATCATCGCGATCGTCGTGGCCGCTGCGCTGGCGATCGGAATGTGTGCCCGGCCGAAGATGCGCCCGGAGGCGGCGATACCCGGATCGCTGCTCGGCGCCCACATCGCGCTGATCGTCGCCGCCGCGTCAGCGGTGGTGCTGGCGCGGCCCGCGCATTGGCTGTGGGAGCCACCACCGTGGCTGCGGTGGCTCGTCACGGTGGGGCTCGCCGAGCCCAAAGCCGGCGCCGCGGAGCCGCCGACGGTCACGTGCTATCCGAATGGGCCCTGTGTCCAGACCGCCCTTGACGTTGTGACGGCCGTCGTCGTCGGCTCGGTGGCGCTGACGCTGCTGCTTGCGGGCGCCGTCGCGGCAGGAGGCGCGCGGCAGGCCCGCTCGGCCAGGAAATCCTTCAGCCCGGGGTATGAGACGAGCATCTCGCGACGCAACGCGGCTGCCGCCTCGGCCTGCGGCTTCTCGCTCGTCGCGGCCGTGGTGTTGTTCAACTCCGTCGCCTCGGCGCTGAGGCTGTTCGCCGACAACGGCCTCGCCTACCTGTCGCGAAGCGGCGTCCTGGCCTGGCAACCGGCCGACGGGGTGGCGAAGTTCGAGGGCCGCGGAGTCCTGCCGGGGCTGGTGACCGGACATGCGGGTCGCGACGACTTCATCATCGACGTCCTGCCCCTGCTGGGGACCGCTGCCGTGCTGGCCTACGGCGTGGCCTTGATGGCCGTGAACCTGCGTCGCTACGGGGCTGGGCGCATGCCCCGGGGTCGTCGGGGCTGCCCGGATTGCAGGGAGCGCCGAGCGCAGTGGATGCACAGGCTCGTAAGTCGCCTTCCCTGGACCCTTCCTGCCACGGGCGCACTCGCCCTGGTGCTGTTTGTGCTGGTGACCGCCGGCGTCGCCTGGCTGCTCTTCGGTGTCGGCAGCAGGCGCCCGTGGACCTTCGCCGTCGTCCTGATCCAAGCCTTGTCGGTGCTGACGGCAGCTCTGATCGTGGCCGGCCGAGGGTTCGGAAAGACCCGCCAGACGCTGGGCATGGTGGCCGACGTGCTCGGATTCTGGCCCGTTCGGTGGCATCCGCTCGGCGGCGCGTCCTACCGCGATGACGTCGTGAAGGCGATCCGCGAACGCGTGAGCGAGGGCGACGAGGAGCGGGTCGCGCTGATCGGCCACAGCCAAGGCTCGGTCCTGGTCGCGTGGTCGGTGGGCGGCCCGGCTGCCCCGCCTCCCCGCCCCAACCTGCTGCTCGTCACATGTGGATCGCCGCTGAAGTCGCTCTACGGCATGTTGTTCCCCACGCATTTCGATGATCTGCGCTTTAAGCGCATCGCCGCGGGGGCGACGTCCGGCTGGGTGAACTTCTGGCGCGGGACGGATCCGATCGCGACACCGCTCACACAAGCGGATGTGGACAACCGCGAGCTCGTCGATCCCCTGCCGGACGGCCCGCTTCTCGGCCACAGCGACTACTGGATCGACACACAGCAGGTTGGATGCGTGAACGGCCACCTTCGCGGTCGCGCATCCGCCTGGGACCGGATCATCGAGGCCGTCAGGCGGACGCGGCTAGCGCGCCGAGCACGTCGGCGGTGAGGTCGCCGGCATCCTCGAGCCCGGTGCTGAGACGGATGAAGCCGGGCGAGACGTCGTCGATGCGCCAGCGCAGGCGCCGCTCGGCCGAGCTGTGCACGCCGCCGAAGCTCGTCGCCTCGGCGATCAGCCGGCACGCGCCGATAAACGCCTGGGCGCGCCGCTCGGTCTCGAGGTCGAAGCACAGCACGCAGCCGAAGCGCCCGCCGAAGCAGCGCGCCGCAAGCGCGTGCGCGGGATGGCTCTGCAGGCCGGAGTAGCGCACGTCGCGCACGTCCTCGCGGCCCGCGAGCGCCTCGGCGAGCACGAGCGCCGTCGCGCACTGGCGCTCGTGGCGCACGTCGAGCGTCGCCAGCGAGCGGTGCGCGAGCCAGGTCTCCAGCGGCCCGGCGATCGCGCCCGTCAGCCCGCGCCACGTTCGCAGCGTCTGAGCGCGGCCCGGGTCGGCAGTTGCGACGTAGCCGAGCACGAGGTCTGAGTGGCCCGACAGCAGCTTCGAGGCGCTCGACACCGAGAACGCGGCGCCGAGCTCCAGCGGACGCTGCGTGAGCGGCGTCGCGAGCGTGTTGTCGACGGCGAGCAGCGCTCCCGCCGCGCGCGCGTCCGCGGCAAGCGCGGCCACGTCGAGCACCGCGAGCCCGGGGTTGGACGGCGTCTCGATCCAGACGAGCGTCGCTCCCGCCAGCGCGCCCCGGACCGCCGACTCGTCGCTGGCGACGATGCGGACCTCGACGCCGCGCGGGCGCAACTGCTCGACGGCGATCGCGCGGACGCCGGGGTAGGCGTCGCCCGGAACGACCACGACGTCGCCTGCCTCGAGCTGCGCCAGGAGCACCGCGGTGACCGCCGCCATCCCGGACGAGAACAACACGACCTCGCCGCCCTCCAACTCGCCGAGCGCGCCCTCGTAGGCCGACCACGTGGGGTTCGCATAGCGACCGTAGCCGTACTGCGACGCGTCGCTGGCGCCGCTGAGATGAAACGGGGCGGCGAGCACGGGCCCGGGGAGAAACGGCGTGCCCTGCTGCGCCGCCGGAAGGCCGGCGTGCACGACCCGCGTCGCGCGATGGCCGGGCGGGGCGGACGGCGGCGCATCCCCGGCCGACCGCGGGGGCCAGTCGCTCATCCGCCGGATGCTAGATGGTCGCCTGCGCGGCCGGTGAGGGCCTGCGTGGGCGGCTACGCCGCGGCCGCCGGGACGAGCTTGAGCTCGGGGACCGGGCGCGGTCCCGCGAGCGCGTCCGCGCGCTCGCGGGCATCCAGCGAGCAGGCGGCGAGCAGCGCGGCGAGCGCCTCGGGAGCGCCCTCGCGCAGGCGGCGCACGGCGCGGCTGCTGAAGACGACGAGGTGCAGGGCGCGCGCGGCGTGGACGGTTGCGGTGGGGTACGCGCAGCGGCGCGCCGACAGCCCGCCGAAGACATCGCCGGGCCCGAGCTCTGTGATCGTCTCGCCGGCGCAGCGCACGAGGCCGCGGCCGTCGCAGATCAGCACGAGCTCGTGGTGCAGCGGCCCGTCGAGCAGCAGACGGCGGCCCGCCGCCACCCACAGCTCCTCGGCCTCCGGCGCGAGCCTTTCGAGCTCCGCGAAGCCCAGCGAGTGCAGGTGCGTCAGGGCGGCGAGCCGGAGGGTCTGCACACCCTCTCCGGCGTAACGAACGAGCGAACACCGTTCGCTCGGCGTGCACGATCGCGCCCTACTAGTACATGCGGCCAGGGGCCCGCGCCGGCTGCCTATGCTGGGCGCGATGACTGTCCTCGAGGCCGCCGACCGCCTGTACGCCCGCTGGAACGCCGACGGGCTCGCTGTGCTGTCCGACAGCGTCGACCCCTCGGTCGAGTTGATCTGCGACCCGCTGCGCCCCGACGAGTCCGCGTTGCGCGGCATGTCGGGGTGGCAGGCGTGGGTCGCGCGCTGGGAGGAGCACTACGACGACGTCCACGTGACCGTCGACGCGCTCATGCCGATCGACGCCGAGCACGTGCTCGCGCTCGTGTCGATCACTGCCGCCCCGAAACGGGGCAGCGGCCCGCTGAGCTGGGCGGCAGCCCACCTCTGGACGCTGCGCGACGGCCGGATCGCGGGCTGGGAGCCACACCTCGACTTGGACGCCGCCCGCCGCACGCTCGAGCCGTAGCGGGCCGAGCAGGCTCAGCGCACGACGATCGAGGGCGACCCGTGGGCCGCCCTCGATGCACATTCAGGACTCGGAGCGCGAGCGAGCGAGCGAGCGCAGCGAGCGAGCG
>Ga0136633_1001479_pt1 | contig 17304 bp, 15 predicted proteins | sample AntDrymeUQ832206_2_FD_105494 | JGI IMG/M metagenome (GOLD analysis project Ga0136633, IMG submission 105494) | Polar desert sand microbial communities from Dry Valleys, Antarctica - metaG UQ83 (22.06) | ecosystem: Environmental > Terrestrial > Soil > Desert | place: Antarctica: Dry Valley...
CCGGTACATCACCGACCGCTTCCTGCCCGACAAGGCGATCGACCTGCTCGACGAGGCAGGCGCGCGCGCCAAGCTCCGCGAGGCGGGGTACAGCGAAGAGTTCGGGCAGATCAACCGCAACATCCGGGTCGCGGTGGAGCAGATGGAGAGCGCGGTCTCGCAGAAGGACTTCGAGCGCGCCCAGTTCTTCCGCGAGCAGGAGGTCATGGCCCGCGAGAACCTCCAGTTCGTGCGCGAGAAGTTCGACGTGGCCTCGAGCCACCGGCGGGTCACGGTGGGGCGTGCCGAGATTGACGAAGTGGTCTCCAAGTGGACCGGCGTGCCGCTGACCTCGATCAACGAGGACGAGGGCGACAAGCTGCTCCGTATGGAAGAAGAGCTGCACGACCGGGTGATCAGCCAGGACAAGGCCATCTCTGCCGTGTCGCGTGCCATCCGTCGGTCCCGCGCCGGACTCAAGGCCCCGACCCGCCCGGTGGGCAGCTTCCTCTTCCTCGGCCCGACCGGCGTCGGCAAGACCGAACTCGCCCGCGCGCTCGCCAACCTCCTGTTTGGCAGCGACCATGCGCTGGTCCGCTTCGACATGTCCGAGTACATGGAGAAGCACTCGGTCAGCAAGCTGATTGGGTCGCCCCCGGGGTACGTCGGACACGAGGAGGGCGGCCAGCTCACCGAGAAGGTGAAGCGCAATCCCTACTCGGTGGTGCTTCTCGACGAGATCGAGAAGGCGCATCCGGACCTGTTCAACATCCTGCTGCAGGTGTTCGAGGACGGTCACCTCACCGACGGTCTTGGCAATCGCGTCAACTTCAAGAACGCGATCATCATCATGACCTCGAACATCGGCGCGCGGTACATCCAGAAGAAGGCATCGCTCGGGTTCCAGCCCGGCGAGTCCACCGAGACCAAGAACATCAACGAGCAGGTCCTCGGTGAGGTCAAGCGGACGTTCAACCCCGAGTTCATCAACCGCCTGGACGAGATCATCGTGTTCGAGGCGCTCTCAGACGACGACCTGCGCAGCATCACGCGCCTGCTCGTCGCGCAGATGAACCGCAACCTGGTCGACCGCCAGCTCAAGTTGATGCTCGGAGACGATGTGGTCGACTGGATCATCAACGTCACCTGCAACGACCGCTCGTATGGCGCGCGTCCGCTGCGCCGCGCGCTGCAGCGCCACATCGAAGATCCGCTGAGCGAAGAGCTCATCCGTGGACGCCTGAAGGCCGGCGGCACGTTCGAGGTGTACATGGTGGACGGCCAGCCGCATTACCGGCCGGCCGGCACCGAGGCTCCGGGTCTCCAGCTGGTCACCGTCTGAGCCGGCCACCGCGAATCCATCCCTCGTTCTGCGTCTCCTAGCCCGACCGCCCGGTGGCGCCGAACGTCTCATGTCCGGTACACTGACGGCTTGGCCTGCACCTGGGAGGAGATCCAGGGCCGGCCCGGATCGTCTCGGACAGGGCTTGGGGCCGCCGATTCGACCCCCCACGGACTCTCGACACGCATGAAACTCGCTGCCCCTGCTGGGGTACTGTGCCTGGCCCTGTGGGCAACCTCGGTCGCCGTCGCGGGCGCCCAGCCGCCGACGTCGCCACAGTTGCCCCCGTCCGCACCGCAGCCGCCGCTGCCCACGTCGCCCGTGACGCCCCCGGTTGCGCCGCCTGAGATGCCGACGCCGGCGGAGGCCCAGCCCAAGCCTGGCCCTGACGCGCCGCCGCCGGCCGGACAGGCAGCCCTGACACCCCCGGCACCGGATCTCCCGGCCCGCAGCGTGCTGGACACCGAAGGCGCGTGCGCGGTCATTCCGCCGACGACTACGGCCGCGCAGCCGGCAGCCGACAGTGGCCCGGTGCTGCGGGTGGTCGAACTCTGCTTCCCGAACCAGGGCAATGTCTCCTCGATCGAGTTCGAGACCTACCTGTACTACATCAAGACCCGCGGCAGCCGCCCCTCGCAGAACGTCTGGGTGCCGTTCACGCCCGAGGTCGAGGCCGACCTGATCGAGGACTTCAAGCGCCTGTGGGCCACCAGCTTTCTCGACGACCTCGCGGTCGAGGTCCTCGACACGCCGTATCCCAACGGTGTCGTCGGCAAGTACGTGCGCTTCCGCCTCGAAGAACGGCAGCGCGTGAAGATCGTCGAGTACGTCGGCAGCGAGAAGATCGAGGCCACCAAGGTCGACGAGAAGCTGCGCGAGATCAGCAACGTCATCCGCCTGGATTCGTTCATCGACCCGGCGCAGATCCGCCGCGTCGAGAGCGTGGTGCGAGAGATGCTCTCGGAGAAGGGCTACCTCGACGGCGAGGTCTCGCACACGGTGACCCCGATCGCGGGGGGCCCCAAGCTGGTGAACCTGACGTTCACGATTAAGGACGGCCCGCGCGTCCTGATCAAGGACATCGAGTTCATCGGCAACTCCGCCATTGGCGACGGCGCGCTCAAGCGCCGCATGAAGGAAAACAAGGAACGGACGCTATTCAACCGTTTCCGCAGCAAGGGCGTCTACCAGCAGGCCAAGTTCGAGGAGGATGCCGAGAACGTCCGGTCCCTGTACCGCGAGGAGGGCTACATCGCCGCCCGCGTCGGTCAGCCCGAGATCAAGACGCTCGAGACCTCCGACGACGGCAAGTCGCGTACGGTGCAGCTGCGGATTCCGGTCACCGAAGGGCGGCGTTACCGCGTCGGCCAGTTCGCCTTCGAAGGCAACACCGTGGTCAAGGCCGAAGCCCTGCAGCCGATCTTCAAGCTCCAGACCGGCGACTACTACTCCGAGAAGAAAGTGCGCAAGGGGCTCGAGAAAGCGCGCGAGCTGTATGGCACGGGCGGCTACTTCGAGTTCACCGGGTTCCCCGACCTGAAGCCGCTCGACATGGTCGACCCGAGCAACCCCGACCAGTTCCTGCCCGAGGGGGCCGAGCCGAACGGCCCGCCGGTGGTCAACGTCACCATGCGGATGCAGGAGGGCGAGCAGTACTTCATCAACCGGATCGCCTTCAAGGGCAACAGCACCACGCGCGACAACGTCATCCGCCGCGAGCTCAACCTGGTCGAGGGCGGCGTCTTCAACACCGAATCGCTCAAGAACAGCGTGCGCCGCCTCAATCAGCTGGGCTACTTCAAGCAGCTGGAAGAGGGCCAGGAAGGCATCGACGTCAAGAAGACGCCGGGCGAGAAGAACAAGGTCGACGTCACGCTGGCGCTGCAGGAGCAGAACCGCAACCAGTTGACGTTCGGGGCCGGTGTCTCGCAGTTCGAGGGCTTCTTCGGCCAGCTGGCCTTTGCCACGTCCAACTTCCTCGGGCGCGGCGAGACGCTGTCGTTGTCGCTGGCCGCCGGCTCGCGGACACAGTTCTATCAGCTCGCCTTCACCGAGCCGTACCTGTTCGATCGGCCGATTACCGCCGGCCTCGACATCTCCCGCCGCGCCATCCAGTACATCGGCGCGTTCACGCAGGAGACGACGGGGATGAACACGGTCTGGGGGTTTCCGCTCTCGCGCAACTTCACCCGCGCCTACATGCAGTACTCGCTGGAGCGGACCACGATTCGTGACCTGAACGAGAACTTCACCAGTCCCGAGGTCATCGGCCGGAACCCGTTCCTTGCCGACTCGCTGCTGCTGCAGTGCGTGGACAGCCTGCCCACCGAGGACAACCCGGCCGGCGGTCGGGTCTGCACGCCGAGTGGCGCCAGGACGATCAGCAAGCTTGTCCCGAGCCTGGTGCACAACACGGTCGACAACCCCATCTTCCCCAACACCGGGCGGCGCCTGACGGCGTCGATGGACTTTGCCGGCATTGGCGGTAACACCAAGTTCCTCAAACCGCGTGTCGAGTACGTCCAGTTCCTCCAGCACACGCGCCGGACCTCCGTGGGGTTCCGGGTGGAGGGCGAGTACATCCGTCCCTGGGGCGACACCTTGCCCCTGCCGCTGTTCGAGCGGCTGGTCCAGGGCGGCGAATACAGCGTGCGTGGTTTCGACGTGCGCAGTATCGGACCGCGCGACATCGGGACCCCGCAGGCGCCTGGCAGCGGCATCGTGCTCGGCGGCAACAAGAGCCTGCTGTTCAACGCCGAGTACCTGATCAGCATCGCCGGCCCGGTCCGGCTGGTGCTGTTCTACGACGCCGGGCAGGTTCGCGACATCGGGCAGAACTTTGCCTGGAGCGAGTTCAAGACCTCGACCGGCGCCGAGGTGCGCTTCTTCATGCCGGTGCTGAACGTGCCGTTCCGCCTCATTTTCGCGGCCAACCCGCAGCGTGAGGGCACGCTCCGTAACGATTACAGCCCGACCAGGAACTTCCAGTTCCGTTTTGCCGTGGGCTCGACCTTCTGAGCTGAACCGCGGGTGTGTTTCAATGATGCGGGCCGGCCGAGGGCCGGCCGTGCTGGATCGAAAGGATTGCTGTCGATGAAGTCCGTGATTGCCGTGTCCGTGACGTGCCTGCTGCTGGTGGCCTCTGCCGCCGGCGCGCAAACTCCCGCGCCCAAGCCCGCCGCCCCCGCGCCCAAGCCCGCCGCCCCCGCGGTCGCGCAGCCCGCCGCCCCCGCGGCAGCGCAGCCGGCCGCGCCTGCCGCGGCCGCCGCGCCGCGCCCCTTCCCCGCTGACGCCAAGGTGGCGTACATCGACCTGAACACGGTTGCGACCAGCAGCAGGGAAGGCCAGGCGGCCGGTGTGCGCATCAAGGACCTGCAAGGCAAGCGCACTGCCGAGCTCGAGGGCAAGCAGAAGCAGTTGCAGTCGGCCCAGCAGAAGCTGGAGCAGGGCGGCGCGGTGCTGAGCGAGAGCGCCCGTGCCTCGCAGGCCAAGGAAGTCGAGCGGCTGCAGACCGAACTGCAGCGTTCCAGCCAGGATGCACAGAAGGAAATCCAGGAGTTCACGCAGGAACTGCAGGTAGAGTTCCAGCAGAAGCTCCTGCCGGTCATCGAACAGGTCGCCAAGGCCAAGAACCTGCACTTCATCCTGAGCATCGCCGATGCCGGAGTGGTGTGGGTCGATGCCGGCCTCAACGTGACTGCCGACGTCGTGACCGCGCTCGACGCCGCCACCCCGGCGGCCAAGTAGCGCAGGCCCGCTGCCGCCACGGCCCGGCCTTGTGCCGGCCGGGCGGCTCCACCCGGTTGCCGACGAGCGCTCCGTGTCCATCCATTTCCAACCAGTCGTCGATCGGCTCTGTTCGCGTTTTCCGCAACAGATGGTCGATGCGGTCACCGACTTCACCTCGGGTGAGCGGTTGGTCGCGATCAAGAACGTCACGGTCAACGAGGACTTCTTCCCGGGGCACTTTCCCGGCGCGCCCCTGATGCCCGGAGTGCTGATGATCGAGTCGATGGCCCAGGCGGCGAGCGTTCTGCTCCTGCTGGCCGCTGACGGCTCCATCCTGCCGCACCGGGCCTCGCTGCGCGGCGCTGACGGCATGAAGTTCCGCAAGCCGGTCGGCCCTGGCGACCGGGTCCGCCTCGAGCTCTCGATCGTGCGCCGGCGCCCGACCATGGCCCGTGTCCGCGGCGTCGCCTACGTGCTGGACCAGATCGTCGCCGAAGGCACGCTGGTCATGGCCATCGAGCCAGAGCCGGCGATCATCCATCCGACGGCGGTAGTGGAGCATGGTGCCGAAATCGGTGCCGGCACCGTCGTGGCACCCAACGCGGTGATTGGCCCGCTGGTGAAGATCGGTCCGCGCTGCAAGATCGGTGCGGGGGCGATCATCGAAGGCGCCACGACCATCGGGGAGGGCACAGAAATCTTCCCGTACGCCTCGATTGGCCTGATCCCGCAGGACCTGAAGTTCCGAGGCGAACCGACCCGTCTCGAGATAGGCACCTTCAACGTCTTTCGCGAATTCGTGACCGTGCATCGAGGCACCGAGGGCGGCGGCGGCGTCACCAGGATCGGCGACCACAACCTCTTCATGGCGTACTCGCACGTGGCCCACGATTGCCGCGTGGGCCACCACACGATCTTCGGCAACGGCGCCACGCTCGGCGGTCACGTCACGGTCGAGGACTACGCCACCATCAGCGCCTTCTCGGGCGTGCACCAGTTCTGCCGCATCGGCAGCCACGCGTTCATCGGCGGCTACTCGGTCGTCACCAAGGACGCCCTGCCGTTTGCCAAGACGGTTGGCAACCGGGCGCGAAACTACGGCCTGAACAGCATCGGTCTGATCCGGCGCGGGTTCACCGCCGGTGCCGTCACGCGGCTCCGCCACGCCTACCGGTACCTGCTCGTCTCGCGCCTGAACACAACGCGGGCGCTGGCCGAAATCGAGAAGGATCCGGAACTGCAGTGCGCCGAGGTGCAATACCTCATCGATTTCATCCGGCAGTCCAAGCGTGGGGTCATCCTCCGCCGCGCCACTCGTCGTCCCGAGGACGTGTCGCCGGACGAGTAGCTGCCGCCTGCGGCCTGCCATGTCTCCCATCGGCCTGATTGCCGGCAACGGCACGTTTCCCCTGCTCGTGCTCGACGCGGCCCGCGCCCTCGGTCATCACGTGACCGTCGTCGCCATCAAGGAAGAGACGGGTGCCGATCTGGTCGAGCGCGCAGCGACGCATGGCGCGACGTTGCATAGCGTGTCGCTCGGGCAACTCGGGCGCTGCATCGAGCTGCTCCAGCAGGCAGGCTGCACGCAGGCGGTGATGGCCGGCCAGGTCAAGCACGCCAAACTGTTTGCCAACATCACGCCCGACTGGACGCTCCTGCAGGTATTGATGCGCCTGCGGGCGAAGTCCACCGACGCGCTGATCTCGGCCATTGCCGACGTCATGCGTGGCAAGGGCATCGAGCTGCTCGACTCGACGGCCTTCCTGCAGCCGCTGCTGGCGCGCGAAGGCCATATCGCCGGGCCGCCGCCCGGCGAGACGGCACACGCGGACCTCGCCTTCGGCTACCGGATGGCCGATGCCATCGCCGGCCTCGACATCGGCCAGACTATCGTCGTGAAAGACCAGGCGGTGGTGGCGGTCGAAGCAATGGAGGGCACTGACGAGACGATCCGGCGAGCCGGACGAATCGCTGGCCAGGGCGCGTGCGTCATCAAGGTAGCGAAGCCGAAGCAGGACATGCGCTTCGACGTGCCGGTCGTCGGGTTGGCCACCATCGCCGTGCTGCAGGAGGCGGGCATTGGCCTGCTGTCGATCGACGCCGGTCGTACGCTCGTGCTCGACGGTCACGCCGTCGCCGAGGCGGCCGATGCCGCGCGCGTCACCATTGTCGGACGTCCTCTCGGAGAACAGGTACGTGGCTGACGCGTTGCGGGTCGGGGTGATCGGGGTGGGCGCGCTGGGGCGTCATCATGCGCGCATCCTGGGCGACACGCCGGGCGCCGTGCTGGCCGCCATTGTGGACGTCGACCCGGCGCGCGCGGCAGATATCGCCGCACAGCATGGGGCCCAGACCCACCTCACCGACGCCTCCGGGCTGGTGGGCCTGGTCGACGCGGTGACCATCGCGTCGCCGACCGAGGCGCATCATCAGCTGGCCGCCATGCTGCTCGACGCGGGCATCCACGTGCTGGTCGAGAAGCCGATGACCACGACCCTGGCGCAGGCAGACGACCTGATCGCGCGGGCCTCGGCCAGAGGACTCGTCCTGGCGGTCGGACACACCGAGCGTTTCAACCCGGCCGTTGACGCGGCGCGCGCCTTCCTGTCGCGGCCACGCTTCATCGAGGTCCACCGTCTCGGCACCTTTCCCGACCGCAGCCTGGACATCGATGTCGTCTTCGACCTGATGATCCACGACCTCGACGTGCTGTTGTCGGTGGTCGAGGAAGAGGTCGTCGGTGTGGAGGCCGTGGGCGTGCCTGTGCTGACCGATCGCGTGGATATCGCCAATGCCAGGCTGAAGTTCGCCGGCGGCTGCATCGCCAATCTCACGGCCAGCCGCATCAGCCGCGATCGCGTGCGCAAGGTGCGATTCATCGAGCCAGCCTCCTACGTGTCGGTCGACTACGCGAGTCGCGAACTCGAGGTATGGCGGCTTCGCAAAGTGGACGGCGCGCGTCCGGCCATCGAGGGCGGCCCCGTCGCGGTGCCCGAGGCCGAGCCGCTGCGTCGCGAGCTCGAAGACTTCGTCGCCGCGGTCCGGGACGGACGAGCGGCGCGCGTGGATGGCGCGCAGGGGCGACGCGCCCTGGCGCTGGCGCAGCGGATCAACGATCAGATGACGCAGGGATGATTGCCGATGGTGGCCGTGGATTTCGAACAGATCGCTGAGGCCCTCGCGGCCGGCTCCTCGCTCACGGCGCCGCAACTGCGCGCCCTCGCGCGCAGTCGTGACCTGATCGGCCTCGGCATGCTGGCCGCCGATGTCCGCGCCGAACGGCATGGGTCCCGTGGGACGTTCGTCCGCGTCGAGCACCTCGACGTCGGCGATGCGTCGGGCGCCGCCGTTCCGGACGTGCCGGCCGAGGCGGGTGAGGTGCGGCTGCGCGGCACGCCGTCCTCGCTGCCCGCCGCCGTGGCTGCGGTGCGGGCCGCGCGCATGGCGACGACCGCGCCCGTCTCTGGCTGGGCGCTCGATGATCTGGTCGGCTGGGGCCCGCCGCTCGGCGACACCCTCGTCGCGCTGCGGGAGGCGGGTCTGGAGGCGGTGGCTACCGCCCGTCTCGATCGTCTCGACGGCGAGCACCTGCGCGCCGTCGCCAGCGCCGGGCTCGCCGTGCAGACGGTGACACTCGGCACACCGGTGGACGACGACACGCTCGTCGTGCAGCTGGAGCAGCTGCGCGCGTGGCAGGCGGAGACGCCCGTGGTGCGCGCCTGCGCGCCGCTGCCCGTCGAGACGTCGGCCGAGCAGCCGAGCACCGGCTACGACGACATGCGCCATGTGGCAGTGGCGCGCCTGGTGCTGGACAACGTCGAGCACATCCAGGCGCACTGGACGCGGATGGGCGCCAAGCTCTCGCAAGCCTGCCTGCTCTTCGGCGCCAACGACATCGACGCCGTGCCCGCCCGCGACGACATGCCGCACGGCCCCCGGCGCTCGATCCTCGAGGAGGTGCGGCGCAATCTGCTGGCGGCCTCGCTGGACGTCATCGAACGTGACGGCCGCTTCGGCGTGAAGGGCGCCGCGTGATTCGCATCGGGGCGGTCGGTTTCCTGAATGCACGCCCGCTCGCGTTCGGCCTCGACCGCGACCCGAGCATCGCGCTGCGCCTCGACGTGCCGTCGGTGTGCGCGCGGCTGCTGCATGACGGCGACATCGACCTCGGGCTGGTGCCGGTGATCGAGTTGCTGCGCGGACCGGTGACCTACGACGTCGTCCCGGGCCTGGCCATCGCCTGCGACGGTCCCGTCAATTCGGTGGCGTTGTTCACCCGGGTGCCGCTCGCGCAAGTGCGGCGGATTGCGCTCGATGTCAACTCGCGCAGCTCGGTCGGCCTGGTGCGCGTCCTGTGCCGGCATCATTTCGGCATCGCTCCGGCCTTTGTCGAGGCGGCGCCAGACCTGGACGCGATGCTGACGCAGGCCGATGCGGCGCTGCTGATCGGCGACCCCGCCCTGGAGGCGCCCTGGCAGGTGATGGGCGCGACCAAGATCGACCTCGGCGAGGCCTGGCGCGCATTCAGCGGAGGGCCCTTCGTCTTTGCGACCTGGGCCGCGCGGCCCGGCGTGCTCACGCCCGCCGTCGTGGAGGCGCTGCATGCCGCGCGCCACGCCGGCCAGGCGGCGATTCCCCATCTGGCAACGGCCGCGGCGGCTGGTGACCCGGCGCGGGCCGAACGGCTCGAGCGGTATCTGCGCCAGAACATCCGCTACGATCTCGACGAGGCGGCCCTGCAGGGCCTGTCGCGCTACCTGTCGCTGGCGATGCACGACGGTCTCGCCGAGCGGCGTCCCGATGTCCTCGCCAGGCTCGAACAGCTCGGCATGCACGTGCCGGCGGGCCGATGATGTGGCACGCCGGGCGCCGGGCGCGAACGGCAGAATCTGGGCGGCCCCGTGACGGCCGACCGGGAAGCAGACGAGAACGACTGTGACTCAGATCGCTGTAGACGCGATTGCGGCGAAGGTGATGCGCGGCGAGCGCATTGACGCCGGGGAGGCGCTGACGCTGTATCGCGACGCCAGTACCTGGCAACTCGGGCGACTTGCCGATGGGATCCGCACGCGCCGCCATCCCGAGCGGGTCGTGACCTACATCATCGACCGCAACGTCAACTACACCAACGTGTGCGTCGCGCGCTGCAACTTCTGCGCGTTCTACCGCACCGTCGGCAGCCCGGACGGCTACGTCCTCTCGCGCGAGGAGCTGTTTGCCAAGATCGACGAGACCATCGACGTCGGCGGCAACCAGTTGCTGCTGCAGGGCGGACACAACCCCGACATCCCGCTGGCCTGGTACGAGGACCTGTTCCGCGCCGTCAAGGCCACCTACCCGACCTTCAGGCTGCATGCGCTCTCGCCACCGGAGATCCTGCACATCTCGCGGATGTCCAAGCTGCCGGTCCCCGAGGTGGTCTCGCGCCTGATTGCCGCCGGACTCGACAGCGTGCCGGGCGGCGGCGCCGAGATTCTCGTGGATCGCGTGCGGAAGCTCCTGAACTGCTACGGCAAGGCCAGCGCCGACGAATGGCTCGGGGTCATGCGCGAGATCCACCAGCAGGGCCTGCGCACGACCGCGACGATGATGTACGGGAGTGTGGATACGCCAGAGGAACGCATCGAGCACATGCTGCGGCTGCGCGCCCTGCAGGACGAGACGCACGGGTTCACCGCGTTCATCACCTGGAGCTACCAGCCCGATCACACCGAGCTGGCCGGCGTCGAGTTGACCGGCGTGGAGTATCTCCGCACGCTCGCGCTCGCTCGCATCGTGCTCGACAACTTCGACAACGTGCAGGCGTCGTGGGTGACGCAGGGGGGCAAGGTCGGCCAGTTGAGTCTCGCGTTCGGGGCCAATGACATGGGCAGCGTCATGATCGAGGAGAACGTCGTCCGCGCCGCTGGCGCGAGCTACTGCATGGACGAGGTCGAGATCGTTCGCAACATCGAGGATGCCGGCTTCACGCCGATGCGCCGGACCATGCACTACGACCTTGTCGGGCAGCCGGTGTTCCGCGAGCGGGCGGTGCCGCGCCGCCTCTCGCTCGACGTCGCCAAGAAGGAGGGCGCCGAGCGGATGCCTGCCGACCTGGCGGCCTACGAGGCGCGCACGCGCGACGAGCGTGCGCGGCGCGCCCAGTTGGCCTAGGCGTGCGGCTGTGATCGTCCGCGTCCTGGCCGACTGGCTCGTACCCATTGCGTGTCCGGCGATCCGCGGCGGGTGGATCGACGTCGATGCCGACCGTGGGGTGATCGTAGGCCTGGGTGAGCCCGGCGCGGCTCCGGGGCCCGCGCCGGACCGCGTGCTCGACCTCGGCCAGGCCGTCGTGATGCCGGGGTTGGTCAACGCACATACGCACCTGGAACTCTCGCATCTGGCGACGGCGGCTCCACCGGCGGCCGACTTCGTGAGCTGGGTGCGGTCGATGCTGGCCAGCCGCTTCTCGAACCCGGCTCCGCCTGACCGGGTCCACGCCGCCATCGTCACGGCCATCGACGCCATGCAGCGCTCAGGCACCGCAGCGGTCGGCGACATCGGCAACACCGATGCATCGGTGCCGCCCCTGCTGGCGTCTTTGCTTGCGGGCATCCATTTCCGCGAGGCTCTCGGCCTGCGTGGGCGTGATGCCTCGCGCGTGGCTGCGGAGACGCGCGTCGCCGTACGCCGGACGCGAGAGGCGCTGGACGACGCGCCGCGACTGGCCGCGTCGCTGGCGCCACATGCCCCCTACTCGACCTCGGCCGACCTGTTGCGCGCGCTCGCCCGCGGTGACGCGCCGGACTGTCGCGTGTCGTCGGTGCATTTGGCGGAATCGCAGGAGGAACTGGTGTTTCTGGCAACGGGCGGTGGGCCGCTGCGCGAGCTGGCCGAGCAACGGGGTGCCTGGGACGGCTCCTGGGTCGCACCGGGCGTGCGTCCGCTCGCGTATCTCGAGCAACTCGGCGCGCTGCACGCCGACCTCCTGGTGGTGCACGGCACTCAGCTCCAGCCGGCCGAGCTGCAGCGACTCGCGGCGTCGGGAGCCACGCTCGTGCTGTGCGCCCGCAGCAACCGCTGGGTCGGCGCCGGGGTGCCACCGGTCGCCGAGGCGTTCGCGGCCGGTGGTGGCGTGGCGATCGGCACCGACAGCCTGGCCAGCGTCGACGATCTGAATCTGTTTGCCGAATTGGCGCATCTGCGGGCGTTGGCGCCGTCGGTGCCCGCCGCGGCGCTGCTTCGCGCCGCGACGCTCGGGGGAGCCCGGGCCCTGGGCTGCAGCGCGTTGGGCATCCTCGCTCCCGGCGCCAGCAGCCGTGCCGTCGTCCGCCGGCCTCCTGCCGGCGTCGGCGACGTGGAACAATGGTTGGTCGGCGAGGCCGCCGACACCGCTGACTTGCTCTGGCTGGACCAGCTGGCGACGGCTGCGGCCTCGCGCCCGTCCGAGCACCCGGTCTCCGCGCCCCGTCCCGCGTAAACGACTCGCACCTCGATGCTCCTCGACCGCCTTCGCACCTACTTCGCCTTCGTGCGGTTCAGTCACACCGTCTTCGCCTTGCCCTTTGCGCTGGTCGGCGCACTGCTGGCCAGCCGCGTCGTCCCGATGACGTGGGCCCGGGTCGGCTGGATCGTCGGGGCGATGGTGACCGCGCGCAGCGCGGCAATGGCCTTCAACCGCCTCGTCGATGCGAAGTGGGACGCACTCAATCCGCGCACGGCGCAGCGCGAGATCCCGCGTGGCGCCATGTCGGTGCGCGAGGCCCGGTTGTTCCTGCTGCTGGCCAGCGCGGCCTTCGTGGCCGTGTGCGCGCAGATCAGCCCGCTGTGTCTGTGGCTCGCGCCGGTGGCGCTCGCGATCGTGTTCTGGTACTCGCTGGCCAAGCGCGTGACCTGGGCCACGCAGTTGTTTCTCGGTCTGGCGATGGCGGTGGCGCCGGTGGGTGGCTGGATTGCCGCGGGTGGCGGCCTGTCATGGCAACCGGTGCTGCTGGCCGTCGCGATCGGCACCTGGGTCGGCGGGTTCGATGTGCTCTACGCCTGTCAGGACGTCGACTTCGACCGTGCGCACGGCTTGCGCTCCATCCCGGTCAGGTTCGGCGTGCCGGCCTCGATCGCGATCTCCCGCGGCCTCCACGTCGTGACGATCGCCAGCCTGGCGGGGCTCGGTGGGGCGGCCGACCTCGGGGCGCTGTATCAGGCTGGAGTCGCACTCGTGGCGATGTTGCTCGTGTTCGAGCAGTCGCTGGTCAGCGCGACCGACCTGTCGCAGGTGAAACGTGCGTTTGACATGAACGGGTGGGTTGGCCTGCTGTACCTGGCCACGACGGGGTTGAGCATCTATGTCAATTGAGCATCCACGGCGAATCGTCCTTGCCGTCACCGGTGCGAGCGGGGCCGTGTACGCGATGCGTACCCTGTCGGCCCTGTTGCAGCACGGCGAGCAGGTCGATCTCGTGATCACCGAGTACGGCCGGCGCCTCATGATCGACGAACTCGGCCCGGCGGCGCGTGTGGACCGGCTGCAGACCTACCTCGAGGAGACGTGGGGCGACGACGTGCGTCGCGGCACGTGGGTGCTGCACAGCAACAAGGACCTGGGCGCGCGGATTGCCAGCGGCAGCAAGGGCGCCGATGCGATGGTGATCGCGCCGTGCTCGATGAAGACCATGGCAGCGATCGCGCACGGGCTGTCTCGATCGCTTGTGGAGCGCGCGGCCGACGTGATGCTCAAGGAGCACCGGCCGCTGATCATCATGCCGCGCGAGACGCCGATGAGCCTGCCTCAACTCAAGAACATGGTCTCGTGCGCAGAGGCTGGCGCGATCATCGTGCCGGCCATGCCTGGTTTCTATCAGCGTCCGCAGACCATTGCTGATCTTGCCGACTTCATGGCCGGCCGCGTCCTGTCGCTGCTGCGCATCGACCACCAGTTGTACCCCGGGTGGGACCCACAGGCGGGCCGCGCATGACCGAGGCCGACACCGGCGGGCCGACCTATGGCGGCATCAGCCCGGACACCGGCCGGGCCCCGGAGAAGATCGCCGGGATGTTCGATGCCATTGCCGGGCGGTACGACCTGCTCAATCACGTGCTCAGCGGCGGCCAGGATCTCTATTGGCGCTGGCAGGCGGTCCGACGGCTGCGGCTGACCGGCGATGCACAGGTGCTCGACCTCTGTACCGGGACCTGCGACGTCGCGCGCACGATGGTGCGGCGGCGACTGGCGCGCCGCGTCCTCGGCATCGACTTCTCCGCCGAGATGCTGAAGGTGGGGCAGCGCAAGTTACGCGATGAGGGGCGCGCTGCGGTCATCCCGCTGATCCGTGCTGACGCCATGCGGTTACCCGTGGCGTCGGGGTCGATGGACGCGGTGACGATCGCCTTCGGCATCCGTAACGTCCAGGACGCCGCGGTGGCCCTCGCGGAGGTGGCGCGGGTGCTGAAGCCGGGGGGGCGGCTCGCGATCCTCGAGTTCTCCACCCCGCAGCAGCCCCTGGTGCGGGCTGCCTACCTCTGGTATTTCCGCAACGTGCTGCCTCGGCTGGGTCGGCTGGTATCCCGGCACGGCGAGGCCTACGCCTACCTGCCGGCCTCGGTCGAGAGCTTCACGCCGCCGGCACAGTTTGTGGCGCAACTCGCGACGGCTGGTCTGGTCCGGTGCGAGGCCGTCCCTTTGACGTTCGGCGTCGTCTATCTCTACGTTGCCGAACGTCCCTCGTAGCGCCTGCCCGGGCGGCCAGGGCCAGCGGCGTCCAACATCGGACCGGCAGCCGACCCCAGCACCGGGTCGGCGTGCGGGCGGTGCCCAGTGCCCCCACCCTTTATACTGAATGAGCCGGATGTACATAGATTTCGAGGACCACCGACCAGAGGCGCCGACGATAGATTCGGCGATGTCGCGGCGCGAGGCCGTGATGACGTCGGTGTTCCTGCATGCGGGCCTCGTCGCGTTGTTCCTGTTCGGTCCACGGCTGCCCTTCATCAAGGAGTACCTCGCCCAGCAGGCCCAACTGCAGCAGCAGGAGCAGCAGCGTGTGCAGGCACTGGCGATGCAGCAACAGCAGCAGCAGCCCCGGTTCGTCTACGTGCAGCCTCGTCTGGACATGAAGGCGGCCAAGGCCAAGGAGTCGGCGTCGCTGGCCGACCAGGATCGCCTCGCGCAGACGACACAGCGCTCGCCAGCCGCCACCAACAGCCAGCCCGTGTCGCGCGGCACGTCTCTCGAGTTCGTCGAGAAGCAGGCGCAGAAAGACCTGGCCAAGGGCAGGGGCCCCTCGCCCGAGCCTTCCGACTCGCCGCGCGAGAGGCAGCAGCAACAGGCACGAGCGGCGCCGCCTGCACCGCCCCAGAGCCAGTCGACGCCAGTGGCCCAGACGGCAGCCAACAATCAGGGCCTCGACGTGCGCGAGGGCCAGAGTGGCCTGCTTGCGCGTGGCGACACCGGCGTGGTCGCCACTCCGCAGGCGCGCAACAGCCCGGCCGCGGCCAGCCCGGCGGCGCGGCCGCCTGGCGGTTCGCTCGGACAGGCCCTGCGCAACCTGGAGAAGTACGTCCAGAACGAGGCGTTCAACAATCCCAACGGTGGCAATTCGCCCTTTGGCCCGTACATCCAGTTCGACACCAAGGGCGTCGAGTTCGGGCCCTGGATCCGTCGCTTCGTCGCGCAGATCAAACGTAACTGGCTGATTCCCGAAGCAGCCATGGTGATGAAGGGGCACGTCGTCGTCACCTTCAACGTCCACAAGGACGGTCGCATCACCGACATCGCCATCAAGCAGCCGTCGGGCATCGACGCCTTCGACCGCGCCGCCGCGAACTCGCTGCAGTGGTCGAATCCGACGACCGTGCTGCCGCCGGAGTATCCGTCGCCGCCGGCGTTCTTCACCGTGACCTTCTATTACAACGAGCAGCCTCCCTCGCAGTGACGCACGACGACGCGACGGTAGGGCCGGCTGCCCCAGCCGGCCGGTAAAGGCGCTGCCGTGACCGCGCCTCTTTCAGCAGCAGGACGGCCACTCCTGGTGGCTGTGCTCGGCCCCACCGCCACCGGCAAGAGCGCGCTCGGGATCCGCCTCGCGCGGACCTACGACGGCGAGATCGTCAATTGCGATTCGACCGCCGTGTACCGGCGCTTCGACATCGGCACCGATAAGGTGCCTGCCGACGAGCAGGGCGGCATCGCGCACCATCTGGTCGACGTGGTGGAGCCGACGGCCGTCTACTCGGCCGCGCAGTTTGCGCGTGACGCCGCCGCCCGCATCCGCGAGATCTCGGCGCGTGGCCGTCTGCCGCTGCTGGTAGGGGGCACCGGTTTCTATTTCCGCGCCCTGATCGAGGGGCTGTTCGACGGGCCCGGTCGCGACGACGCGGTTCGCACCCGGCTGCACGGGCGGGCCGTCCGCCACGGCGTCGAGCACCTGCATCGGATCCTGCATCGGGTCGATCCGCGGTCGGCGGGTCGCATCATGCCGCGCGACGAGAATCGCCTGATTCGCGCCCTCGAGGTCTGGATGCTCACCGGCAAACCGCTGTCGGCGCACTTTGGTGAGACCCGCCCCCCGCTGCCCGAGTACGACGTGTGCGTGATCGGATTGCGTCTGCCCTCCGAGGACATCGCCACGCGCGTGGCGAGGCGCGTCGAGCAGCAATGGGCACGCGGGGTCGTCCAGGAGGTGCGTGACAACCTCACGTCAGGTGTGCCGCGTGAGGCCAATCCGTTCCGGGGGCTCGTGTACCGACAGATTCTGGAGATGCTCGACGGCGTGCGCGATGATGCCGAGACGCGAGCGTTGATCGTGCGCGAGAACAAGCAGTATGCGCGGCGTCAATTGACCTGGTTCCGGAAGGAACCGAGAGTGGTATGGTTGACCGGCGCCGGCGAGCGCGACGAGACGTTTGCTGCCGCCCGAGCCCTGATCGAGTCCTACGGAGCCTGTCGCTGATGCCCACCCATCGCGAGTCAAAGCCATCAGCGCCACCCAACATCCAGGACGTCTTCCTGAACTCGGCGCGCCGCGAGCGTCTCGTGGTCAAGATTCGTCTCATGGACGGGCAGGTGCTCGAAGGTCGCATCAAGAACTTCGATCGCTTCGCGCTGGTGATCGACCACGAGGGCGCGGATCACATGGTGTTCAAGCACGCCATCGCGACCATCCGGTCCAACCGGTCGGTGCCCAACTACTTTTCCTCGGCCGTGCACGAGGCCTGAGGTCGCGACCATGGGCGTCCGCTTCGAGCGGATCGTAGTGATCGTCCTGGACAGCGTTGGCGTC
>Ga0136633_1001480_pt1 | contig 17288 bp, 14 predicted proteins | sample AntDrymeUQ832206_2_FD_105494 | JGI IMG/M metagenome (GOLD analysis project Ga0136633, IMG submission 105494) | Polar desert sand microbial communities from Dry Valleys, Antarctica - metaG UQ83 (22.06) | ecosystem: Environmental > Terrestrial > Soil > Desert | place: Antarctica: Dry Valley...
CGAGACGGGGAGTTCGGCAAAATACGCCCCTGCCACGATGTTGACCTCGGCGCCGGCCGGTCCGTTGCCGTTGCCGTTGCCGTTGCCGTTGCCGTTGCCGTTGCCGGCCTCGCTGTGCGATGTCGGGATCAACTGGTCCAACGACTGGGGTGGGGCTGTGGGGATCAACGAGCCGAGTCCACGACCGAGTCCACGCCGCTGGGGGTGCTTCTGGTTCATGCCGTTGCTCCTTTGAGGGCCATCTCGCGAGCAGCTTCGAGGTAGCTGAGCGCACCAGGGGAACCGGGGTCGTAGGTCATCACCGTCTGGCCGTAACTCGGGGCCTCGGAGATGCGTACCGAACGCGGGATCGACGTCCGAAGTACCTGGTCGCCGAAATGACGTCGGACCTCTTCGGCGACACCCGCGGCCAGCCGAGTGCGCGCGTCGTACATCGTGACCAGGATCGTCGACACGTCCAGGTCAGGATTCAGGTGTGCCTTGACCATCTCCACCGTCTCCATGAGTTGGCCGAGGCCTTCGAGTGCGTAGTACTCCGCCTGGATCGGGATCAGCATCTCGTCACCCGCCACGAGCGCGTTGAGCGTGAGCAGTCCCAGTGAGGGCGGGCAGTCGATCAGGACGTAGTCCATCCGGTCCTCGTCATCGCTCAACACCGGCGGATAGGCCGCAATCGCCTTGCGCAACCGATTCTCACGCGCCACCAGGCTGACCAACTCGATCTCTGCTCCGGCGAGGTCGATCGTGGCGGGTACGACAAACAGCCCGCTGGCCTCAGGACTCGGCTGAACGATGTCCGCCAGCGGCACACCTTCGACGAGCGCGTCATAGGTGGATGGCGTTCCCCGGTGGTGATCGATGGACAGGGCCGTCGAGGCGTTGCCCTGGGGGTCCAGATCAATCACGAGGACGCGCAGTCCGAGCTGGGCCAGCGCAGCCGCCATGTTCACTGTGGTCGTGGTCTTGCCGACACCGCCCTTTTGGTTCGCGACGACCATCACCCGACATTTGGCCGGCCGGGGAAGGGGGCTGCCGAGGCGTTTCCCCTCGTTGACGAGGATTTGATGCTCCACGGACGCGGCCATCGGCGTGGACGCATCGTCACTCTCGCGACTGGAGGCCGCCACCTCCGCAGCCGTGCGGTACGACGTCGTCCCGGGCGCGGGATGGGGCCCGAATCGCGAAATATCGATCTGATCGGACTCGGTCACGCGATTCTCCTCGATACGGGGCACTCCAGCGGTCGAACCCGGTGGTGATGCACTGACTGCGGCACCGACAGTTTCACGTGAAACACTTTCTCCGGACGTCGCTTCCTCCGCCTGTGGATAGCCCTGTGGATTCTGTGGGTATCTTTCCGAATCGGGCCAACCAAGGGCGTGGCGGGTGCTATGAGGCTGCTCGATCTGCGGCCAGCCCAGGCCTTCGGCAATATCCGCGGGTTCAGCCTCAACCAGTTCCGAGGTAGTCACTTGTTACCGGCCTTCCTGCGCGACTTTGACTTCGATTTCAGCTCCGAGCTGCCTTTGTTCGCACCCGGTGACGCCAAACCTAACCGTGAAGACCGCTCTGCCACTACCCGAATCACCGTTGTCGGTGGATCAATCAGATCGGCGCCGTAGGTTTCCACGCTCACCGCGCCAGCACCGAACTTTCTGAGCTCATCGTGGGCGGTCTTGATCTCGTCGTGAACGGTGGCGCCCTTCATCGCAATCAGAGCCCCGCCGCTCCTGACCAGAGGCATCGACCATCCGAGAAGGCGATCAAGCGGCGCCACCGCGCGGGAGGTCACCACGGAGAACTCCCGGAGCCCATGTAACTCCTCTGCCCGCGCACGAACCACCTCGACATTGGTCAACTCCAGGGCAGCCACAGCCTCGGCTAGGAATGCCGATCGCCGCGAGAGTGGTTCGACCAGTGTGACGTCCAGATCGGGGCGACTGAGGGCGAGCACGAGACCCGGCAGCCCGGCCCCGCTGCCGATGTCGGCGACGTCAAGGCCTTCAGGGATCGCCCGTCCGAGCAGTGCGCAGTTCACTAGGTGTCGCTCCCACAACCGGGGCACTTCCCGGGGGCCGATCAGGCCACGCACCACACCCTGGTCCGCCAGCAGGCGGGCAAAGCGCTCGGCGAGCTCGAGCGAATGCGGAAACACCCCCAGCGCCATCGGCGGCGCGGGGGGTGTTTCACGTGAAACAGCGTCGTTCACGAGGCGAACATCAGGCGGGCATGATGACGACGTACCGCTTGGGCTCGGTTCCTTCGGACTCTGACTTGAGGCCGGCCGAAGCCACGGCGTCGTGAACCACCTTTCGCTCGAAGGGGGTCATCGGGTCGAGCAACACGGGCTCACCGGACTCTTTGACCTCCTTCGAGATCTCGCCGGCGAGCTTTTCCAGGACGGCACGCCTGTTCGCGCGGTAGTCGCTGATGTCCAGCATCAGGCGTGAGCGCTCACCGGTTTCGCGATAAACGGCCAACCGGGTCAGCTCCTGCAACGCCTCGAGTACTTCGCCCTTCGGTCCAACCAGCTGATGGACGTCAGCGCCCACGATGGAGACGGCCGCACGGTCACCGTCGATGTCCATGTCGAGGTCTCCGTCGAGATCGGCGATATCGAGCAGCTCCTCGAGGTAGTCAGCGGCAATTTCGCCCTCTTGCTCGAGCAACTGTGCTCGGCTGATGCTTTTCGTCTCCGCTGGTGCGGTGTCCTCGGTTGGCGCGGTGTCCTCGGTTGGTGACTTTTCGTCGCTCACGTGGTTCTCCTCATGGTTCGAGCGTCGGTCGCGCGATTGCTACGCGCTCGGGTTCTTTGGGTCGGCGGGGTCATCGCCCTGCGCCGGGGGATCTGCCGCGTCATCGCCCGGTTCTTGTGCGGGCTTATGCGGGGCTTCCGGGGGCTGCTTCGGCTTCTTGCGCTTGCTCCGAGGCTGATTCTTCGGCTGCTGCCGCTGCGTGGGCTTCGGAGGCTCGGGTGTGATCGTCTCGTCAGGCAGATCGTCTGCGACGGGGTGACCCTTGCGCTTTGCCTTGGCGGCGTCCCGCTCAATCTTCGCCTTAGCGGCCGGTGTTCCGGGTGCTGGGTTGTTCCGGATGACGTAGAACTGCTGGGACATCGTCCACAGGTTCGAGGTCGTCCAGTAGAGAAGCACGCCGATGGGGAAGGCGATGCCTCCCACAGCGAACACGAGCGGAAGCACATACAACAACATCTTCTGCTGCTGAGCATACGGCCCGGTCATCGCGTCGGCCGGCATGTTCTTGCTCATCAGCTGACGCTGGGTCAGGAAGGTCGTGGAGGTCATCGCAACCACCAGCGCCGCAGCAAGGATCCGGACGCCCCAGTCGCCATCCCACGTCAGGAAAGTGTCGGCCAAACGCGCACCCAGGAGGTGCGACGTGCCGAACTGGTCGGCCTGCTCTTTGGTGAGGACACCGCGGGTCTCGCCGTCAGCGGCGAGGTCGAGCAGACGAAAGAGCGCCAGGAAAATAGGCATTTGCAACAAGATGGGTAGGCACGAGGCGAACGGGTTGGTCCCGGTTTCCTTGTAGAGGGCCATCGTCTCCTGGGCGAGTCGCTCCCGGTCGTGGCCGTACTTCTTCTGCAGTTCCTTCACCTTTGGCTGCAGCATCTGCATGTTGCGGCTGGACTTGATCTGTTTCACGAACAGCGGGATCAATGCCGCACGGATGACAAGGGTGAGGCCGATGATCGCCAGCGCCCACGCCCATCCCGACTCAGGTCCGAAGGCGCGGCCGAACAGGGAATGGAACGCGGTGAGGACTACGGATGTGATCCAGTACAACGGCTCCATGATGAAGCCAGCGAGAGATTTGAAGAAGTCGAGCACTCAGGCTCCTTGAGTCGGCTGGGTCTGGTTGACGAAGTTGTGGCCGCTCTCGCAGCGGGAGTGTTTAGCGGGCACCGGATCAACGCCTCCGGCCGCCCAAGGATGGCACCGGGCTACCCGGCGGACGGCGTACCAACTGCCACGGACGCTTCCGTGAACCGTGACCGCCTCCAGGGCGTACGCCGAGCAGGAGGGGTAATACCGGCAGACCTGGCCATAGAGCGGGCTGATCAGCAAGCGATACAAGCGGAGTACGCCGATTAACAGGTACTTCATGCCCGCTCCTCGGGTCCGCGACCTGTTAGGCGGGTCAGCGCAGCGTCGAAGTCGGCCCCGAGAGCCGGAAACGAAGCCGTCGCTGAGGGTGGAAGAGCGCGGACCACGAGTACAGCAGAGCCCGGCAACGACAAAAGTCGCTCCCGGGCTACGTGTCGAAGCCGGCGCTTGACTCGGTTTCGAATCACCGCTGGCCCTACTGCCTTGCTCACTACGAATCCGATCTGGGCCGAAGCGATCTGGGCCGAACCACCATCTGCTACCGCTACAGGGTCAACGAGATGGAGCACCAGGGTCGCGGTGCCCGCTCGACGCCCACGTCGAGCCGTGTGCGCGAACAGCCGACTCGAGGTGAGCCGGTTGATTCGCGTCAGCACGTGCCGCCCCCGCGAGCTGAACCGCGAGGCGACCTGGAGGTCAACGGAACTAAAAAGACGCTAGGTCAGGCTGCCAGACGGCTGCGACCCTTGCGACGGCGCGACGCCAAAATGGCGCGACCGGCGCGGGTGCGCATCCGCAGGCGGAAACCGTGCGTCTTGTGACGGCGACGGTTGTTCGGCTGGAACGTACGCTTGCTCACGAGTGTGTTCTCCCGGTGTCGGGGTTGACGAGACGATTCTCGGACCGGGTCGTTGCGCCTTTGGACATGAGGCATCGGTCGACACCGGTTCGACCGACCAAAGGTACGCGTTGGGGCGGGCGAGGGTCAAACCGACCATGCCGTTCGCTGAGCGAATCGACCACCATCGCACGCTCTGACGCCACGGTGGCGTTGCCACGCCGGTTCGAACTTGTGCAAATACTCGTCGTACGACCTGAAGATTCCCTAACATGGCCTGTGGACAACCGCTTGATCCACAGGCACCGTGCTTGTTAGTTTCGGTGTAATCAAGCTTCTCTCGGTCATCCCTGCAGGTTGCGCCCGCGTGGATTGATCGTTCTCGGCATCGCTCAACCAGACCAAATATGACATGCACACCCTGTGGATAAAGATGTGGATCATCTAGAGAGATCCACTATTTTGGTGTTCTGCCAACCACTGGGGCGCACCCCGGAAGCCGTCGTACGACTAAGTGTGAAGAGAGTGGGAGCCCGCGTGGATGAAACAGCAGGCGCAAACAAGCCGGCTCAACCCGATCTGGCGTCGATCTGGCGCCATCTCGTCGAGGACCTGCCACCGAGTCAACGCGCCTGGCTCGCTGCCAGCCGTCCGGTCACGCTGCACGAGCACACCGCGATCATCGCCGTCGCCGACGACTTCACCCGCAACCAGCTCGAAGGTCGACTGCGTACTCGCCTTGAGGACTCACTAACCGCAGCCCTCGGCGTGCAGGTCCGCCTGGCCGTCACGGTCGATCCGGAGCTCGACAATGCCGCGAACGCTGCCGGCTTGCTCGAGTCAGAGCTGCTGCCGGACGACAGCGATGACCTTGAAATCAATCAACAAGTCAATTTGTCGACAAATCCTCTCGATGTGCCCACACCGTTCCAGCCCACCTCGTCGCGGTCGTCGAACCCCGCGGGCAGCGTCCTTGAGACACGGCTCAATCCCAAGTACATCTTCGAGACCTTCGTCATCGGATCCTCGAACCGGTTCGCGCACGCAGCTGCTGTCGCGGTCGCCGAAGCCCCTGGCAAGGCCTACAACCCGCTGCTGATCTACGGCGACTCCGGCCTTGGCAAGACCCACCTGCTCCACGCCATCGGCCACTATGTGCGCAGTCTGTTCAACGGTGCCCGCGTTCGGTATGTATCGAGCGAGGAGTTCACCAACGAGTTCATCAACGCGATTCGTGATGACAAGGCCGCCTCTTTCCAACGTCGTTATCGCGACGTCGATGTGCTCCTGATCGACGACATCCAGTTCTTGGAAGGCAAGATCCAGACGCAGGAAGAGTTCTTCCACACGTTCAACACGCTGCACAACGCCAACAAGCAGATCGTGATCACCTCAGACCGCGCACCGAAGCGACTCGAGGCCCTCGAAGACCGACTCCGGAACCGGTTCGAGTGGGGTCTGATCACCGACGTCCAGCCCCCCGACCTCGAAACCCGGATCGCGATCCTCCGCAAGAAGGCTGCGACCGAGCGGATGACTGCTCCGCCCGACGTGCTCGAGTTCATCGCCAGCAAGATCCAGACCAACATCCGCGAGCTCGAGGGTGCGCTGATCCGCGTCACCGCCTTCGCCAGCCTCAACCGGCAGCCCGTCGACCTGACCCTTGCGGAGATCGTGCTCAAGGACCTGATCCCTGAGGGTGGTGAACCGCAGATCACCGCGGCGCTGATCATCGCGCAAACCGCCGCCTACTTCGGAATGTCGATCGACGACCTCTGCAGTGCGAGCCGCAGCAGAGTGCTGGTCACGGCCCGGCAGATCGCGATGTACCTGTGCCGCGAGCTCACCGACCTCTCGCTTCCCAAGATCGGCCAGCAGTTCGGTGGACGCGACCACACCACCGTCATGCACGCCGACAAGAAGATCCGTCAGTTGCTCGCCGAACGTCGCAGCGTCTACAACCAGGTCACCGAGCTCACCAACCGGATCAAGCAGCAGGCCCGCCAGTCGTGACAAGCGGGTCTCGAAACACAAGGCTTTCCTGGGGATCGACGTGTGGAGTGTTGGCATTCTGTGGTGGACACCATGTGGACAAACTGGCAGCTGCTTCGACCCACCCGGCCGTCGTCCACACGACTCTTGTAGTTACCCCAGTCTCATCCACAACCGTTCGGGACAACAAAAACGGCACTGACCTGCACAAACAACAGTTCTCCACAGTTTCCACCGTTGCTACGAACACTACGTATCTACTTACATCTTCCTCACCCATAAACTCCTGCCCACTCCCTACCTGGGGAAAAGGTGCAACGTCGCCACGATCTAGTCACCGACTCCAGTGCGCGAATTGGTGACTACCTCAGTCGTACGTCGATGGCTCATGGCAGGATTCACATCCGCAGATTTGTTCACGCATGGAGGCGAACACCAGTGAAGTTCACGGTCGAGCGAGACGTACTTGCCGATGCCGTCGCATGGGCTGCTCGCAGCCTGCCGGTTCGCCCCAGTGTTCCGGTGCTTGCCGGTCTGCTCATCGAGACCAGCGACGACGGCCTGGTGCTGTCCACGTTCGACTACGAGACCTCTGCTCGGGCAACCGTGCCCGCCGAAGTATCCGCAGAGGGACGGGCGCTTGTTTCGGGACGTCTGCTCGCCGACATCTGTCGCAGCCTGCCAAACAAGCCGGTGGAGATGGCGATCGACGGCGCCAAGGTTTCGCTGGTTTGTGGTTCGGCCAGGTTCAGTCTGCAGACCATGCCTGTCGACGAGTATCCAGCGCTCCCGGACATGCCGGCTGCCACCGGAACGGTCAACAGCGAGGTCTTCGCAGCCGCGGTGTCCCAGGCGGTCACGGCAGCTGGTCGTGACGACATGCTGCCGGTGCTCACCGGTGTCCGGATCGAGATCGAGGGCGACAGGATCTCCCTGCTCGCGACCGACCGGTTCCGCCTCAGTCACCGCGAGCTCAGCTGGGAGCCCGGTGCCACTGATGCCTCGGTCGCCGCCCTGGTCCCTGCAAAGGTTCTGGCTGACACAGCAAAGTCTTTGACCGCCGGCAACCGGGTGACCATCGCCCTGGCAACGTCAGGCGTCGGCGAGGGCCTTATCGGATTCGAAGGTACGGCGGGTGGAGGCGTCCGTCGTACGACGACTCGACTGCTCGACGGCGAGTTCCCGAAGGTTCGCACCCTCTTCCCGAGCGAACATGTGACGATTGCCCGCGTCGACAAGGCGTCGTTGATCGAGTCCGTCAAGCGGGTCTCCCTCGTCGCCGAACGCAACACCGCCGTCCAGCTCGCGTTCAGTGAAGGTGTGCTCACTCTCGACGCCGGCAGTGGCGACGAGGCCCAGGCTTCGGAGTCGATCGAGGCCGCGGTCACCGGCGACGACATCACCACCGGGTTCAACCCGCAGTTCCTGCTCGATGGGCTGACCGCGATCGAGACACCGATCGTCGAGCTCGCCTTCACCCAGGCATCCAAGCCGGCGGTGATGGCAGGTTCGGACAGTCTTGACGGCGCTGCCGATGTCGCTTTCCGCTACCTGTTGATGCCTCGGCGCCTGCTGTCCTAGGGAGAGGAAGAAACATGGAGCTCGGACTGATCGGGCTGGGCAAGATGGGTGCCAACATGCGCGAGCGGCTGCGCCGCGGCGGTCACACCGTGGTGGGCTACGACAGGAACCCAGAGGTGACTGACGTGGACAGCCTCGAGGCGCTTGTCGAGCAACTGCCCTCTCCCAAAGTCGTATGGGTGATGGTGCCCTCGGGCGACCCGACGCGTGAGACTGTCCGTGCGCTGACGAAGCTGCTCGGCAAAGGCGATGTGGTCGTCGACGGCGGAAACTCCCGCTGGACCGATGACCTCGTACACAGCGAGATCCTGGCTGAGAGCGGCATCGGGTTCATCGACTGCGGTGTCTCCGGTGGTGTGTGGGGTCTGGAGAACGGCTACGCCCTCATGGCCGGCGGAACGAACGAGGACATCGAGAAGGTCCGGCCCGTCTTTGACGCCTTGAAACCCGAGGGCGACTTCGGCTGGGTGCACGCGGGCAAGACGGGTGCGGGCCATTTCTCGAAGATGGTGCACAACGGAATCGAGTACTCCCTGATGCAGTCCTATGCCGAAGGTTGGGAGCTGCTGAACAAGGTCGACATGGTCGACAATGTGACCGAGGTCTTCCGGTCCTGGCGCGAGGGCACCGTGATTCGTTCCTGGTTGCTCGACCTGCTCGTGAATGCCCTGGACGAGGATCCCAACCTCGACGGGATCCGCGGTTACGCCGAGGACTCCGGTGAGGGAAGGTGGACTGTTGAGGCCGCCATTGAGCACGCCGTACCACTGAACGCCATCGCAGCTTCCCTGTTCGCACGGTTCGCCTCGCGTCAGGACGACAGCCCAACGATGAAGGCGGTGGCAGCCATGCGCAACCAGTTCGGTGGTCACGCCACGCAGCCGGGCTCCCCCGCGACCGACACCAGCGAGAACTAGGACGTAGACCTCCGTTGCACGTCGCCCATCTGTCCCTCCACGACTTCAGGTCGTACGCCGACCTCGAGGTCGCGCTTGAACCCGGCGTGACGGCGTTCCTCGGTCGCAACGGCCAGGGCAAGACGAACGTGGTCGAGGCGATCGACTACATCGCCCGGCTGTCCTCGCACCGCGGTGCGAGTGACGCGCCCTTGGTGCGGCATGGGGCGGAGCAGGCTGTCGTGCGTGCAGCGGTCGTGCGCGACGAGCGCCAGGCACTCATCGAGATCGAGATCAACCCGGGCAAGTCCAACCGGGCCCGGATCAACAGGTCGCCGTTGCCCACGTCGCGCGAGGTCCTTGGGATGGTCCGGACCGTACTCTTCTCGCCCGAGGACTTAGCCCTGGTCAAGGGCGATCCCTCGGATCGGCGGCGCTTCCTCGATGATCTGCTGATCCTGCGGGCGCCGCGGTTCGCCGGCGTTCGGTCGGACTATGACCGGGTGCTCAAACAGCGCAACTCGCTGCTGAAGACGGCAGGTTCGGCACGCCGCGGCGGCTCCTCGAGCGAGACCGCCCTGTCCACATTGGGCGTCTGGGACTCCCACCTCGCACGAACCGGAGCCGAGCTCCTGGCAGCACGAATCGCATTGGTCGAAAGCCTGAAACCCCTTGTAGGTAAGGCGTATGAGGCCGTTGCCCGTGACGCGACGAGGTCCGATGCGACGATGGCGTACAAGTCCTCGTTCGAGCTGGCGGCGTACGACGGACCCGCCCCGGACCGGAAAGATCTTGAGCAGGCAATCCTTGAAGCCGTCGAGCGGCGACGTTCCGATGAGCTCGACCGCGGCATCAGCCTGGTTGGACCACACCGCGACGAGCTCACCCTGACGCTGGGTCCGCTTCCGGTGAAGGGATACGCCAGCCATGGCGAATGCTGGTCGTTCGCGCTGGCGCTGAAGCTGGCGTCGTACGACCTGCTGCGTGCGGACGGCGATGATCCCATCTTGATCCTGGATGACGTGTTCGCCGAACTCGACACCGAACGACGTCAGCGGCTCGCCGAGATGGTGGCCGACGCGGAGCAGGTGCTCGTCACGGCAGCGGTTTCCGCCGATGTCCCGGACGCGCTGAAGGGTGCCCGTTTCGATGTCGCGGACGGTGAGGTGACGCGTGTCCAAGGATGAGGAAGTGGAACCACAGCCGCAGGAGAAGGTCGAGCACGACCCCACCGGCCTCGACCTGGCAAAGAGCATCGCCCGATCACTGGCCGGGTCCAATCGAGCGCCGCGCAGACGCAGCCAACCTCTGCGTGCGGGCCAGCGCCGCCGCAGGATCGACCCGAAAGCGTCGGGTGCCCATCCCGATGACCGCGACCCGCAACTCCTCGACTCCACGATCGGTCGGCTGATCGCCGCGCAGGGGTGGGACACCGACGTCCGGGTCCATGGAGTCTTCTCGCGCTGGGAGCACCTGGTCGGTCCAGAGGTGGCCCAGCACTGTCATCCCGAGGCGTTCGCGGAGGGGAAGCTGGCAGTTCGCACCGACTCGACTGCCTGGGCCACCCAGATGCGGCTGCTGGCTCCCACAGTCCTACGACGACTCAACGAAGAACTGGGCGATGGGACGGTCACGTTCATCGACGTCAAGGGACCAACCGGCCCGACCTGGCGCAAGGGCAGGCGCTCGGTGCGGGACGGTCGGGGACCGCGCGACACCTACGGATAACTCCGATCTCTGCGCGCCCCCACAGTCGATCTGGCGCGTCTTCGCCCGTATGGGGAGTCACCGCCACCCCTGCGCGGCGCTGCTCGATGCCCTACGAGGCCGAAAATCGACCGTTCGGGACTCGTTCAGCCCCGTTACCTGTGGATGAGTACCGCGAATACGAGCCGTTACGGGGTAGACTAGGACTTGGGTCGTTCCCCATGTATGGACCTAGAGGTCGCCGTCACCGGGCCGAGGTTTGGGGTCGACCTTCGTCATGCCATCAGCTGCACGCGGACCGCGATTACGTGGGCCCGAACCGGTGCGGCTCCTAGATCGAAGAGGTAGTGCCGCGTGGCTCCAGAGGAAAGTTCCGCACAGCCCTCCACTGAGACCAGTACCACCCCTTCCGCAGACGCCGTGGCCGAAACTGCCGCTGCCCTCGCACCGAAGGTCGAAGGGCACGCTGTCGAGGCGGGGAAGTACGACGCCTCCGCGATCCAGGTGCTCGAGGGACTCGAGGCCGTCCGGAAACGCCCCGGCATGTACATCGGCTCCACTGGTGAGCGCGGCCTGCACCACCTGATCTGGGAAGTCGTCGACAACTCCGTCGACGAGGCCCTCGCCGGCCACTGCGACAGCATCGTGGTGACCGTCCTGGAGAAGGGCGGCATCCAGGTCGTCGACAACGGTCGCGGCATCCCGGTCGACATACATCCAGACGAAGGCATCCCGGCCGTGACCGTCGTACTCACGGTCCTGCACGCCGGCGGCAAGTTCGGTGGCGGCGGCTACAAGGTCTCCGGTGGTCTGCACGGCGTCGGCCTCTCGGTCGTCAACGCGCTGTCGCAGAACCTCGAGGTCTCGATCAAACGCGACGGCTACCGCTGGACGCAGTCGTTCACGTACGGCGTCCCGGACGCGCCGCTCAAGCAGCACGAGGCCACCGACGAGACGGGTACGACGACGCGGTTCTGGCCCAGCGAAGACATCTTCGAGACCACGGACTACAACTTCGAGACCATCGCCAACCGGTTCCGCGAGATGGCGTTCCTCAACAAGGGTCTAGAGATTCTGGTCCGTGACGAGCGCAAGAAAGCCGAAGAGATCGCCGAGGCAATCGAGGACGGCACCATCGCGCCCGAACTCGACCGCGACACCTCGGACGACATCCACGCCGGCGGGGGCGGTGGACTGGAGCGTCGGTTCAAGTACGACCGCGGCCTGGTCGACTACGTCGAGCACCTCAACCGACGCAAGGACAAAGCGCATCTGAGCGTCATCAACTTCGAGGCCGAGCAGGTCGCTGCGGGGATGAGCCTCGAGGTCGCGATGCAGTGGAACACCACATTCACTGAGTCGGTACACACGTTTGCGAACACCATCAACACCCATGAGGGCGGGACCCACGAGGAGGGCTTCCGCTCCGCACTCACCTCGCTGATCAACAACTGGGGTGAGGAATGGGGGATGATCAAAAAGAAGGAAGAGCGCGTCTCCGGTGACGACGTTCGTGAGGGTCTGACGGCGATCATCTCGATCAAGCTCGGGGACCCACAGTTCGAGGGCCAGACCAAGACCAAGCTCGGTAACACCGAGGCCAAGGGCTTCGTGCAGCGGCTGGTCAACGAGGAGCTCGGCGAGTGGCTGGAGAAGAACCCGGCCGAGGGCAAGGACATCGTGCGCAAGGCGCAGGCTGCGGCCTGGGCACGTATCGCCGCCCGCAAGGCACGCGACCTGGCCCGCAACCGCAAGGGCCTGCTCGGTGGTGGCGGCCTCCCGGGCAAGCTGGCCGACTGCCAGTCGACGAACCCGGCCGAGTGCGAGGTCTTCGTTGTCGAGGGTGACTCCGCCGGCGGTTCGGCCAAGGGTGGTCGTGACCCACGGATCCAGGCGATCTTGCCGATCCGCGGAAAGATCCTCAACGTCGAGAAGGCCCGGATCGACAAGGTGCTCGCCAACACCGAAGTCCAGGCGATCATCTCTGCGCTCGGCACCGGCATCCACGAAGAGTTCGACATCGAGAAGGTGCGCTATCACAAGATCGTGATGATGGCCGACGCCGACGTCGACGGACATCACATCCGCACCTTGCTCCTCACTTTGCTGTTCCGTTTCATGAAGCCGTTGATCGAGCACGGGTACGTCTACCTTGCGCAGCCGCCGTTGTACCGACTGCGCTGGAACAAGCCCCACGAGCACGAGTTCGTCTACTCCGACACCGAACGTGATGCGGTGCGCGAGGCCGGCATCGCCGCAGGCAAGAAGCTGCCGAAGGAAAACGGGATCCAGCGATACAAGGGTCTCGGCGAGATGAACCCCGACGAGTTGTGGGAGACCACGATGGATCCCGACAACCGGCTGTTGCTGCAGGTCACGCTGGAGGACGCAGCGCAGGCCGACGAGATGTTCTCGGTGCTGATGGGTGAGGACGTCGAGCAGCGCCGTTCGTTCATCCAGCGCAACGCCAAAGACGTTCGTTTCTTGGACATCTGAGGAGTGAGCGAAGCGAACCCCGCAGAGATGTCCCATCAGCACAGCCATCCGTCCGGCCAAGACGAAGGATTAACCAGGTGACTGACAACACCATCGAGTACGGCCTTCCGGGCCACAACGGTCGCATCGAACCGATCGAGCTTCAGGTCGAGATGCAGCGGTCGTACATCGACTATGCGATGACCGTGATCGTCGGCCGCGCGCTGCCCGATGTGCGCGACGGGCTCAAGCCCGTGCACCGCCGCGTCCTGTTCGCGATGTACGACGGCGGCTACCGGCCGGACCGCGGCTTCTCGAAGTGCTCACGTGTGATCGGTGACGTGATGGGTCAGTACCACCCGCACGGTGACACCGCGATCTACGACACCCTGGTGCGGCTGGCGCAGCCTTGGGTGATGCGCGCTCCCCTGGTCGATGGACAGGGAAACTTCGGTTCACCGGGCAACGACCCCGCTGCGGCCATGCGGTACACCGAGTGCAAGATGGCACCGCTGGCGATGGAGATGGTCCGCGACATCGACGAGGACACCGTCGACTTCAGGCCGAACTACGACGGCCGTTCGCAGGAGCCGGTGATCCTGCCGGCGAGGTACCCGAACCTGTTGGTGAACGGGTCGGCCGGCATCGCCGTCGGGATGGCCACCAACATTCCGCCACACAACCTGCGCGAGATCGCTGCCGGGGCGCTGTGGTCACTCGAGCACCCCGAGGCGACCCGCGAGGAGCTGCTCAACGCGTTGCTGGAGTGCGTCCAGGGCCCCGACTTCCCGAGGGGCGCGCTGATCGTTGGCAAGCAGGGCATCGAGCAGATGTACCGCACCGGCCGTGGGTCGGTCACCATGCGTGCCGTCGTCGACATCGACGAGGACAACAAGGGCCGCACGATGTTGTCGATCACCGAGCTGCCCTACCAGGTGAACCCGGACAACCTCGCACTCAAGATCGCCGAGCTTGCTGACTCAGGGAAGATCCAGGGCATCGCCGACGTACGCGACGACTCCTCGTCCCGAACCGGTCAGCGCCTGGTGGTTATCCTCAAGCGCGACGCCGTCGCCCGGGTGGTGCTGAACAACCTGTTCAAACACACCGAGCTGCAGAGCAACTTCTCCGCGAACATGCTCGCGCTGGTGGACGGCGTACCCCGCACGTTGTCGCTCGACCAGTTCATCGCGCACTGGGTGCACCACCAGGTCGAGGTCATCCAACGCCGTACCCGCTTCCGTCTTCGCAAGGCAGAGGAGGACGCGCACATCTATCGCGGGCTCGTGAAGGCGCTCGACGCCCTCGATGAGGTCATCGCGTTGATCCGTCGTTCGCAGACGGTCGAGGACGCACGCAGCGGCCTGATGAGCATGCTCGACATCGACGAGGTCCAGGCGCGCGCGATCCTCGATATGCAACTGCGCAAGCTGGCTGCACTCGAGCGTCAGGCGATCATGGACAGGTTGGCAGACCTCGAGCGGGTCATTGCCGACCTCGAAGACATCCTCGCCAACAAGGCACGCCAGCGCAGGATCATCTCCGAAGAGCTCAACGCGATCGTTGACAAGTTCGGCAACGAGCGCCGCAGCCAGTTCATCCCGGCCGACGGTGACCTGTCGATGGAGGACTTGATCCCGGACGAGGACCTGGTCGTCACGATCACCCGTGGTGGCTACGCAAAGCGCACCCGCGCCGACCTGTACCGCACACAGCGGCGCGGCGGGAAAGGCGTGCGTGGGGCGACCCTGAAGGGCGACGACGTCGTCGAACATTTCATGGCGACCAGCAACCACAACTGGCTGCTGTTCTTCACCTCCGCCGGCCGCGTCTACCGGATCAAGGCCTACAACCTTCCCGAGGCCCTCCGCGACGCAAAGGGCGGCCACGTCGCCGGGCTGCTCTCGTTCCAGCCGGACGAGACGATCGCCCAGGTGCTCGCGGTCCGTGACTACGACCAGGCGCCGTACCTCGTGCTGGCCACCCGCAACGGACTGGTCAAGAAGACCCGCCTCGGTGACTACAACAGTCCACGTCAGGCCGGCGTCATCGCGATCAACTTCCGCGAGGAGGGCGACGAGCTGATCGGTGCCGAGCTGGTGAACGCCGACGACGACATCCTGCTGGTGTCCCGCAAGGGCCAGGCGATCCGGTTCCGCGCCGACGACACCCAGTTGCGACCGATGGGCCGGGCCACCTCCGGCGTGAACGGCATGAAGTTCCGCGGCGGTGATCAGATGTTGTCCATGTCGGTCATCCGTGCCGAACAGGTCGCCGCCGAGGAAGCCATCGAAGCTGCTGGGGGAGACCCCAATGCGGTCGACGGGGTGCCGGTGGTCCAGGAGCAGTACGTCTTCGCGATCACCGAAGGCGGCTTCGCCAAGCGCAGCCGGATCTCGAAGTACCGCCTGCAGAGTCGTGGCGGCATCGGCATCAAGGCCATGAAGCAGGACGACGACCGCGGCAACCTGGTCGGCGCCTTCATCGTGGTCGAGGGCGACGAGGTTCTCTCGATCAAGCAGTCGGGGCAGGTGACTCGCAGCGCCATCGACGAGAACCTGCGTCCGACGGGTCGCGACACCAAGGGCGTCAAGTTCGTGGGCGTCAGCAACGGTGACAGCGTGGTCGTGGTGGCTCGCAGCGTTGAGCGTGCCCCCGAGATCGACGAGGCCATCGATGAGGCCGTCGAGAAGGAGGCCGATTCGGTGGACGGTGTAACAATTGACGATGATGCGGTCGAGGCAGGTCTCGCCCAGGCAGATGCTGTCCAAGACGCGCAGGCATCATCGGATGAGTCCAATGATGCCGATTCGGAGACCGAGGAGTCCTGATGGCTGACCGTCGTAGCGACGACACCCCGCTCCCGCGGCGAAGCCTGGGCGGTCCGTCCCATGCGGAGGGAAGAGACGAGGACGCGGCGAAACGGCCGCTGTCCGAGCGCGTGTCGGCCGCAATCGCGTCGGCCGGCAACACTGTCGCCGGTGCGTCCGACGCTGCTCGATCGCGCAGTACGACGGGTACCCGACCTAGTTCTGCCCGTCGAGAGAAGACCTCGCGAGCCACGTCGGTCTCGCCGTCCGCGCCAGCGTCTGTGTCGTCCTCCGCGTCCGCGAGAGGCAAGGGCACTCGCAAGGCACGCCTCCGGCTGACCCACCTCGACCCGTGGTCGGTGATGAAGACGGCGTTCCTGCTCTCCATCGCCTTCGGCATCGTCACGGTGATCGCGGTGGCCGTTGTCTGGTCGGTGCTCGGCGCTGCTGGTGTTTGGGACTCGATCAACAAGACCGTCCAGGACGTGATTGGCGGTGAGTCCGCAACCACGTTCGACGTGGAGAACTACGTCGGCACGAGCCGGGTGATGGGCTTTACGATGATCGTGGCCGTCGTGGACGTCATCTTGATCACCGCGGTCGCGACCCTCGGAGCCTTCCTCTACAACCTCGCTGCGGCGCTCCTCGGAGGCGTCGAGGTGACCCTGGCTGAAGACGAGCGCTGAGCGGCCATCCTCAGTTTGGGACGGGCCGGAGGAATGCGGTAATCTTCCCCGTCGGCAGCACTGCGGCAGTTCGCTTTCGTGTGATCCCACCCGGGCCTATAGCTCAGACGGTTAGAGCGCGTCCCTGATAAGGACGAGGTCAGAGGTTCAAGTCCTCTTAGGCCCACTCACATCTTTGCCCTAGCGAAAAACGAAGGGATCCACCATGAAGAAGTTGTTTCTCATTGCCCTTGCCGCCGCGGCGGCCGTGTTCGCCAGCAAGAAGGTCAAGGCCGGCCAGGACGAACAGGCACTCTGGTCCGAGGCCACCGACAACGTCGACAAGGCCTGACGAGCCCGTCACGCTGACCAGATCGTCACTTCTGTGACGATCTCGTCGAGGGGCCATGGCGCAATTGGTAGCGCACCTGCTTTGCATGCAGGGGGTTAGGGGTTCGAGTCCCCTTGGCTCCACC
>Ga0136633_1001481_pt1 | contig 17287 bp, 18 predicted proteins | sample AntDrymeUQ832206_2_FD_105494 | JGI IMG/M metagenome (GOLD analysis project Ga0136633, IMG submission 105494) | Polar desert sand microbial communities from Dry Valleys, Antarctica - metaG UQ83 (22.06) | ecosystem: Environmental > Terrestrial > Soil > Desert | place: Antarctica: Dry Valley...
CATGCGGTCGATTCGACCGCGCCACAGCTCCTCGTATCGGTCCAGCAGGCGGCGCGCCATGAGCAGCCCCTGGAGATTGGTGCGGACGACCTTGCGTCGCCCGATGCGCTCCTTGGTGACCAGGCCGGCACGCTCGAGGATCGCGATGTGCTTCTGCACGGCCGCGAAGCTCATGGGGTAGTGCTCGGCCAGCTCGGCCACGCCCTCCCCGCCGTCGATCGCCCGACGCACGATGTCTCGCCGGGTGGCATCGGCCAGCGCGCCGAACAGGCGGTCGAAGTCGGGAGGCGCGATCTGCATGGTACAACCATACGGTTGTAAGACGGCCCTGTCAACCTCCGGAGGAGAGCACGACCTGCCGCAGCACCATCAGAGATCGAGTCGGACCAGCTGTCGGGGAAGACGACCGCTCTGCGCATCGGTCAGGAGCACCCGCCGGAAGCCGGCAGCGTCGAACATGGAGGCGATGCCCACGAACCCCGATCCGACCTCGACGCGACGCCCTGCGGGATCAATCGGGTAGGCCTCGACTCCCGGTGCACCGAGCCTTCGCGCCTCCGTAACGACGCCCTCGAGCAGCGCCTTCGCGATCCCGCGCCGCCGATAGCCCGGCCGGATCACGAAGCACCCGATCGACCAGACAGGGAGGTCGTCGATGGCCGGAATGGTTCGCGAGTTCACCAGCCGCGGGGTCTCGGTACGGACGCTGACGCCGACCCAGCCGACGGGTACACCGTCGAGATAGGCAAGGTAGCCGGGGGGCGGCGGGTCATCATTCATCTGCTCGCGCAGCAGCTCCGGGCGTGACTTGCCACCGGACAGGGCCTTTGAATCGAACCCCCGCCATGCCTGGCACCAGCAGCCGGCCTCGCCGCTTACGCCCAGGACCGTCTTGACATCGGTCCAGCGCGCCGTGATGGCCGGGACGATCTCCACGGACGTGGTATCGCTCACCGTCGTCTCCATTCCGGATAGTGAATGAGCACGACGAGGCTACCGCAGTCCCGTGGCCGCCCGATCGCGAGCTCCTCGTCCCCGAAGTCGAACGTCGCAGACTGCTGTGAACCCCGCGCGTCTGGCCGGGGGCTGTGATGGTGGCGGGCGAGATTGTCGGGACCTGGCGCCGGTCGAATGCCCTCGTGACTGCCGAGCCTTGGCGGCGACTGTCTCCCGCCGATCGGGAGGCCGTGGAGGCGGAGGCCACCTCCTTGCCGCTATCGGGCTTGGGACCGACCGCGGTGCGGTGGGCGACCTGAGGCTCACGGCCGCTCTGGCCTGGCCTCCTGAGCGACCTCGCGGTTCCGTATCTCGACGATCCGCGTGACGAGCTCGAATGGAATCGGTTTGTCGGCGGGAAACCGGATCGTGCCTTTCCCGACGGCGTACGGCTTCATCTCCTCGCCGAGCTCCGCGACCATGCCATCGCTCCACGGGAAGAGGCTGTAGTGCCGCTTGAAGGCCTCGTACGACACGAGGAACCGGCCATCCAGGCGGAAGGCCGGCATGTTGTAGGAGATCGCCTCGACGGCGTCCGGCGCGGCCGATCGGATCGTGGTGCGAAGCTGCTCCATCACCGCGCGACGGTCGTCGGGCAGCTGCGCCATGTACTCGTCAACGTCCTGATACTTCGCCACAGTCGTTGTTCCTCCCGGCTAGCGAACGACGCGGTACTCGAGATGCGCCACGCCGCGGTGGTGGCTGACCCCGACCTGCTCCAGCTCGACGCGGTGGGGGAGCACGTCGAACAGCCGTCGCCCGCCGCCGAGCAGGACATCGACGAGGTGGATCCTGATCTCGTCCACGAGCCCGGCGGCAAGGTACTGCTGGTCGATGTTCGCGCCCATCAGCCCGATCTGCTTGTCCCCGGCAACCTCCTGCATCCAGACCGTCGATCCGTGCCCGAGCGGGTCGATGGCGTTGTCGTCGGCCATGGGCGAGTAGCCGAGCACGGCGCGCCAGAAGTCGACGTCGACCGCTTCGGGCTTCGCCGCGATCGCGAGCTGCACTTCCTGGACCGATGCGCGATCGGCGACCGCGCCGTACGCCTTCGCGACCTCCGAGATGGCGCGCGCCAGCTCGACGTGCTGCGGCGCGAGCTGCCAGAGATCGCGGCTCAGCCGCACCGTGAGGCGAGCGTCCGCAATCGTCAGCAGCGCCGCCGAGCCTTCGAGACCCGGCACCCCTGCGATCGCCTCGGCCAGCCGAGCTGCCTCGCGGACCGATCCGACGCGGAACACGGCCGTCGCGCCGCCATGCAGCACGACCCAGTCGTCGAGACCCTCCACGGCGAGGAATCCCCGCCAGCCCTCTTCGTTCATGTTCGCCACCCTACCGGTCGGCTTATCCAGTCGCGGCGAGCGCCTACGCGGCGTCGGCTGCCCGGCGCAGATCGTCCACCTCGATCTTGCCCATCTTCAGCATTGCCTCCATCGAGCGTCGAGCTCGTTCCGGGTCGGGATCGTTCACGAGCTCGTTGAGCTCGCGCGGGACGATCTGCCAGGACAGCCCGAACCGATCCTTCAGCCAGCCACACGGCCCCGGCTCGCCGCCGCCCGCCGTCAGCGCATCCCAGAGTCGATCCACTTCGGCCTGGTCGTCGCACTCGACCACGAACGAGACCGCCTCGTTGAATCGAAAGTCCGGTCCGCCGTTCAGGCCCTGGACGCGGTTGCCCAACAGCGTGAAGTCGACCGTCAGGACCATGCCGGCCGGCCCGCTCGGAGTGTCGGCCGGTGAGTGCCACACGCGGTCGACGTGGCTGTCCGGCAGAAGGGCGGTGTAGAACTCGGCGGCTTCCTCGGCCTTGCCGTCGAACCAGAGGCATGAATAGAACGTGTGCATCGGTGATTCCTCGCTCTGCGTGTTGGGTCGTCGGAGGTAAGACCGTCTCACCCGACGTGACTCATCGGTTCGGAACGATGATCAGACGGCAGGGTCGCATCGGTCTTGTACGATCCTGCGCATTGAGGCGCAGCCGGGAGGAACGATGGAAGCGACGGAGAGGCACGGCCTGGGGACCGCGGCGAAGCTCGCCATCGCGCTGGGAGCAGGGATCGTCGTGTTCGTGCTGCTCATTCCGTCGGGAGGTGTCGACTCCCTCCCGCAGCAGTGCACTTCGATCTTCACTCTCTACAGCGTGCCATGCGACGGCTGGGTGGCCCCGGTCGCAGGTGCCGCGACGGCCGCGGTCGTCGGCCTGGCGCTCTGGTGGCAGGACCGGCGCACGACCGGATGAAGGCCGCGTACTTCGACCGGTACGGTCCACCCGAGGTGGTCGAGATCCGGGACGTCGAGCGACCGACGCCGTCAGAGGACCAGGTGCTCGTGCGCGTTCGTGCTGCATCGGTCAACCGTGCGGACCTCGATGGCCTGAAGCCGAAGCCGGGGTTCGTGCGCCTCTTCATGGGCCTTCGCGCGCCGAGAAGCCACGAAGTCGGCATCGACGCGGCCGGTGTGGTCGAGGCGGTCGGGCCGGGCGCGACCCGCTTCAAGCCCGGCGACGAGGTCATGACCGACCTGTTCGCAGCCGGGCGCTTCGGAGCCTTCGCCGAGTACGTCTGCGCACGAGAGAAAGCCTTCGAGCCGATCCCGACCGGGATGTCGTTCGAGGAGGCCGCCACGCTGCCGCACTCGGCAATCCTGGCGCTCCAGGGAATGCGCCTCCGAAACGGCCGGACGTTCAAGCCTGCGGACAAGGTGCTGATCGACGGCGCGTCCGGCAACGTCGGTCCGTTCGCCATCCAGATCGCGAAGGCCATGGGTGCCGAGGTGACCGGCGTGGCCCGCGGTGACAAGCTCGACTTCGTGCGATCGCTCGGCGCCGATCACGTCATCGACTACACCTCGGTCGACTACACGAGGGCGGGGGAGCGGTACGACTGGATCGTGGCGGTCGATGCGCACTATCCGGTCCGCGCCGTCCGGCGAGCCCTGAAGCCGAACGGCGCCTACCTCACGATGGGCGGCGACACCGGCACGATCTTCGCGGCAGTGGGCGGCAGCCTGGTGATGTCCCGCTTCGGCGACAAGTGGTCGGGACTGATGCTGTGGTGGAAGCCGATGCACCGGCCGGACGTCGACACCCTGAAGGAGCTGATCGCCGCCGGGAAGCTCAAGCCGGTCATCGATCGGCTCTATCCGCTCGACCAGGTGGTCGACGCCCTTCGCTGGGTTGAGGATGGCCACGCCCGCGGCAAGGTCGTCATCACCGTCTCTGACGGGTGACGCTCGCCCGGCTGGCCGGACCGATCCGCCGTTGGCTGTACGCCGGCGGGACGCGTCAGGATCGACTGCGCGACCCGGACGCGGTCATCGCGGTCGTCGATCTCCGGCCCGGCATGGTCATCGCCGATCTTGGCCCGGGCGCGGGGCACTTCACCCTCCGGCTCGCCCGCGCGGTCGAGCCGAACGGCGTCGTCTACGCCCTCGACGCGAGCCGGAGCACGCTCGACGACTTGCGCCGAGCCGCCGACCAACGTGGGATCACGACACTCCGGCCGGTGCCGGTGCGCCGCGACCACCTCGACATCCCGGAGCCGGTGGATCTCCTCTTCGTCTCCGCCACCTACCACCATCTGCCGGATCCGCCAAACTACTTCGCGGAAGCGCGGACGCACCTTCGGCCCGGCGCGAGGGTGGCGATCCTCGAGTCGCGGCGCGAGGGGTTGCTGGCCCGGTGGCGTGGCCGCCACGCGTCGTCGCCGCGCCGGGTGGTGCGCGAGATGACGGATGCCGGGTACCGGCTCAGCGCGACCCACGACGTCGTCCGCGGCTACTGGTACGGGCTGTTCGAGGTCGGTCATTGACCGGGTGAATCCTGATCAGGGCGCAGCGGAAATCGTCGATCACCTCCGCGGCCATCGGCGGCTGGAGGTCAGCGGCGACGACGTCCACGTGTCCGCGGTCACCCGTGCCGAACTGTTCTCCGGTCAGCGTGCCGAGGAGCGGAGGATCCGACGCCTGCTGGCGCCGATGACCGACGTGCCCATCGACGCAGTCGTCGCCGAGCGCGCCGGGCGCCTCCGGCGAACGAGCGGCATCCGCCTGCCCGACGCGCTCATCGCGGCGACCGCGCTGGAGCATCGGCTCACGCTCGTGACGCGCAACGCACGCGGCTTCGAGGGCATCCGCGGTCTCCGCCTTCGCCCGCCTACCCGAGCCCGACGAACCATTCAGGGGGCCGGTGCTAGCGAGACCGAGCTTCTAGTCGGGCGTGACCAGGCTGCGAGTTTGCAGCGCCGCCCCGAAGTTCCTCTGGGTCAACGACGACGGTCTTGGTCTCGTCGCCCTTCCTCGCCAGGACATCGCGGGCCATCTGCTCGAACGTGATCTTCTGCGGTCCACCGATGTTCACGATGCCGTTGCTTGGCGTGCTGGCCGCTGCGTGCGCGACTGCCGCGACAACCTCGTCGGCGGGGATCGGCTGGATCAGGGCATCGGGAACGCGCACCTCGTCCGCGACGGTCAGGGACTCCGTGATTCTTTCGGTGAGGTCTCAGTCGCTAGGCTGGGCTGAGCAACACAGAGGAGTAACCGGATGACCTGGGAAAACGCGGAGGAAACCGCGAAGCCGGTCCTGAAGTGCCCACTGTGCGGCAGCACGGAGTTCGACCGCCAGCAGGGCCGGATGGACTCACGATGGGGGATCACGAGCCACAAGCTCGTCCTCCAGATCTGCCGCCGATGCGGGCTCGTCCTCCAGTTCTCGGCCGGCCGCGGGATCTGGGACTTCGACTGAGGGTGGCACCAGTGTTCGTCACCGGCTTCCGTCAACTCGCCGAACGATGAGTATTCCGGAAAGGACCAGTCCATAGGGACATGAGCAAGGTAAGAGCGCACATCTCGATCTCCCTGGACGGCTACGTTGCCGGGCCCAACCAGACCGAGGAGAACCCTCTCGGTGAAGGCGGCGAAGCGCTTCACGACTGGTTGGTGGCGCTGAGGTCGTGGCGCGAGCAGAGCGGCATGGAGGGCGGCGAGGAGAACGTCAGCGACGCCGTGTTCGAAGAGGAGCTCGCCAACGTCGGCGCCGAGATCATGGGTCGGGGTAAATTCGGTCCACCGAGCCGCGGTCCGTGGGGCGACGATCCATGGCGGGGCTGGTGGGGTGAGGACCCGCCCTTCCACAAGCCGGTCTTCGTCCTCACCCACCACGAGCGCGAGCCGCTGACCCTGTCGGACACGACCTTCACCTTCGTCACCGATGGCATCGAGTCCGCCATGGAGCGAGCGCTGGAGGCCGCCGGCGACAAGGATGTTTTCATCGGCGGCGGCGCCAAGACCATCAACCAGTACCTGGCGGCCGGACTGGTCGACGAGCTGGAGCTGCACGTCGTTCCGATCCTTCTGGGCGGCGGCGAGCGCCTCTTCGCCGACGTCGGCCCGGATCTGAAGCTCGAGGAGCTCCGCGCGGTCGGGGCACCTGGGGTCGCGCACCTCAAGTATCGCGTGATGAAGTAGGGGTCCTCATGGCGATGGGTCAATGGCCGATCTGAAGGCGATCGAGGCCCGAATCTGGTCGCTGCTCGAGCCGTACCGCGAGGAACTAGAGCCCGCCACGATCTACGGGATGCCATCGCTTCGGTGGCCTGGAGCGAAGGCGCATGACTACTTCGCCAGCGTCAGGGCCGGCAAGAGCTACGTGAGCCTCTACCTGCTCGTCGCCGATACCTATCCCGAGGCCCTGGAGGGCACGCCCGAGGCCCTCGTCAAGCGCCGAACCGGCAAGGCCGCCTTCAACTTCCCCTACCTCGACGACGACCTGGCGCGCGAACTGGGGGCGCTGCTGGCGCGGTTGTACGAACGGTACCGCGCCAATCACGCCGGTGTCTGACGCCGAGCATCTGGCAAGATCGGTCCGTGACCCAGCGAGCCCCTGACCCGAGCAGGGGATGCCGGAACTGGCGCTTACCGACCACAGGAGCATGTACGGGGTCATCCGGTCCTACGCGGCGGCCAGGCAGGCTGGCATCAAGCCGATCATCGGCATCGGGGCCTACGTCCCCCCGCGGCATGACCGACAAGGAGGGCGAGGCCGGCGCCGACTACCACCTCATGATCCTGCTGGCCAAGGACGACTTGGGTACCAAAACCGGCCCTGAACTCAGTCGCCTAGCGGCCCGGTTGGGCCGCCCGTTGGCTCCACTTCGGCAGTCGGGAGCTCCCGATCGCCATAGAGTCGCCGCGCACCGTCTCGTTCGCTCACCGGCAGCCGCTCGAAGGCGCGGGTGAGCAGCGACTCGAAAAACTGATTCGGGTGCAGGTCTTCCGGCACGGCACTCATGACAAGCCCGACGCCATCCGTCATGGGTGATGCGAGAATCAACATGGTCGCGTCGTATGCGCGGCTCGGCGCGGTTTCCATGCGCAGCTTCCGCAGCATGTCCAAGAGGCGCTGGTACGCATTCGGCTCGCCGTCAACGATGGCGGCATCAGCCATGAAGACAACGCCGAGCACGGCCAGCGGGAAGCGACCGCGAATGTTGCGGAGATCGCCGGTGAACTCCTCCCATCGGTTCGTCATGTTCTTGCCAAAGCTGCTCGTCATGCCCTTGGCGCTGACCATGAGCTCGACGCCGCGGTCCCAGTCGGCGACGAGAACGTCGACGTTCTTGGCGAAGAACTCCCCGAACACGGCCGACCCGGCTGAGCCGGCGTTGCGGATGATGCGTCTCGCGATGCTGCTGTCCTGATCGGCCGGCGAGAGGCGACCGATCGCCCGAGCGACACTCGCCGGAAGCACGCGTGGCTCGTGCTCACGGGGCCAGACCGCATCCGGCTCATAGCCAGCGCGACGGAGCTCCCGCGCGACCCAGAGATCGAGCGCGATCCCGACGGCTCCACCTTGCGATCCTGACCAATCGCCCACGGAAACGCATCGGCTCAAGAGTTGCCTGAGTTGGTCGAGGCTGGCCGTGTAGCCGCTCGGGCTCCAAGGATTCGACTCGTCCGGAGAGACATCCGCGAAGGCGTCGAAGGCACCCATGGGCGAACGGTAGCAGTCCGCGACGCACTGCTGTCGCGACAGGCCGTAGAGTGGCGGCAGGAGGAATGGATGCCGGCACCCAGCACCGACGAAGCACTGGAAGCGATCAAGTCACGTGGTGCCTTTTACACGCCGCCGGCCATCGCTGCCTTCCTGGCCGCTTGGGCCATCCGCGACCCTGCCGATCGCGTCTTGGAGCCTTCGTGCGGCGATGGGGTGTTCATGGCGGCGGCTGTCGACTGCCTTGGCGACGGCATCGGTCACCTGGTTGGTATCGAACTGGAACCACAGGAAGCCGCAAAGGCGCGGGACAGCGCGCCCGGCGCCGAGATCCGCGTGGGCTCGTTCTTCGACGTCACCGCCGGCGATGTCGGACCGATGGACGCCGTGATCGGCAATCCGCCGTACATCCGCTATCACCAGTGGTCCGGGGTAAGCCGATCGAGCGGCATTGCACGGGCCGCCGAGCTAGGAGTCGACATTGGCAGCCTTGCCTCAAGCTGGGCACCGTTCGTCATCCACGCGACCTCGTTCCTGCGCCAGGCCGGTCGGCTTGCCCTGGTTCTTCCCGCGGAGCTCCTGCACACCGACTACGCGGGTCCAGTGCGTGAGTACCTGCTCGGTCGCTTCACATCGGTGGTGATCGTCGCATTTGACCGGCTGGTATTCGCGGACGCCCAGGTCGACACGGTTCTTCTGCTTGCGTCGAACGACGATGCGTTGGGTCTGCGAGTGCTGCGTGTTCGCGATGAGCATGCTCTGGCGGAGATCGGCGACGGCGCGATTCGCGATGGCCGCGGAGGCAACGCGCACGTACCGCAGCATCGCTGGAGCGCGGCTGTCGACGCCGATGCCGCCGCTCTGTACGCCGGCCTCGTCGCATCCGGTCGCTACCGGCGACTGGGTGAGATCGCATCGGTGGACATCGGTTTCGTGAGCGGCGCCAACGCGTACTTCGTCCTTGATGCGTCCGAATCTCATGATCTGGGGATCCCTGAGCGAGCGCTTCTACCTACGGTGGAGCGTCCATCTGATCTGAAAGGGCTCTCCCTCCGCGCCGACGAGATGCGCCTGCTCTTCCGCCCCGACGACGACACGGCCGAAGATCCTGTCGTCCGTCGCTACCTCGACGAGGGGGTGCGGCAACGTGTTGACGCGCGCTACAAGCCGCGGCATCGACGGCCGTGGTATCGCGTACCGCTGCCGCGTCAGGTCAGCCACCTCTTCCTTCCATACATGAGTCATCACACCCCGCTGATGGTGGTGAACTTGGGCGCTCGCAGTACCAATCTCATACACGGCGTGCGGCTCCACGAGCCCGAGACGACCGATGCCCGAGCTGTGGCCGCGTACTCGCTCAGCTCGGTTTGGGCCCTGTCCGCCGAGGTCGAGGGACGCGCCTACGGGGGTGGCGTGCTGAAGCTAGAGACCAAGGAAGCCGAACGGCTGATCGTGCCGGACTTGGATCATCGTGCTTCGGCTGAACTCGTCAGGCTATTCCCAACACTCGACGAATTCGTTCGTTCTGGTAGGCGCGCCGAAGCGTCGGTCGCCGTCGATGCGGTTCTCGGCTTCTCCACGAAAGCCCTAAGGGACGCGGCCGCCATCTTCCGGGATCGGCGACAAGGGCGCGGAGCAGCCCGTCGGAGTTCTTGACTGTAGCGACGGTCGAGCAACTGGGGTGGGGGTGGGAATCAGGGTCACTTCGCATGCGTTTCTGAAGCGCGGCATGACCGAATGAATGCGGATCTGACTCTCAGACGCCGAGGCCGTTCCCCGCGCCTCGCAACGCCCGCTTGATCCTTGCTGGTCATGCACGACGCCTCGCGCAACATGTATGACATCGCTGCGATCTTGGAGTTGGCTCCACGCTCGATCGTGAGCTCGGAGATATCCACCCACGTCATACAATGTGTGGGGGAGAATTGTGGATAACTCCCTATCCAATTCCTTGCCCTCATGGCAGGGTGGAAATCAGCTGCTCGAACGGGAGGTGTCGATGAACGAGAGCGAGGGATACGGGAGGACCGCCAGTCGCGTGAGCAACTGACGGCCCCCGCCGCCTGAAACCGGGCGAGCCTCTCGGCTCGGTTGCAATCGGAATCAGGGTGGCAATCGTAGCCCCTCCTCGCAACGCCGCACCAGCGGCTTATGAACGAGATCGGGGATTCCCAACGGCGGTTTTCCCCCGAATCCACAACCCGATCAAAGTCGGGGATTACGAGGAGTTTCGAACTTGACTGGCTACGGCGCCGTTGCGACGGCTGTGTTCGTTATCTACCAGGCCCGCGATGGATTCCGCTGGCGGCTTGTGGCCGCCAACGGCGAGATCGTTGGGTCTGGCGAGGCTTACCCCACCCGCTCGAACTGTGAGCGGGCCGTGCAGACCATCCAGCGGCTCCCGCCTGGCGCGCGGATCAGCCACCAGTGATGGCTGCGTCGGGACCGGTGTCTGCGCACCGGTCCCGACAACCTTTTCCGAGAGCAAGCCGACGTCCCTGCTGAGGCGCGGGCCGCCGCTATCGGCGTTTCTGTCAACATCGACCGGTGACCCAGCAACCCCCTGACCAGAGCTCTGACTCCTTCGTCCACCTCCACGTCCACTCCGAGTTCAGCCTGCTCGACGGGCTGAGCCGCATCGGCGAGATGACGCGGCGGGTGGCCGAGCAGGCGATGCCGGCGCTGGCGCTGACCGACCACGGGTCCATGTACGGGGTCATCCCGTTCTACGCCGCCGCCAAGCAGGCCGGCATCAAGCCGATCATCGGCGTCGAGGCCTACGTCGCCCCACGCGGCATGGCCGACAAGGAGGGCAAGCAGGACGCCGACTACCACCACATGATCCTACTGGCCAAAGACGACGTCGGGTATCGCAACCTGCTGGCCCTGACGACCGCCGCGCACCTGGACGGCTACTACTACAAGCCGCGGCTCGACAAGGAGCTGCTGGCGCGGCACAGCGCGGGCCTCATCGGCACATCGGCCTGCCTGGGTGGGGAGGTTCTCAAGCGCCTGGGCCAGGGAGACGAGGCCGCCGCGGCAAGAGCGGCCGATGAGTATCGGTCCATCCTGGGCGACCGGAACTTCTTCATCGAGGTCCAGGAGCACGGGATCGGGGAGCAGCAGCGCCTTCATCCGCAGCTCGTGGAGCTGGCGCGAAAGCTGAACATCCCGCTGGTCGCGACGAACGACACGCATTACACCAGCCCCGACCAGTACGAGGCGCACGACCTCCTGGTCTGCATCCAGACCGCAAGCAACGTCGACACGCCCGGCCGGATGCGCTTCGAGAACAACGAGTTCTACCTGAAGTCGGCCGCCCAGATGCGCCGCCTCTTCAACGGCGAGCTGCCCGACGCAATGGACAACACGCTGCTCATCGCGGAGCAGTGCAACGTCAACCTCGACTTCTCGGGCCTCCGCCTGCCGCACTTCGAGGTGCCAGAGGGCGAGACCGAGGCCTCCTGGCTGCGCAAGGAGTGCGAGCGCGGAATCCTGGACCGATACGGCACGGTGACCGATGCCATTCGTAACCGATTGGATTACGAATTGGGAATCATCGACCGGATGGGGTACAGCGCTTATTTCCTGATCGTGGCCGACTTCACGCGATTTGCGCGGGATCAGGGGATCATGATCACCTGCCGCGGATCGGCCCCGGGAAGCATCGTCACCTACTCGCTGAAGATCACGCCGGTCGACCCGCTCGAGTACGGCCTGCCCTTCGAACGCTTCCTCAACCCGGACCGGGTGACGATGCCGGACATCGACATCGACTTCCAGGACAGCCGCCGGGACGAGGTCATCCAGTACGTCACCGCCAAGTACGGCGACGACCGGGTGGCGCAGATCATCACCTTCGGGACGTTGGGGGCAAAGGCCGCCATCCGCGACGTCGGTCGCGCCATGGGGCTGACCTACGCCGAGGCCGATCGGGTCGCCAAGGCAGTCCCGAACGAGCTGAACATCTCGCTCGCGCGGGCCGTGGACACGTCGTCCCCCCTCCGGGAGCTCATGGCGGGGGACGATCGGGTCGACAAGCTGATCGGCATCGCCAAGCAGCTCGAGGGGGTGAGTCGGCACGCTTCGACGCATGCCGCCGGGATCGTCATCAGCCGCGACCCCCTGACCGAGATCATGCCGCTCCAGCGCACGACCGACGGCAAGACCACCATGACCCAGTTCGAGATGCACGCCTGCGAGGCGCTCGGCCTCCTGAAGTTCGACTTCCTAGGCCTCACCAACCTGACGATCCTGGCCGATGCCGTCGACCTGGTGGACAAGCACCGGGGTGTTCGCCTGGACGTCGACGCGCTTCCGCTGGACGATCGCAAGACCTTCGAGCTCCTCTCCACCGGCGAGACGATGGGCGTTTTTCAGCTGGAAGGCTCGGGCATGCGCCAATACGTCAAGGAGCTCAAGCCGACCGAGGTGCGCGACCTGGCCGCCATGGTCGCCCTCTTCCGCCCTGGACCGATGGCGAACATCCCCGCCTATATCCGGCGCAAGCACGGCCTGGAGGCGGTGACCTACCTGCACGACTCGCTGGAGCCCGCATTGCGCGACACCTACGGGATCTTCGTGTACCAGGAGGACATCATGACGGCCGCCATCGCGATGGCGGACTACACCGGTCCCGAGGCCGATAACCTCTGCTACGCCATCCGCAAGAAGAAGGAGGGCGTCCTCCGCCAGCACGAGGCCAAGTTCAAGGCCGGGGCGAAGAAGAAGGGAATCCCGTCCCATATCGTCGACCAGGTCTTCCGCGAGTTCGAACCCTTCGCCCGATACGGCTTCAACAAGGCGCACGCCACCTGTTACGGGCTGATCGCCTATCAGACGGCCTATCTCAAGGCGAACTACCCGATCGAGTTCATGACCGCCGTGATGAACGGCTTCCGAGAGCGCGCCGAGAAGGTCGCCGCCGTGATCGCCGAGTGCCGTCGCCTGGGGATTGACGTGCGCCCGCCCGACGTGCAGAAGTCATCCGCCCTGTTCACCGTTGAGACCGATGCCGCCGGCCTCCCCGAGGCGATCCGCTTCGGCCTCGCCGCCATCAAGAATGTCGGCGAAGGGGCGATCGAGGCGATCACCACCGCCCGGGACGGGGGAGAGGAGCCCGGTCCGTTCCGCTCGCTGGACGACCTCGCCCGGCGGGTCGACCCGCGGACCGTGAACCGGCGTGTCATGGAGTCGCTCATCAAGGCGAACGCGGTCGCATCGCTGGGAACCGCCGGCGCGCTGCTTTCCGCGTTGGACGGAGCGATCGAGAACGGCCAGCGCCACCAGCGCGACGTGGCCGCGGGGCAGTTCACGATGTTCGACCTGTTCGCGCCGGCCGCCGGCGACGAGTCGGTCCAGTTCCTGGACGGTGGGGAGGAGATCCCGCGCCGCGAGCGGCTGCGGTGGGAGAAGGAGCTCATCGGTCTCTACCTGTCGGAGCACCCGCTGGGCGACATCGCCGGCGAGCTGCCCGACTACGTGACCGCATACACCGGTGAGCTGGCGGAGGAGCCCGACCAGGCCAAGGTCACGCTCGGCGGGATCCTGATCTCGTCACGCCGCGTGGTCACGCGGGCCGGCTCGACCATGCTGGTGGCGACCCTGGAGGACATGCAGGGATCGGTCGAGGTCGTCGTCTTTCCCAAGGTGTTCGAGCAGACGGCGCAATCATGGGCCGATGATTCGATCGTCCTGGTCTCCGGCCGGATCGATCGACGCGACGAGTCGCCCCAGATCCTGTGCGAGGCGGTCCATGCCTGGGACGACGCGGTGCGCATGGGCCCGGTAGCGTATGGCGCCGAGCGAGATCGGTTGCTTGCGGCCCGCGGAGGTGGCGGCCGTCGCTGGGACCGGGCACAGGGCGTCTGGGCCGGAGGGACGCCGCGCGAGCCGATCCCGGTCGAGGCCGAGGCCCGCGTTGCGGTGGCTGTGGCCGAGACGACGGCCGCAGCGATCGGCGCACCCGAGCCGTTGGAAGACACGCCCACTCCCGCTGACGCAGTGCCGATTCAGTCGGCGCCGGAATCGTCCGCTGCGACCGTGAGCGTCTCGATCGACAGCGACGTGCCGACCGATCGGCTGCTGGGGGTCATAGAGTCGATCAAGACTGCCCTCGCCGGTCGTCCGGGGCCGGCGCCGGTGCTGCTCACCATCTCAGTTGCCGGCGCGAGCCGCCAGGTGCGGCTGCCGGATCGAGTGGCGTGGGACGACCGCCTGGGCGAGCTGGTTCGCCGTGCCGCAGGCGTGCCGGTGGCCGTTGAGCTCCGATCGGATCCGGAGGATCGCCTGGCCTAGGTGACGCGGTTCGCCGCGGTCAATCGGCCACCGTGATGGCGTGGGGCGACCGCTCGGTGGCGTAGCCTTGGGGCATGCACCGAACCGAGACGGCCAATGTCCTGGTCATCGGAACCGGCGCCGCCGGGTGGCGCGCCGCGATTGCCGCGACGCAGGCGGGCGTCCAGGCTCACCTGCTTGCCAAGCGCGCGCCGCTCGACGCCCACACCGTGCTCGCCTCGGGCGGGATCAACGCGGCGCTCGGCACGCGCGATCCGGAGGATTCGTGGGAACAGCACTTCGCCGACACCGTGCGCGAGGGGTACTTCCTCGGCGATCCCCGGACGGTCGAGATCATGGCCCGCGAGTCCCCGGCGGCAGTCCAGGAGCTGGCGGATTGGGGCTGCGAGTTCGCCCGGACGCCGGCCGGGGAGCTCGACCAGCGCTTCTTCGGCGCCCACCGATGGCGGCGGACGTGCTACGCCGGTGACTACACCGGACGTGCCATCCAGGGCACCGTGGCGGCCAAGGGTGCAGAGCTCGGGATCCGCGTCGACGAAGGGCAGTACGTCTCGCGGCTGCTGGTCGCGGACGGCACCTGCTTCGGCGCGCTGGCCTTCGATCTCCGCACCGGCGAGCGGACCATCCACCTGGCGGACGCGGTCATCCTCGCCACCGGTGGCCACACGCGCATCTGGCGGCGCAGCTCCTCGCGCCGGGACGAGAACTACGGTGATGGCATGCACCTGGCGCTCGAGGCCGGGTGCCGTCTCATGGACATGGAGCTCGTGCAGTTCCACCCCACCGGGATGGTCTTCCCCGAGGAAGCGGCCGGAGCCCTCGTCACCGAGGCCGTGCGCGGCGAGGGCGGGCGGCTCACCAACGCCCTCGGCGAGCGATTCATGGAGCGCTATGACCCGGTTCGGCTCGAGCTGAGCTCACGTGACCGGGTGGCGCTGGCGAACTACACAGAAATCGCCGAGGGTCGCGGCGGCCCGCACGGCGGCGTGTTCCTCGACATCAGCCACCGCAGCAGGGACTACATCACCGAGAAGCTGCCGCGCATGTACCGGCAGTTCATCGAGTGGCAGATGCTCGACATCTCGCGTGAGCCGATGGAGGTCGCGCCGACCGCGCACTACACGATGGGTGGCATCGTCGTCGATCCCGAGACGCACGCCACCGATATCGGAGGCCTGTACGCGGCCGGCGAGTGCGTCGGCGGCCTCCACGGGGCGAACAGGCTGGGCGGGAACTCGCTCGGCGAGGCCCTGATCGCGGGCATGCGGGCGGGTGAGGCGGCGGCGGCATTCGCGCTCGAAGGCGAGGTGTTCACCCGGTCACGGCGGGCGATCGACGCCGGGCTCGAGGACCTCGATGCGCTCACGCGGCCGGGACCCGAGCTGGCGCGTCCACTCCAGCGCCGCCTGCGCGACCTGATGTGGGAGCAGTGCGGTGTCGTGCGCAGCGAGATCGGCCTTCGCGAGGGCATTCGGGAGGTCGTTGCCCTTCGGGAGGCCGCGGCGAACGTCGACGTGCGGCCGGGCGCCGAAGGATGGACGGACCTCGCCCAGGCGCTCGACCTGCGCGCCGGACTGGTTGCCGCCGAGGCCACCCTGCGGTGCGCGATCGAACGGCGCGAGACACGCGGCGCACAGATCCGTGCCGACTTCCCAGACCTGGATCCGGCCCTTCAGGTGAACTTCTACGTCGACGCGCGGATGGAGCCGTGGTCCCAGCTGGTTCCGCCGGTGCCGCCCGAGCTGCGCGAGTGGACCGAGCGTCACGTAGAGCTGGGCGCCGGCGGGCTCCTCGAGTAATCGCCGTCAGCCGCCGCGGCCGACGAGCCTGCCGACGATCGGGACGAGCAGAAACCCGAGCAGCGGGAAGGGCAGGATGCCGGCGGACAGGATCGCCAGCGAGAGGACCGCCACCGGGACGAGGAGCAAGAGCGTGTCCCATCCCAGCAACCACCAGCTGCAAGCCTCACCAGCTGAGCCACCCGATCAACGCTATCGCCTTGACGCGGGCAGATTGGTGCGGACGCCTCAGGGGCTGAATTGCACGGTCGCCAGCAGTCGCTCGATCGCGCGCATCACGGCGTCCTGCTCGATCACCTGGCCGCCGATGGTGGCTTCGACCTCGATCCATCGGTCCGGGAAGCCGGGCGGGCTGAGCTGCCACCAGGCGATGGCGCTGTCGGTGAACCGCCGAAGGCGGAACGCGGCCGGCTCGTCGCCGATGATGCGCTGGGCGTCGAGCCCGAACGCGCGTCGCTGGATCGGGTCGGGCACCGGCGGCGGTCCGGACTCCCAGGCGGTCATGACGATGGAGGCCTCGCCGGGCGGGATCACGTCGGCTGTCAGCTCGCACGGCTGCTCGAAGCTCGTGCAGAGGGAGAGCGGCTCGATCGCGAACGTCACGACGTGGGCCAGCACGCGGTGGTCGGCCGGTTGATCAGCCACTCCCGCCGCGATCACCCAATCCCCGGGATCCACGAAGCTCATCGCATCGGTCGTGAAACGAGGCTGCTCGCCCACGGACGGCGTTGCCGCGACGAGGCCGATGCCGACCACCACGACCACGGTCAGCAGGGTTGCAGCCCCGACGACCACCACGGCCAGCCAGGCGGAGTCGCGGGTCTCGGACGGCGCGACCGGCCTCGCCGACGGCCGGCGCCCCCGCACTGCCCGCTCGCCGATGCCGGGCGCCGCCCACGGTGCGGGCTCGACGATGGTGTGTGCCCGGTCCCATCGGGCCCGGCGAGCGGCATCGGACAGGATGCGCCAGGCCTCGTTGATGCGGGCCATGGAAGCGTGCGGCGCCCCGGTGTCGGCGTCGGGATGGAAGCGCTTGGCCATGCGCCGGTACGCCCGAGCGATCTCGTCGCGCGAAGCGGTCCGTGGCACACCGATGACGGTATACGGGTCGAGCTCGGTCACGAGGGCCGCAGTCTACGCCGATCCGCTTGCTATCCTTCGGCGCGTGATCACGAAACGCGCGAAGCGGCCTCCGGAGCCGGCCGAC
>Ga0136633_1001482_pt1 | contig 17282 bp, 19 predicted proteins | sample AntDrymeUQ832206_2_FD_105494 | JGI IMG/M metagenome (GOLD analysis project Ga0136633, IMG submission 105494) | Polar desert sand microbial communities from Dry Valleys, Antarctica - metaG UQ83 (22.06) | ecosystem: Environmental > Terrestrial > Soil > Desert | place: Antarctica: Dry Valley...
GGCCAAGAAGGCGCCGGCCAAGAAGGCGCCGGCCAAGAAGGCGCCGGCCAAGAAGTCGCCGGCCAAGAAGTCGCCGGCCAAGAAGGCGCCGGCCAAGAAGTCGCCCGCGAAGAAGTCGCCCGCGAAGAAGTCGCCGGCCAAGAAGGCGCCGGCCAAGAAGGCGCCGGCCAAGAAGTCCTGATCGTCTTCACCGACAGGGGGTCGTCCGAAAGGGCGGCCCCTGTCGCTGTCCTGGGCCGTTCGCCTCAGGACAGCAACGCCACCGCGTCGCGTGTGGAGGGGCCGGCGCCGAGTCGCAACGCCTCGGCCAAACCCGCCTCGTCGTCGACGTCACGTCGCAGCGACGGGAGGTCTCCCACGATCTCGATCGCGCCCGCCCGGAGGTGCGCCACTCGGGAGCCCGTCCCGAACTGCGGCTCGAACGCGCCGTACGGCGCCGCGTACATGGTCGTACCCGTCCCGTCCTCGTCCGCCGCGAACCACGCACCCACGCCGGCTATCTGCGTCAGTGCCTCCGCGAGGTCCTCGGAACGCAGGCACGGCAGGTCGGCGACCAGCGCCACCGGGATCGCTTCGGGCCACCGGGTCCTGACGGCAGCGGCGGCGCCGACCAGTGACGCGTTGAGGCCCTCACCGTCCGGCACCGTGGTGATCTCGAGCTCGGCGCAACGCATCACGAAGCCGGGGTCGGAGGTCACGACGACGACGTCGGTGACTGCCAAGGTCTCACGTGCGGCGCGGAGTGTGTCGAGGGCGAACGCCGTGGCCAGCCCCGGTCGCACGTGCTCAGGGACCCGCAGCCGCGTCTTGCCGATGGCGGGCGCCTTGACGGGCACGAGGACGACGAACTGCGGGTGTTTCATCGACGCCGATCCTGCCACCTGAGGGGGTAGCCTGCTGCGGACCACCACCGACGAAGGATGGCCGTGACTGTTCGCAAGCTTCAGGAGAAGCGTGGCTGGGCGTTCACCTTGGCCGTGCCGATCGTGAAGCCGTCGATGCTCGCGTTCGCCAAGCGTTCCTGGATCGACGGCGAGAAGATTCCTGCCACGGGTGGCTGCATCGTGGCGATCAACCACATCTCCCACATCGACCCGCTGTTGTCTGCTCACTTCGTCTACGACCACGGCCGACTGCCGCGCTACCTCGCGAAGTCGGGGCTGTTCAAGAACAAGGCGCTCGCGGGCTTCCTGTCGTCGGCCGGCCAGATCCCCGTCGAACGGCTGAGCCGCAACGCGGTGGGCGCATTCGACGCAGCCGTGCAGGCGGTGCGAAACGGGGAGTGCGTGGTGGTCTACCCGGAGGGCACGCTCACCCGGGACCCGGGCCTGTGGCCGATGCAGGGCAAGTCGGGCGCCGCCCGGATCGCTCTCGAGACCGGCTGCCCAGTGATCCCCGTTGGACAGTGGGGAGCCCAGGGTCTCCTGCCGCCATACTCTGCGAAACTGCGGCTCCTGCCGCGTCAGCGCATCCAGATGAAAGCGGGCGATCCGGTGGAACTCTCGGACCTCGTGGCCCAGCCGTCCAGCGCGGCCACGATCAATACGGCAACCACGCGGATCATGGCAGCGATCGTGGCTCTCGTGGCCGAGCTTCGCGGGGAGGTCGCCCCACGGGAGCTGTTCGACTCGCGTAAGGCCGGCGTCCGCGAGATCGGCAACCCACGCAAACAGGGAGAGACCCCATGAGCAGAGTCGCTGTCTTCGGAGCAGGTTCGTGGGGTACGGCGTTCTCCATCGTGCTGGCCGACGCCGGCAATGACGTGACGATCTGGGGCCGTCGCGAGGAGGTTTGCGCCGCGATCACCGAGCGCCACGAGAACCCCGACTACCTGCCGGACATCGGGATTCCCGACACCGTCACCGCGACTCACGACCCGGCCGCGGCCGTCGACGGTGCCGACGCGGTCATCTTCGCCGTACCGTCACAGTCTTTCCGCGAGAACCTCGCGGACTGGGCGCCGGTGCTTCCCGAGGTGCCGCTGGTCTCGCTGATGAAGGGTGTGGAGCTCGGCAGCCTCAAGCGGATGAGTGAGGTGATCGCCGAGGTCACCGGCGCCAACGAGTCACGGATCGCGGTGGTCAGCGGACCGAACCTGTCGCGCGAGATCGCGAACCGGGAGCCTGCCGCGTCCGTGGTGGCCTGTGCCGACGAGGACGTCGCCAAGCAGCTCCAGGACATGTGCCACTCCACGGCGTTCCGGCCCTACACGTCGGTCGACGTGCTTGGTTGCGAGCTCGGCGGCGCCTACAAGAACGTGGTCGGTCTCGCGGTCGGCATGGCCGTCGGGTTGGGATTCGGTGACAACACCACCGCCTCGGTGATCACCCGTGGCCTGGCCGAGACGGCACGGCTCGCGATGGCCCTGGGCGCCAACCCGCTGACCCTGATGGGTCTGGCCGGCCTGGGCGACCTGGTGGCCACGTGCTCCTCGCCCCTCTCACGAAACCGAAGCTTCGGAGAGAAGCTCGGCCAGGGGATGACCACCGAGGAGATCTATGCCTCGACCCGCCAGGTCGCCGAGGGCGCCAAGTCCTGTTCCTCACTGCTCGCCCTGGCCCGTCACAACGGGATCGACGCCCCGATCGCCCAGCACGTCGACTCGGTGGTCGCCGGCCGCAGCACGGCCTCGGAGATGATGCAGGCCTTCATCGCGCGCGACACCAAGGCCGAAACCGACTGACCGAGGGAGAGGTCAGTTGGTTTCATCGATGGTGCGTGTCGAAACCTGGTGAGGCTTCACGGAAGCTGGACCCTGTTCAGCCGTCGCTTCCGGGTACGACGCGACATGGCGCGACCGGACCGGTCGCCACGTCGGCTTGCACCCAGACCCGGGACCCCTCAAGGGTCGAGATGCCGTCCCCATCGGGATCGCCGGTCGCGGGAAGCCGCACCAGGGATGCGGCGATCACGAAGGTCTCACCGTCGCGCACGGCGCCGGGAGGCAGGGTGACCTTGAACTCGTTGGTACCGAGCGACAGCAGCATCCCAGTCAGGTCGCGGTCGGCGACGTCGTACCGTCCGGCGGCGCACTGGCCACCATCGGGGACGTAGGTCACGTCGGCCGGAATGCCGTGCGCCCGCAGGGCCTGCTCCAGACCGGACGCATCCTCGAAGCGCTCGACGGACACGGTGATCTCACCCGAGTTCCCCTCCTGGACCGAGTACGCCGGCGTCACGCCTAGTCCGGGGACCACGACCGCGGCGGTGACGGCTGCCGCCGCGACGCCCAGGCCGGCCACGACCAGACGGGTACGGGATCGACGAGCGGGTCGGGAGTTGCGCTCTGCGACGTGCTGGCGGAGCTCGGTGAGCAGGGCGGTCTCGAATGTGTCGAGCTGGTTCATGAGGTCACCTCAGAGGTCGGCGGGAGCGCATGAGCGAGAGTGCGTCGCGCGCGGTGATAGCGAATCCGGGCGTTACCGGGGGTGATGCCGAGGACCATGGCCGCCTCGCCGAGGCTGAGACCGTCAACGGCGACCAGCTCGACCACGGCCCGCTGTGACTGGGGCAATCCGGACAGTGAGCCGTGCAGGCGCCGCGCGTCGCGCTCGGCGTCGATCCGTTCGGCAACGCGTGCCGTCGACTCCTCGTCGAGGAGGGCCCGGCCGCTGATCCGGCCGACGGCACGAACCCGTCGGCTTGCTGATCGGTGGTGCATAGCGACGACGTGGCGCGCAATGCCGGTCAACCACGCGCCCGGGGTGCCGGCGTCGGCCCGGTACCGGGCACTGGCCTCGATGGCTGCCACGAAGACGTCGGCGGTCACGTCCGCTGCGTCATGCGGGTCAGCGATCCGGCGGGCGACGAACCGTTGCACCGTGGGGAGGTGCTCGCGGTAGAACGCCTCCAACGCGTCGGGGTCGTGCCCCATCGCGACGACCGGCTGTGGGTGGTCCATGCCCAGATCTTTGCCGCAGGACCGTTCCGCGTTACGCCAGGTCGTCCAGGGCGGTGACCAGGTCGTGCCAGAGATCCTCGACGTCCTCGATCCCGACGCTCATCCGCACCAGCGCTTCGGGGATGGTCGCGGCCTCGGTCTTCCAGCGACGGCGCCGCTCGAAGGTCGACTCCACGCCGCCCAGCGAGGTGGCGTGGACCCAGAGCTTCGTCTTGTTCGTCAGCAGGTCGGCGGCCATCGCGCCCTGCGCCAGCATGATAGCGACGATCCCTCCGAAGCCGGGGTAGCGGACCTCGGCGACGGCCGGATGGTCAGCCAGCCGGCGCACCAGCTCCTGCGCGTTCGCCTGGGCGCGTTCGACCCGCAGGTGCAGGGTGCGCATGCCGCGCAGCGCCAGCCAGGCCTCGAGCGTTCCGGGGATGGCGCCCACCAGGTCGCGTCGGCTCTTGAGGACGCCGAACAGGTCGTCGTTCCCGGTGATGACCGCGCCAAGCAGTACGTCGCTGTGACCGGAGAGGTACTTGGTCGCGGAGTGGACGACCAGGTCGGCGCCGAGGTCGAGCGGGCGCTGCAGCAAGGGGGTGGCGAAGGTGTTGTCGACCACGACGTACGCGCCGGCGTCGTGGGCGGCGGCGGCGATCGTCTCGATGTCGGCGATCTCGAGCGCCGGGTTGGTGGGCGACTCCAGCCACACCAGCGCGGCGTCGTCGCACGCGGCGACCACGGCGTCGGTGTCCGTGACGTCGACCAGGGCCGCGGTCAACCGGCCCCGTGCCTCCAGATCGGCGAGCTGCATGATGCTGCCGTTGTAGGCGTGCCGCGGCGCGACCACCTTGGCGCCCTGGCCCACGAGGTCGAGCACCGTCGCAACCGCGGCGAGGCCCGAGGAGAACGACAGACAACGACCGCCCTCGAGCTGGCCGAGCACCTCCTCGAACGCCTGCCAGGTCGGGTTGCCGTAGCGGCCGTACTCGCGCTCACCGCCCGCGACGTACGTCGAGGCCATGGTCAGGGGGTGGTTCAACGGGGCGTCGGGGACCTTCTCGGGGCGGCCCGCGGTGACGGCGAGCGTGCTGGGCCGGAGGGGCGGGTGGTCAACCATGGCCGCCACCCTAGGCGGCTAGGGTCGTGTCGATGACTTCACCTACGCGCAAGCCCCGTGTTGCCGTCGTGTTCGGGGGCAGGTCAAGTGAGCACGGCATCTCCTGCGTGACCGCGGGCAGCGTGCTGGCGGCGATCGACCGCGAGAAGTACGACGTGGTCCCGGTCGGCATCGCGACCGATGGCCGGTGGGTGCTGGAGTCGGGGGACACCTCGCGACTCGCGATCACCGGTTCGACGATGCCGGCCGTGGACGGCGACCGAGCGGGCGTCGCGCTGCTCCGTGACCAGGACGCCACCGACCTCGTCGTCGCCGACGCGTCCACCGTGCCCGAGGTGATCGGTGCGGTCGACGTCGTGTTCCCGCTGCTCCACGGACCGTGGGGCGAGGACGGCACGATCCAGGGGATGCTCGAGATGGCCGGCGTCCGCTACGTCGGCGCCGGGGTGCTCGCCTCCGCCGTCGGCATGGACAAGGCCTACCTCAAGGTCGTGCTGCGTGCGGCCGGGCTGCCGGTCCTCGCGGGCGTGGTCGTGACCAGCCGCGAGTGGGAGCACGACCCCGACGACTGCCGTCGCCGCGTCGCTGACCTCGGCTACCCGGTCTTCGCCAAGCCGGCCCGCGGCGGATCCAGCTTCGGCATCAGCAAGGTCCACGACGCCTCCGAGCTCGACCGCGCCATCGCCGTCGCGCAGGAGCACGACCCCAAGGTGCTGCTCGAAGTCGCAGCGCCCGCGGGCTCCCGCGAGCTGGAGTGTGGGGTCCTCGAGTCGTTCGACGGGGGACCCGAGACGTCGGTGCCGGCCGAGATCACCGTGACGGGTGAGCACGAGTTCTACGACTTCGAGGCCAAGTACCTTCCCGAAGAGCACACCCAGCTCGACATCCCCGCCGACGTTCCCGACCGTACGACGGCGGCGATCCGCGAGCTCTCGGCCCGCGCCTTCGAGGCGGTCTCGTGCGAGGGCCTGGCCCGGGTCGACTTCTTCCTGCTGCCCGACGGCGAGCTGGTCATCAACGAGCTCAACACCATGCCGGGCTTCACACCCCTCTCGATGTACCCGCAGATGTGGAAGGCCAGCGGCCTCAACTACCCGGCCCTGGTCGACCGGTTGGTCGAGCTGGCGCTGCGGCGCGGCACCGGCCTGCGCTGAGCCCCGCAGCACGACCGACGGTTGGATGGCCGGGAGCCTGCAGCTGGTGATTATTCGCTTACGGGACTACTCCCAAGGCTGTTGGGGATCCAGGTGACGTCGCAGTTCCATGGCGTCATGGAGGACCCGACCGACAACCAACACGTCGCCGTCGCGACGACAGATCAGGAAGTGCCGAGGGCGGTGGACCGCCCCACCGGACGACCGGGTGCGGCTCTGCGCCAGATGCCAGGAGAACACCCCGTCACCTAACTCCGGGCGGACCTTGTGCCCAACCTCGTCGCTGCGCGTGGCCGCGTCGCGAACGGCTGCAGCGATCAGCGCCTCGTAGCGATTGCGCGCTTCTTCCCCAAACTGGTCGTGCGACCAGGCGAGGATCTCCACGATGTCGGCCTGAGCTGTATGGGTGAGGCGATACCTCGCCATCAGCCAGCTGACCGTGTCCTGGCCGCGCGGACACCAAGCTGCCCGATGAAGTCGTCGAGAGACTCGTCATCGACCTCGTCAAAACGCCCCGAGGCGAGATCCGACCAACCCTGTTCGGCGGCCTGACGCAGGACAGAAACTTTGGCCGCCTCCGAGGCTTCCTCGCGCTCCAAGAGCCGAAGACCCTCGCGCAGCACCTCACTGGCGTTTTGGTAACGCCCAGACTTCACCAGCGACTCCACGAGATCGTGCTGGTGCTCACTGAGGACCACATTTCGTGTCGCCATACCCACCACCTTAATTGGCAGTATATGCCATTGCCGCGTCGCGGCTGGTCTGGATCGCCACAATCGGATCCCCGTATGACGATCCCCTGCGGGATGGCGAGTCCCACTAAACCTCGGGGCGGTTCAGAGGTCGTAGGCCCGCTTGAGTTCCTCGATGGTGTCGATGCCCGACAGTAGCCGCGTCGCGGGGCGTGGTTGAGGTTCGCAGCGGCGACCTCGATCCACTCCCACGCGGTGTGGCTGTCAGGGAGGCGGGGGTTGTCGTGATCTGCCGCAGATCGGATTACCGAACCGCCGCCTGCGCGTCGACTAGTGGTTTAATGCAATAAATCTTGTAGCCTTTAGCCACTATTGGATCGATCGAGGATGTATGGCTATGTGGGTCGTGATGGGTTTTGCGCTGGCAGGGGGGCTTGCTCAGCTCGTCGACGGCACCCTCGGGATGGGATTTGGTGTCACGTCGGCCACCATGCTGTTGTTCATGGGCATCGCCCCGGTCACGGCCAGTGCCGCCACGCACGCCGCAAAGCTGCCGACAACGCTGATCAGCGGGCTGTCGCACTGGCGTGAGGGCAACATCGATGTCGCGATCCTGTTCCGCGTCGCGCTGCCTGGCGCGCTGGGGGGCTTCCTGGGTGCGGTGGTTCTCACCAACATCAGCCTCGCCTCAGCGAAAGGATGGATGTCGGGCCTGCTGCTCTTCTTCGGCCTGGTGATCTTCGCCCGGTTCGGCCTCGGGGTCCGCTTGATCCCGACGCCGCAGAACGGGCACACCGCCCGCTGGCTCGCGCCGATCGGCCTTCTCGGCGGCTTTGTCGACGCCACGGGCGGCGGCGGCTGGGGTCCTGTCGTCACGCCCAGCCTGATGACCGTCACCCGCCGCGAGCCACGCAAGGTCGTCGGCACGGTGAACGCGGCTGAGTTCCTCGTCGCTGTCTCCGTGTCCCTCGGCTTCCTGACCGGCGCGGCTCAGCACGGGATCCCGTGGCTCCCCGTGATCGGCCTAGTCATCGGCGGGGTCATCATGGCCCCGATCGCGGCTCGACTGGCCGGTCGACTCCCGCACGCACCGATGGGCACGATGGTCGGCGGCCTGGTGATCCTAGTCAACGGGGTCACGATCGTTGCCGCGATGGGTGGGCTGCCCAGCTGGGTCGACGCCATGCTCGTCCTTCTCACAGTTGCCGTAACCGGCACGGTGGCCCGCCAGGCCCGGATCCGAGAGAAGTTGGAGCGCGCGGTCGCATTGCTCGTTTAGACCTGAACCGCCGCCGCTTTCGGTGCGGCCACGCGGTGCGCACCGTGCAGTAGGTGAGGCCGAGCTCGTTGCGCATCGTGAAGCTCCAGTCCTCGATGCTGAGTTCGTCAAGTGCCTCGGAGCGTTGGGTCGAGGCGTTGTTGTAGTGCGCGTCGCTGCCGTCGTACGTCGCCATACCGCTGCGACGCCCTCAATCGCTTGAGCACCCCGCTACTCTTCTCCTCGAGGGGAGTACCTCACTCAGATTATTCCGGTCAATACGGTGCCTCGACAGGCGCCTCGGGTGGTCGCCGGTCACGGTGTGGCCGGTAAGGGAGACCTCAAGCACTCTGCGCTTGAGGAGACCTATGAACACGATCGACACCATCGCCACGCCCACCCTCTGGGCGGTGACCATCGGTGCCGTCCTGGTGCTGCTCGCCGTGGACTTCGTCGCAACGCGCAAGCCGCACGAGGTCTCGATGCGCGAGGCGATCGCCTGGTCGTCGTTCTACATCGCTCTACCCCTGGCCTTCGGCGTCTACGTCTGGACCCAGCACGGCAGCGACCGCGGCGTGGAGTACTACACCGGCTACCTGGTGGAGAAGACCCTCAGCGTCGACAACCTCTTCGTCTTCATGCTTCTCCTGGCCGCCTTTGCGGTGCCTGCTGCGCTCCAGCAGCGCGTGCTGCTCTACGGGATCATCGGCGCCCTCGTGCTGCGCGGTATCTTCATCGCCTTGGGCGCCGCGGCCCTGTCGGCCTTCGACTGGGTGTTCCTCATCTTCGGCCTCGTACTGGTGGCGACCGGCGCCAAGTTGCTGCGCGACGCGATGAAGCACAGCGACCACGAGGTCGTCGTGGCCGAGATGCGCATCGTGCGGCTGGTTCGTCGGCTGATGCCGGTCACCGAGACCTACGAGGGCACCAAGCTCATCACCCGGGTGCGGGTCGGGACGGCGACCAAGCGCGCGCTGACGCCGTTCGCACTGGTGGTCATCGCGGTCTTTGCCACCGACGTCGTCTTCGCCATCGACTCGGTGCCTGCGGTCTACGGCATCACCGGCGACCCCTACCTCGTCTTCGCCACCAACGCCTTCGCCCTGCTCGGGCTTCGCGCGCTGTACTTCGTCCTCCAGGGGGCGCTCGCCAAGCTGGTGCACCTCAACTACGGCCTCGCCGCGATCCTCGGCTTCATCGGCATCAAGCTGGCCCTCCACTGGGCCCACCTGCAGTGGACGTCAGTGCCGGAGATCCCGACCCTGGCCTCGCTGGCCGTCATCATCGGCATCCTGGCCCTTACGGTGACGACCTCGCTGATCGCGGCAAAGCGTGTCGCGCGGATGGAGTCGGCCGACGCCGAGGTCTGAGCGGTGCGAGGGAGCGTGTCCGCGAGTACCAGGGCCGGGCCTACTACGACCGGCGCAAGGCCGACGGGAAGACCTCGATGGAAGCCATTCGCGCGCTGAAGAGACGCTTGTCGAACACCGTCATCGGACCATGCTCGATGACGCTATCCCGCACGCAGCAATCGGCATAAGCACAGGCCTGGGAGGGCAAACGGGACACGACTCTGACTCCAGCGTGACCGGCTCACATCCCAACGCCGGCTCTTCGGACAAGCCACTTCCCGGACCTGCCAAGCAACAGCCTAGAAGTCCACTCGCGGCTGCCTTTTGACACAGAGGGGTGCCAGATGAGTGCACTTTGGCCTGGGGAAGGCACACCCTTCAGCGGCATGGCTGGACGAGCTCGGCGTGCTCCTGGACAGCGGCGGCCAGGCCGGCCATCGCCGCGGCGGCACCCTCCGGTCGCTGCTCGGCCGGCACCACCAGCGTGACGATCGGCCGATAGCCCACGGTCACCAGCGTGGCGGTGACGGAGGCGTCCGCGATCACCGCGTCGTCGACGTACCACCCGACGCCGTTGACCTCCGTGCACGATGCGGTCCGGCTGATGTCGGGAGCCTCGCCGCCGCAGGTCATCACGATGGCAGGGTCGCCCCAGGCCGCACCGAGCCCGCCTGCGGGCAGGACCGGGACGCGCGCCCGATCACCGAGCTCGTTCGGGAGGTCCTGCACCAGCGCTCGGCACGCGGCGAGGTCGTCCGCCGCGACGTCGACGGTGGGCAGGGTGACCTCTCCTGCCGAGCAGGCCGCCAGCGGCAGGACGAGTGCGGACAGCACGACGCCCCGGAAGCGAAGGGCTCCGGGGCGTCGCAACGGGCAGGTGCCGGTCAGATGTGGACGACCGGGCAGGTGAGGGTGCGGGTGATGCCGTCGAGGTTCTGGACCTTCGAGACCACCAGCTTGCCGAGCTCGTCGACGTTGCGGGCCTCGGCTCGCACGATCACGTCGTAGGGACCCGTGACGTCCTCGGCGAGGGTGACACCCTTCACCTGGGCGATGGCGAGAGCGACCTCGGCCGCCTTGCCGACGTCGGTCTGGATCAGGATGTACGCCTGGACGACCATCGGTGACTCCTTGCTGCTCTGGGTCGAGAACGGGTGTGCCGGGCCAACCTACCGTGCCCGACGCGCATGCCGGTAGGTGGTCGCCGGCCGGTGGTCTGGTGGGATGGAGCCATGCCCACCCCCACCTCCTTCCCTCCCGACGTGACCGTGGCCGACGTCGGGGAGTTCGCGCTGATCGAGGCGTTCGCCCCGCTCTTCGAACAGGGCGAGCACGTCCTGGTCGGCCCGGGCGACGACGCCGCCGTGCTCCGGGTCCGCAACGGGCACGTCCTCGTCTCGACAGACCTGATGGTCGAGGGGCGCCACTTCCGTCGCGACTGGGCTGAGGCCGACGACGTGGGTCACCGTGCCGCCGCGCAGAACCTCTCCGACATCAACGCCATGGGAGGACGCGCGACCTCGTTGACCATCGGCCTGGCGGCGCCGGCTGACCTGCCCGCGCAGTGGGCACTCGACTTCGCACGCGGCTTCGCCGACGAGTGCGCCCTGGTCGGCGCCAGCGTGGTCGGCGGGGACCTGACGCGCGCCGGTCAGGTGATGATCGCGGTGACCGTCCTCGGCGGTTGCACCGTCGCTCCGGTGCTGCGGAGCGGGGCCGTGGTCGGTGACGTGCTCGCGCTTACGGGCCGGCAGGGCTGGGCTGCGGGCGGTCTGGCTGTCCTCGGCCGCGGCTTCCGCTCGCCCCGGGTGCTGGTGGAGGCCTACCGCCGTCCGCAGCCTCCGTACGACGCCGGGCCGGCCGCGGCAGAGGCGGGCGCCACCTCGATGATCGACATCTCCGACGGTCTGCTCGCCGAGGCTCGCCACCTCGCTGACGCGTCGGGCGTCGCCATCGACGTACGCCGAGACGCCTTCGAGCTGGCCGAGCCGCTGGTGGCCGTCGGATCCGCCCTCGGCGCCGACCCGCTCGGGTTCATCCTCGGCGGCGGCGATGACCACGCTCTGCTGGCGACCTTCCCCGAAGGCTCGGTCCCTGCCGGGTGGCAGATCGTGGGCGCCGTGGGCGAGGGCAGCGGCGTCACCGTGGACGGCGGGGTCTACGACGGCCCGACGGGCTGGACGCACTTCTAGGATCAAGCGAAGAGGCCGCCACCCCAGCGGGACGGCGGCCTCATCGAGAAGTGTGGGTCAGCGAGAGACCTTGCCGGCCTTGAGGCAGCCGGTGCAGACGTTGAGGCGCTTCGGGGTGCCGTTCACCGTCGCGCGGACCCGCTGGATGTTGGGGTCGAAGCGACGCTTCGTGATCTTGCGCGACCACGGACGGTTGTTGCCGAAGCCGGGCTTCTTCGCGCAGATGTCACAGACGGCAGCCACCGGAACTCCTGGAAAACTCGAGTGTCAATTACGTGCAGGCCCGCTGTGCGGGCAACCTGAAGAGACTAACCGATCGCGGTCCGCCGGAGCCAATCGTGGGCAGGACGCACTAACGTGTGCGCGATCCGGGCAGGGCGACACGAGGCAGGCGATGAAGGCACCACACGGCGGCACCATCACGCTCGATGTCGTGCTGCGGTTCGTCGACATCGCCACGGACGCGCTCGCCGACGCCCGTGAGGAGATCGACGCCCTCAACGTGTTCCCGGTGCCCGACGGCGACACCGGCACCAACATGTACCTCACCGTCTCAGCCGCGCGCGACTCCATTCGTGAGGTCACCGACGGCGACCCCCACTGCGACCTCCGTACGGCGCTCGCCGCACTCGGCCGCGGGGCGCTGCTCGGCGCCCGCGGCAACTCCGGGGTGATCCTGAGCCAGATGCTCGGCGCCATCGCCGGCCGGATCACGCGGGCGACGCCCGACGAGCGCAACGCGAGCGTCCTCGGCGATGCGCTGCGGGAGGCCACCGACGCCAGCTACGCCGCGGTGGGGGAGCCGGTCGAGGGCACCATGCTCACCGTCGCCCGCGCCGCCAGCGATGCCGCCCTCGCCGCTGCCGAACAGCCCGGGGCCAGGGCCCGTGACGTGTTCACGGCCGCCGCGACCGCTGCCCGCGAGGCGCTCGCCCGCACCCCCGACCAGCTCAAGGCTCTCCGCGACGCCGGAGTGGTCGACGCAGGCGGTCGGGGCGTCAGTGTGATCCTCGACGCGGCCGAGACCGTGCTCACGGGTCGTCGCCCCGATCCGGTCCCCACTCGCCACCGGATCCCGGTTCCCGTCCAGTCGGACGACCTGACCCCCGGCGGCCCGGCCTACGAGGTGATGTATCTGCTCGACGCCGACGACGCGGCGATCCCAGTGCTCCGCGCGGCCCTCGCGCCCCTGGGCGACTCGCTGGTGGTCGTGGGCGGCGACCGGCTGTGGAACGTCCACGTCCACGTCGACGACGTCGGTGCCGCGATCGAGGCCGGCATCGGCGCCGGCCGCCCCTACCGGGTACGGGTGACCCACTTCGCGGAGCAGGTCGCCGACGCGCGCCAGCGCACCACCGAGCGGACCGGGCGGGGCGTGGTCGCCGTGGCCGCGGGGCCTGGCCTCGCCGCGCTCTTCGTGGACTGCGGCGCCCACGTGGTCGAGGGTGGACCGGGTCGCCGTCCCAGCACCCGCGAGGTGCTCGACGCGATCCTGGCCACCGGCGCGGACGAGGTGGTGATCCTCCCCAACGACGGTGACTCGGTGCGGGTGGCGCAGATCGCGGCCGGGACCGCTGAGACCGACAACGGCATCCGCGCGACCGTGATCCCGACCCAGGCGCAGGTGCAGGGGTTGGCCGCGTTGGCAGTCCATGAGCCCGGCCGCACGTTCGACCAGGACGTCCTGGAGATGACCGCTACCGCCCGTCACGCCCGCCACGGCGCGGTCACCGTCGCAGCGAAGCAGGCGATCACCATGGCTGGTCCCTGTGAGCCGGGCGACGTGCTCGGCGTGGTGGCGGGCGACTTCGCGATCATCGGCGACGACCTCTACTCCGTCGCGACCGACGTCCTGGAGCGGCTGCTCGGCGGCGGTGGCGAGCTGGTCACGATCGTGCGTGGGCAGCAAGGACCGGCCGACCTGGCCGAGCGCTGCGCGTCGTACGTCGAGGAACACCACCCGGCCGTCGACGTAGTGGTCTACGACGGAGGGCAGGACCGCTACCCCCTGCTCGTCGGCGTCGAATGATCACCGTCGACTCGCCGGTCGCGAGCGTCTTCGGCAAGGCGGCGAAGAAGCGCAAGCTCGTGCACGAGGGCCTCGGCATCGAGACCGTCGGCGACCTGCTCTTCCACTTTCCGCGCCGCTACGTGAAGACCACCGAACTGAGCGACGTCGACGAGCCCGTCGAGGGCGAACCGGTCTCGGTCGTCGGCAAGATCACGTCCAGCGAGATCAAGCCGTTCCGCGACCGGCGGGCCAACCGGATGAGCTACCGGGTCGAGGTCTGGATCACCACGGGTGGGCCGGACTTCTCGCTCTCGTTCTTCATCCCCTACTCCGGGCAGGCCGAGTCGGAGCAGGCCCGGATGGCGCCCGGGCGGTTCGGCATGTTCACCGGGAAGGCCAAGCGGTTCGGGGACACCTGGCAGATCGCCCAGCCCCACTCCGTGATCTTCGACGAGGAAGGTGACGGCGGGCTCGCGGCCAGCCTCAAGGGATTGCTGCCGATCTACCCCGTCACCTCCAAGCTCTACTCCTGGGATGTCCAGAAGGTTGTCCAGTCGGCCCTCGAGCTGGTCAAGGAGGTCCCGGACCCGCTTCCCGAGGCTGTACGCCGAGAGCACGGCCTGCTCGATCGGGCGACCGCGCTGCGGTGGATCCACGGCCCCGACGACTACGAGCAGGTCGGCGCCGCGCAGAAGCGGTTCCGCTTCGAGGAGGCGCTGGTCACCCAACTCGTGCTCGCGCGACGGCGCGCGCGGCTGCGGGCCCAGCCGGCCCGGGCCCGCGCCGGCGGCGACCGCGGCCTGCTCGCGGCCTTCGACGAGCGGCTGCCGTTCGCCCTCACCGACGGCCAGCAGACGATCGGCGCCGAGCTCGAGCGGGATCTCGCTCAGTCGCATCCGATGAACCGGCTGCTCCAGGGTGAAGTCGGCTCCGGCAAGACCGTAGTCGCGTTGCGGGCCATGCTCCGCGTCGTCGACAGTGACGCCCAGGCCGCGCTGCTCGCCCCGACCGAGGTGCTCGCCCAGCAGCACCACCGCTCGATCACCGCGATGCTCGGTGACCTGGCCGGTGGCGGCATGCTCGGCGGTGCCGCCGAGGCCACCTCGGTGGCGCTGCTGACCGGCTCGATGTCCAAGCCACAGCAGCGCGAGACCCTGCTGCGCATGGCCAGCGGCGAGGCCGGGCTCGTGATCGGCACGCACGCGCTGCTCGAGGAGCACGTGCAGTTCGCCGACCTGGGTCTCGTGGTCGTCGACGAGCAGCACCGCTTCGGTGTCGAGCAGCGGGCTGCGCTGACCGACAAGGCCGGCAGCCCGCCCCACGTGCTGGTGATGACGGCGACCCCCATCCCGCGCACGGTGGCGATGACGGTCTTCGGCGACCTCGAGATGTCGGTCCTCACCGAACTGCCCGCCGGTCGCGCGCCGATCCAGACCAACGTCGTACCCCTTGCGGAGCAGCCACTGTGGCTCGACCGGGCCTGGCAGCGGGTGCGCGAGGACATCGAGGCGGGCCACCAGGTCTACGTCGTGTGCCCGCGGATCACCGGTGACGAGCCCGAGCAGGGGGAGATCGACCAGCTCGACGTCGACGAGGACGACAACCTGGTCACTCCGAAGGCGGCGCTGACCGCCGTCGAGGACCTGCTGCCGCACCTCGAGGCCGGGCCACTGGCCGGGCTCCGGCTCGCGATGCTCCACGGCAAGTTGCCGCCCGAGGAGAAGGACCGCACGATGCGGGCCTTCGCGGAAGGCGCCATCGACGTGCTGGTGGCGACCACGGTCATCGAGGTCGGCGTCGACGTCGCCAACGCGGCCACCATGGTCCTGATGGATGCCGACCGGTTCGGCGTCTCCCAGCTCCACCAGCTGCGCGGCCGGGTCGGCCGAGGCGGCCTGCCTGGGCTCTGCCTGCTCGTGTCCCACGCCGAGGTGGGGTCGCCCGCCCGCGACCGGCTCGATGCCGTCGCTGCCACCACGGACGGCTTCGAGCTGAGCCGGGTCGACCTCGAACAACGCCGCGAGGGCGACGTCCTCGGACGGTCGCAGAGCGGGTTCCGTTCCGGTCTCCGGACGCTGCGCGTCCTCCGCGACGAGAAGACGATCGTGGCCGCGCGGGCGGCCGCGGAAGCCTTGCTGGCGGCGGATCCTGAGCTTTCCGAGGCGCCCGGGCTGGCCGAAGCAGTGGCGGACCTGGAGCATTCACGGCAGTCTGACTTCATGGAGAAGGCATGAACCACGCGGAGCGTGCCAGAGGATGACGCGGATCATCGGGGGACTAGCGAGTGGTCGGCGGTTGCAGACGCACCGCGGGCTGACCACCCGACCTACCAGCGACCGCGTGCGCGAGGCCCTCTTCTCCAGCATCGAGTCGTGGTGCGGCTCTCTCAGCGGTTTGCGTTTCCTCGACCTCTACGCCGGCTCCGGCGCGGTCGGTCTGGAAGCCTGGTCGCGCGGGGCCGGAGTGGTCACCCTCGTGGAGGAGGACCGTCGGACGTCAGGCCTGATTCGCACCAACGCCCGCGCGATCGGCTTCCCCGGAGCCGACGTCGTCTCGTCCACCGTCTCGAATACCTTGCGGCGCAGCCCCGCGGCGCCGTACGACGTGGCGTTCCTCGACCCGCCCTACCCGATGCCGACGGCCGACGTCGACGCCGACCTGCGGTTGCTCGACCACCACGACTGGCTGGTTCCGGGGGCGATGGTCGTCGTGGAGCGCTCCGCTCGCAGCGACCCGCCCGCGTTCCCGGGTGACTTCACCGACCGCCGTGAGCGCCGCTACGGCGAGACCACTCTTTGGTACGGTCACGCCGCCCCCGCCACGCCGCCAGCAGCCCCCACGTCAGTCGAGGAGTAGACCGTGCGCCGAGCCGTCTGCCCCGGGTCCTTCGACCCGGTCACCCACGGCCACCTCGACATCGTCGGCAGGGCCGCCAGGCTCTTTGACGAGGTGATCGTCGCCGTCGGCGTCAATCCGTCCAAGAGTCGGTTGTTCTCTCCCGACGAGCGGATGGCCATGCTGCGCCGGGCGTGCGACGAGTGGGACAACGTGCGGGTCGAGAGCTTCGCCGGCCTGCTGACCGACTTCTGTTCCGCCGAGGGTGTCAATGCGATCGTCAAGGGGCTGCGGGCTGCCAGCGACTTCGACTACGAGCTCCAGATGGCGCAGATGAACGCGTCGCTGACCGAGGTCGAAACGGTGTTCATGCCGACGAGCCCGGAGTGGTCGTTCCTCGCCTCGAGCCTCGTCAAGGAGGTGGCCCGGTTCGGCGGAGACGTGTCTGGCATGGTGCCCGACTTCGTCCACGAGGCGCTCAAGGCCCGCTTCGCCGAGACCGACCACGCCTGACGGTTTTGGTCAGCCGGTCCGCTGACCGTTACGATTCCTGTTAGTTCTGTCGTTCCCGGACCCGGAAAGTGATCCCCTGAGCAACCTGGACCCGAGAGCGCCGCTCGTGCTCGATACTCGCGAGCTCGGCCGCCGCCCGGGGTCCCAGCATCAGGTGACACGCACGGTTCCGGCTCCGGCAGAGCTGGGCATCGATGTCCTGCACGTCCCCGAAGGTTCTCCGGTCGAGTTCGACCTGAGGCTGGAGGCGGTCATGGAGGGGGTGCTGGTCA
>Ga0136633_1001483_pt1 | contig 17274 bp, 19 predicted proteins | sample AntDrymeUQ832206_2_FD_105494 | JGI IMG/M metagenome (GOLD analysis project Ga0136633, IMG submission 105494) | Polar desert sand microbial communities from Dry Valleys, Antarctica - metaG UQ83 (22.06) | ecosystem: Environmental > Terrestrial > Soil > Desert | place: Antarctica: Dry Valley...
CCCATTCCTCACGGAGTCGGATTAGCTCTTCCTTTCCGGTCAGGACCGCGGTCTTGCGGGCGCTCTCGGCTTCGCGCTCCGCTTCTCCGACTATGCGCTTGGCAGTCTCGTCTGCGGTCGTGTGAGCCAGCTGCTGGCGGCGAAGTTCCGCGCGCGCTCCCAACTTCCTGCCGATGAAAAACAAAACCGCGCTGGCAATTGCGAACAGTAGAATGCCGGCCGCGGGTAACCACGCCGTGTTCGTCATGTGTGATCTATGTTGGGCCCGCGGCCATGCCACAGGCGGCCCCTATCGCGCCGGAAAGTCGTCGCGTAGCTGACCTAAGGTAATCCTTTGCTCAGTGGGCGGGGAGGCGGGGGCGCAGCGGCAACGGGGTCCGGCTGCAAGCAGGAAGCGGAACTTCAACGGCGACTGGCGGGCGTGTAGCTGCCAGACTTGAAGCGACGTGCCACCAGGCTTACGACCGCGCGACTTCACCAGTGAAAGGAAAAAGGACCTGCGGTTGCCTTTCCAACGGATAGCGACGAACAGTCGTTGAGTAGTGCACCCGGCGGCTGGGAGCTTTCAGCCTGGCAGACAACGGCTCGTCAGTCGCCGTTGGGACAGACACTGGCTACTCCTTCCTCTTCGCCGGCGGGAGCCACGGCCTGATCTCCCCACTCAACCGCTTCATATCCTCGACCAGATCGCCCCCGCCCGCCCGCGCCTGGAACAGCTCGTCGGTGATACTGAGAGCCGCGAGGATCGCACCCTTGTGGGTCTCGACGATGTTACCGGCACGCATGGTCTCGCGGATGACGCGATCGACGTGCTCCGCCACCGCGCGGGTGTGCTCAGGGGTCGCGTCGCTCCGAATGGAGTATTCGTCACCCAGGATCTCGACCCGGACCACGGTCTTCTTGGAAGTCATCGCGCCTCCACTCCACCGTGCTGCTGACTGAGAAAGCGCACGCGGTCTATCATCTGCTGAGTCCGCGCGCGCGCCGCTTCGAGGCGGGTATTGAGCGCTTCGTTCTCGCGTTCCAGAAACTGGAGGCGTTCGGGCGATACCTGACCTCTCACACCCGTCGACTCCAGCCCTTTCACCTTCGCCTCCGCCTGCAACGCGCGCCGGCGGAATGCGGCGAGCTCGTCACCGAGGTGCTTGACCAGCTGCTCCAGCTCCATGAACGCGGCTCTTTCGGGGCTAACGCTTTCGGACAGCAAGCTCATCCTCGAGTGCTTTCAAGATTTTTTCGGTCCTTCCCTGCACTTCCTTATCCTTTAGAGTGCGCTCCGGATGCCTGAACGTCAACGCCCACGCCAGACTGCGCGAACCCTCGGGGATCCCCTGACCGCGGAATTCGTCGAACAGCGTCAGGCTCTCCAGCAGGTCTCCACTCTCGCGGCGGATCAGGCTTCCGATCTCGGCCGCCGTCACCTTTGATTCTGCCACGAGAGCGAGATCGACCTGCACGGACGGTATCGTCGGGAGCGCCCGGTACCTGGTGACCCGTGGACCGCCTTGCTCGAGAGCGGAGAGATTGATCTCCAAACCGAATGCCGGCCGCGCCCACGGCGGAGAGTCAAGCTCCACACGGCTCACCGACCCGACGATCTCGCCACCGACCGAAACTTCCCAGAGAATGCCGGCGGCGCCCGGCTTCAGCTCGGCCGCCATCCCGGGAAACGCAGATTCGACGGTGATTTCAGCGAGGTACTTGATATCCCACTCGTCGAAGTACTCGGGCTTGGCGCTGGTGAAATGGGTCGGCGCTCGCTGACCCATCACCAGGACGGCAACGTGCAGCTCCTCCCTGGGCAGCGCGGCCTTTTTCGGTCCCGGCGACATCGGATTCTCCGGGGCGGCGAAGAACGCCGTTCCGATCTCGAACAGCCGAACGTTCCCCTGCATGTGACGGAGGTTGTGCTCAGCGCGCGTTGCGAGGGTCGTGAGCAGGTCTCCCCTCAAAAACGCCTCGTCTTCCGCCAGCGGGTTCATCACGCGGACGGTCCCGCCCTTATTTTCGCCGACGAAAGGCATCGGGCGCGCTTCGAGAAGGCCGGCGCCGACGAGCGTGTCGGTGACTCGCTTGGTGACAGCGACGAGCGGCGCATCGGGAACCGAGCTGGGTCTGAACGGCCGCAGCTCCGACGAGAAAGTGTCATAGCCGCGAAGTCTCGCGATTTCCTCGATCAGATCGATGTCGCCGCGCACGTCGTGTCGCCAGCTGGGCGGCGTAACCTTGAGAACATCCTTCGCCTCCGGCGCGAGGCGGAATCCAACCGATCTTAGATTCCGCTCGACCTCACCTGCCTCGACTGGCTCGCCAAGAATGCGCGCGGCGCGCACGAGCTTGAGCGACACCGGGAGCGGCCGCCTGGGCAGAGGGTACAGATCGATCGGACTGCCCTGAGGAGTGCCACCCGCGACGGAGAGCAGCAGTCTCACCGCATAGTCGACGAGTCCTGGAATGGCGTCGACATCGACACCTCGCTCGAACCTGTAGCTCGCGTCCGTTGAAATGCCGAGGCCGCGGCGGACACCTCTGATCCGCGCCGGGTCGAACGCCGCGACCTCGAGAAAAATGTCGGTTGTCTCATCGGTCACCTCGCTGCCGCGGCCGCCGATGATCCCGGCGATCGCCTGCACCTTCTCGCCATCTCCGATTACGAGCGCGCCCGCGCGCAGGGTACGATCGACACCGTCCAGCGTCTTGATGATCTCTTCGCCGCGCGTTTTTCTGACTACCACCGTGCGGTGCGCGATGCGCCGGAGGTCGAATGCGTGCATGGGTTGACCGAAGCCGAACAGCATGTAGTTGGTCGCGTCTACGACATTATTGATCGAGCGCGCTCCAACGGACCGGATCCGCCGGGCAAGCCACTGCGGACTTGGCCCGACCTTGAGGCCGGTGATGACGGCTCCCGCGTACCGCTGGCATCCATCCGTGTCTTCGATTTTCACGGTCACGTCGGCGACCTTGCCGGAAGTCGCCTTGACTGTGTGCGTTCTGATCACGAACGGCCGTGGGTCGACGATCTCTGGGCGCGTGATGACCGCCCCCGTCGCCGCGGCTATCTCTCGAGCAAGACCCTCGTGGGAGAGCAGATCGGAACGATTGGGAAGAACATCGATGACGAGGCGGGTGTCCCCGATCGACATTGCCTCGAGAAAGGGCGTCCCGGGAGCAGCATCAGTCTCGAGGGGCATGATCCCCGCTCCGTCGTCGCCGAGTCCCAGCTCGCGCGCCGAGCAGAGCATCCCCTCCGAGCTCTCGCCGCGGATCTTTCGCTTTTCGATCTTCACTCCGCCGGGCAGCACCGCTCCCACCGGCGCAAACGGATACAGTGCGCCCGCGGTGACATTGGCGGCACCGCAGACGACATCGACCAGTGCCGCGCCACCCGCGTCCACCTTCGTGATCCACAGGTGATCCGAATTCGGGTGGCGCCCGGCTTCCACGACTTTCCCGACGACAACGTCACGCAGCTCCTCGTTGAGGTGCACGAGGTCTTCCACGGTTGCGCACCGCGCCGTCAGCAGATCGCGCAGCTCGGCGGGCGTGAGCGTAAACGGCACGAGCTCGCGCAGCCACTCATACGAGGCGTTCATCGCGCGAGCTGGTCCAGCAATCTCACATCCGAATCGTAGAGGAGTCGGATGTCGGGGATGTCATAGCGCAGCATCGCTATCCGCGCGGGCCCCATTCCGAACGCCCACCCGGAGTAGCGCTCGCTCTCGATGCCGGCGGCTTCCAGAACCGAGGGGTGCACCATTCCCGAGCCAAGTATCTCCATCCAGCCTGTGCGCTTGCAGCCGGGGCATCCGGAGCCGTGACACAGCTGGCACTCGACATCCATCTCGGCCGACGGCTCGGTGAACGGGAAGAAGCTCGGCCGGAACCGAGTTTTCGTCTTGCCGAACAACCTGTTGGCGAAATGTGTGAGCGTCGCCTTCAGATCGACGAAGGTGATACCGTCATCGACTGCAAGCCCCTCGATCTGCGCGAACATCGGGGCGTGGGACGCATCGAAGAAGTCGCGCCGGTAGCAGTTTCCGGGGCTGAGAATGCGAATTGGGGGCTTGTTCCCCTGCATCGTCCGAATCTGCACGGGCGATGTGTGGGTGCGCAGCATCACATTGTCGCCAAGGTAGAGCGTGTCGTGCGCATCCAGCGCTGGATGGTCGGGCGGAAAATTGAGCGCGGTGAAGTTGTACCACTCGGTTTCCGCTTCCGGACCGAGGGCGATCGTGAAGCCAAGGCCGCGGAAGATTCCCTCGATCTCCTCGATTACCTGAGTAACCGGGTGTCGCGCGCCGCGCCATTGATCCCGGGCGGGCATGGTGAGGTCCAGCTGCGCCCTGGCGACGGTTGTCTGCTCGAGCTGCTGGCGGCGCTCCTCGAGGCTCCGCTCCAGTCTCGCCTTCACGGCATTGATGAGCGACCCGCCCTCGCGCAGGTCGCCCGCCGCCAGGGAGGGAAGCTGCTTGAAGAGCTCCGGTAACCTTCCCGATTTGCGGCCGAGGAAGGACGTCCGCGCTTCCTCGAGCGTTGATGTGCTGGTGGCCGCTGAGATCAGCGCTTCTCCCTCGACCGCGAGGGCAGTGACGAGCTGCTGGAATTCCGAAAGCGTCAGGGGTCGGTGCCGGGAATTGGTGGAGGGAAATGGAAACGGACTCTGCCGCGCTTACTGGAGATTAGCGACGGCAGAGTCCGATTCAATCCTGAACTGACTTGTTGCGCCTTATGCGGCTTCGAGGGCTGACTTGACCTTCTCGGCGAGCGCTCCGAACGCCGGCGGATCATTGATCGCGATGTCCGACAGAACCTTCCGATCGATCTCGATGCCGGCTTTCCTGAGCCCGTGCATGAAAACGCTGTATGACATCCCGTGCAGGTGCGCCCCCGCGTTGATGCGGACGATCCAGAGCTTTCGGAAATCGCGCTTCTTGTTCTTTCGGTCGCGATAGGCGTATTTCCAGCCGCGCTCGACGTTCTCCTTCGCTGCCTTCCACAGCTTGCTCCGGGCGCCGAACGCGCCGCGTGCGGCCTTCATCACCTGCTTCTTGCGCTTCAGTCGCGCAACGTTCGATCTGACGCGTGGCATTTATCCGCTCCGTTACGCCTGAAGCAGGCGCTTGATGTTCTTGACTTCGCCGTTCGTCTGAATCGTGGTGCCCTGACGGAGATGGCGCTTTCGCTTGGACGACTTCTTGGTGAGGATGTGGCTCTTGAAGGCGCGCATCCGCTTCACTTTCCCGGATCCCGTGATCTTGAAGCGTTTCTTCGCGCCCTTGTGGGTCTTCATTTTCGGCATTGCTCTTCCTTCGTGTATGAATCCCGCGCGGTTCGCGGCGGGCTTTCACCCCGCGGCCGCTACTTCGGCGCGAGGATCATGGTCATGAACTTCCCCTCGAACTTCGGATCGCTTTCGATCTTGGAGACATCGGCGAGCTCCTGAGCGACGCGATTTACCACCTGACGACCGAGCTCGGGGTGGGCGATCTGCCTCCCACGAAACATCAGCGTCACCTTCACCTTGTTTCCTTCCAGCAGGAACTCCCGCGCGTGGCGGGTCTTGGTCATGAAGTCGTGCTCCTCGATTCCGGGGCGATACTTCACTTCCTTGAGATGGATGACGTGCTGCTTTTTCTTCGCCTGGCGAGCCATCTTCGCCTGCTCGAACTTGAACTTGCCGTAGTCCATGATGCGGGCGACCGGGGGCCTCGCCATCGGTGCGACTTCGACCAGATCCAGACCCTGCTCGATCGCCGCGGCCAGCGCGGTGTCGACATCCATGATCCCGAGCTGCGCTCCATCGGCAGCAATCACGCGGATCGGGCTTATCCGGATCTGTTTGTTGACGCGTACGCGCTTGGTGGTGTCCTGAATACGCAATCCTTTACTGGAGAAAACAAGAACGCGGACCCCGATTGGAGTCCGCGCGACGACGCATCACCCCGCTTGGAGGCTCCGCACGACGGCAATGAACTCCTGTAGCACGCCCCGCTCGAGCGAGGGCCAAAGGGTGGGGAAATCCGCCCGGATCTCCCGCTTATCGCATTGTCACTACGGAAGATAGGGCGCCTTTACGCCGGATGCAAGCGCCCGCTACCGGTCAAACTTCAACTGAGAAGGGCTCAGATGCGAGCTGACAGAGGCAGAGCCGCGAGTTGCGAGAGCGGCGATGCCGGAAGGAGATACGCCAAAGGTGACGCCGTATTTAACTGGTCCTCTCCTTCTCGCTACTCAAGCCTGCGCCTCTCTCGGCTCGCATCCGTGCAGCTCCAGGCTGTCTTCGCCTTCACCCGCGAGCGCACCAGGCGCGACGATCCAATTCGACCACTACCGCCCGCTTACGTCGTAAGGCATGCATGCCTAAATTCGCACGGGATGAGCAGAAACCTCGTTGGCGGCCATCCGGAAAGGAGAATTACGGTCGATGGAATTGGCGGTGTGTTTCTCTACGCCAACGATGCGAAGTCCCTTTCCACCTGGTACTCGCACCATTTCGGGATCAGGCTCGAGACCTACGAGGACAACAAGGTGTTCGGCACGGAGTTCAAGTACCGGCACCTCGGCGACTCATCCCGCGTTGATTCGACGGTGTTCTCGATCAGCAACTCGAAGACCCCGCTCCCACCCGAGCGCCGGGAGTGCGTGATCAACTACCGGGTGCGCGACCTTTCGGGGTTCCTCGAGCAGCTGCGCGCTGACGGCGTTCCCATTGAGAAGACCGAGGACTTCGATTACGGCCGGTTCGCCTGGATCAAGGATCCGGAAGGAAACCGGATCGAGTTGTACCAGCCGTTGCCCTAGCCGCGGCCCCGGGTCGGGACAGTTTCGTAAAAAAGGCGACTGACGGGCTGACCGCTTCCCGCTGATCGCTGCCAGCCGCGAGCCTCACTACGTCGGGACGTCACGTGCGCACGTCAAACCACAGGCAAAAACAACCCGTCGCAACGGAAAATCTGGGGAAACGCGACCCCAAGCCCACTCCGAAAAGTCGGTGGCGCGGGCAGCGGGCAGCTTCCAGCAAATAGCTGGCAGCGGGTAGCATGGCAGTTCTCAGTTTTTTTTAGGCGTACCGAGCCGGTATGCCTTCCCATCGTGCTCGACCCGCCCCCACGCGACTGTGGCGTCGTGCTCGAAGATCAAAAGCCACTGCTCATCCAGCGCCTGCTTGAGTATCCGGCGCTTTGTCTCGAGCGTGACGAGCGGCTCGACGTCGTACCCCATGATCCAGGGAAGGGGCAAATGGGCGTGGGTCGGAACGAGATCGCCGAGGTAGAATGCCCGCTCGCCACCTGACTCGATCAGGACGCTCTGGTGGAACGGCGTGTGACCCGGCGTCGGAACGACACGAATCCCTTTTACGATGTCGCGCTCGCGCGTGACCAGCTCGAGCTTCCCCGCCGCCTCGACCGGAAGATAATTGCGATCGAAGTAGCTGGCGGCGGTTCGCTCGTTTGGATGCAGGGCGTAATCGTACTCGCCGCGCTTCACGAAGTATCGGGCGTTCGGGAAGCTGACCGCGATCGAGCCGTCCGGCTGAAGCTTCGTGTTGCCGCCGGCGTGATCGAAGTGGAGATGGGTGTTGATGACGATGTTGACATCCCCCGGGGCGACTCCGATCTCGCGCAATCCATCCTCGAGCAGCGTATCGCCGGCGGCGCCCTCGTTCTCGAGGCCGTAGATGTCCCTGAACTTCTGATTTTCCTTGTTGCCGGCACCGGAGTCGACCAGAATGAGACCGGACGGGTGCTCGATCAGCAGGCACCGCATGCCGAGCGCGATTCTGTTTCTCTCATCGGGGGGGATCCGCTTCTCCCAGAGTGGCCTGGGAACGACGCCGAACATTGCTCCGCCGTCGAGCCTCTGACCGCCCGCCTGAATCGCGTGAACGGTGAGATCGCCCACTTTCAGCCTCTCCACCAGCGGGACTGGTGCGCTCACGCCGTCGTGTCGCTGGCGACGGATGTGGGCAGCGCCTGCCGCCGTCGCCTTTTTTTGCGCGCAGGCCTCGCGAGGAGGAGATCGAGCTCGTCCCACGTTCCGCACCCCCTGTCCGCGAGGTCCGAGAGCATTCGAATGAGGCAGCGGGCGGTAGCCAGTGCGTCACCGCCGGCGCGATGTCGGTTCGTGATCTCCACACCGTAGTAGCGCGCGACGTAATCCAGCGAGCGTCTGGAGAGCTGGGGCAGGACTTTGCGCGCCAGCTTGACGGTGCAAAGCCTGCGGCCGCGAAGGCGCTGCCCCGCGCAGCGTGACAGCTCGGCAGCGACGAAGCGCCAATCGAACATCGCGTTGTGCGCGACGAAGACGTTCCCCTGGAGAACCCTCAGCAAATCCGGGGCGATCCGGCCGAAAGTAGGCGCGTCTTTCACCATCGCCGACGTGATGTTGGTGAGCTGGGTGACGAACGGGGGAATCGAGCGCTCGGGGTTCACCAGTGTCTCGAAGAATTCGACGATCTCCCCGTTCCGCACGACGACGCACGCGATCTCGGTGACGCGGTCGCCAAGGAAAGCCCGACCGCCGGTGGTCTCGACATCGACTACCACGTACGACATCGCGCCCAAGGGCTCGGCCTCAATCTGATCCTCACACGGGATAACGCCGGAAAGCGCGCTGCCCCTGGCGAAACTGGCATAGGGTTGAGCGGCCGGGTGCAGGAGCATCCAGCGGCCATCGGCATTGCGCGCGAATTCCTTTCGCCCCGAGAACATCGCCTGTGCCATGTGCTCGGCGACGATCCGCGGCGCGCCGGGCAGGCTGCAGATGTGTCCGATGAGATCGACGACGTCAGCCGGACCGGCGGCGAGAAACTGGGCCGCGCGGGTGGTGAGGAGCGTGTCCTCGGGCTCGGCGTGAACTCCGCGCAAGCGCGTCAGCTCCACGGATCGTCCCGCACGATGGGACATGTCATGCAATGCGGGCCGCCGCCGCCGCGAACCAGCTCTCCGCCCTCGAACGTCAGCACGGCGCGCTCGTCCGAGGGTATTTGTTCCCGCGAAGCCAGGAAGTCAGAGGCGGCGATCATCCTGAAGCCGACTTTTTCAAGCTCTCGCAGCGTCGTCTCGTTTCTCGCGTACGAGGTGATCACTCCCGGTCTCAGTGCCGTGAAGTTGCAGCCCGACGCCCACTGCTCCCGATCCTGGACGATTCTGCGCGATCCGCCGCACGGGATCGGCTCCATCGGAAGGCCGCACTCCCGAAGCGCGGCAAAGATGTCGGGCTGCTCGCGCATGCGGCTGTCACCCTTCTGCCAATGCAGAATCGGAAGGCGGTACGGACCAATGAAATGGGGAGGGTAAACGACGCAGAGCTCGCGATCCACGTGCGTGAAGATCATGTCGAGATGAATTGCCGTTGCCTCCTGAGGCATCACTACCACGATGAGGTTGGATACCTCGGTCTTCTCGAAGAGCAGCGTAGCCAGACTGTCGATCCCGGCCGGGCTGGAGCGCTCACTGAAGCCGATGAGAAGAACGTCCTCGCGAAGCGGGTGTACATCGCCTCCCTCCAGCGTGTGGTTCAGCCGGCGCTCGACCGAGCCGTCATAGAGGATGCCGCTGTTGGCAAGCTTCGGGTGGGAGCTGAACAGCGCCTTCATGATCAGCTCCTCGGTCCACCGTGCGTGGAACCGCATCGAGCCGATCATCATGTGCTCATTGATCGCCATCGCCGCGTCGCGGGTGAAAAAGAGATTCGGGAGCGGCGGCAGCGAGTAGCTGCATTCGTTGAGGGTTCGTGACAGCGGGCCGGGCTCCTCTTCCTTCCCCTCGATCAGCATCCGAACCACCGCTTCGGGCGGAAGCTCACGCAGCTCGGCGCCAAGCGGCTGGAGAGGGACGACGTCGAGGGTCTCGCGGATGATCAGCTCACGCACCTCGGTGTCCTGGAGCACCTCGCCCAGCAGGTCGCGCACGTGGAGGACCTCGCAGAACCGCTCCAGCACCTGGACGAAACGCCGATGCTCCCGCTTGGCGAGATCGGCATCGACGATATCGTCATACAGAAAATCCGCGCGAGTGCTCGGGGTCACGGCCAGGAGCTCCGCCCCCGGGCTGTGGACGAGCACCGTGCGCAGCGCGCCGATCTCCGAGGTTACGTGGACCGCCATGCGGTGAAGATAACGTCATACCGAATGGAATACGAAGGGTAGAGCTAAGCGGAGCTGCGGTTCCCGCCGCCGCGTAATGCTCCGGCGTGAAAGAAATCCGGTTGCTCACCCCTCGCGGCGGGCTTAGTTTGTGAACTTATTCACAAGCCCTCTTGAAACGCATCGCGGAATCGACAGTCCGGCGGCTCTCGCTCTACCTCAGCTTCCTCGAGGGAATCGAGCGTCAGGGAGTAGCGACGATCTCCAGCGACGAGCTCTCCAGACTCGGCGGGACTACCTCGGCGCAGGTCCGGAAGGACCTCTCGCTGTTCGGATCGTTCGGCAAGCGCGGACTCGGCTACGCGGTCCCCGAGCTGTCGGAAAAGCTGCGTGAGATTCTCGGCCTCGGCAAAGAGTGGAAGGTCTGCATCATCGGCGCGGGGAAGATCGGCGCGGCCCTGGCGCGCTACCGCGGATTTGCGGAGCGCGGATTCCACGTTGCCGGCGTCTACGACGTCGATGAGGCGAAGATCGGCAAGCGGTGGGAGAGCCTCACGGTGCGGTCCATCGCCGATCTCGAGAGGGACTCGTCGAAGCAGGAGTACGACATCGCCGTAGTGGCGACTCCCGCGGAGAACACGCCCGCTGTCGTGAAGCAGGTCGTACGCGCCGGAATCAAGGCGATACTCAACTTTGCGCCCATCCAGCTATCCGTCCCGGCCGACGTGACGGTGCGTAACGTGAACATGGCGATGGAGCTCGAAGGACTTTCATTCGCCCTCAGCAACCGCGGGGACTGACGGCCGGAGCTCGCGAAACAGGCGCACGAAGGTTTCCGGTGTGAGTACTTCCGGTCGCGCCGCGGGGTCGATCTCGAGCCGGTCGAGCGCGGCCGTCGCTTCCTCCGCCGAGAGACCGGAAACGGTTCGCACCACCCGCTGAATCTGCTTGCGCCGGAGCCCGAAGACCGCCTGCACGAAGGTGCGAAATCCCTTCAGGGACTGAACGTCGATCAGAGCGGACGCGCGCGGCGTCAGCAGCACTACCGATGAATCAACCTTCGGTGCTGGCTTGAACGCGCTTCTCGGTACGCTCATGACTATCTCCGCCCGCGCGACAGTCGCCACGTTCACCGTCAGAGCTCCATAGCTCTCCCCGCCCGCTTCCGATGTCATGCGCTCGGCGACCTCCCGCTGAACGAGGAAGACCGACCGCACTGGAATGGGGGGCTCGAGGGTCTTGAACACGATCGGAGTCGTGATGTAGTACGGCACGTTGCCGATCACCATGAACACTGGTCCCGCCAATGCCTCGATGTCGGTCTCCAGCACATCCGCTTCGACAATCTCCACGTTCTGGCGTGAGGCGTATCTCCGGCGAAGCTGCTCCGCGAGCAGGTGGTCGATCTCGACGGCGATGACCCGCCCCGCCCGATTTGCGAGAACGTCGGTGAGCGATCCGCGTCCGGGACCGATCTCGACCACAGTGTCCCGCGGGCCCGGCGCCAGTGCATCGACGATGGCGGCAAGGATTGCCGGGTCAGACAGAAAATGCTGGCCGTACTTCTTGAGCACCGGTGGGTGCGCGGAGCGTCCGCCGCCTCGCCCCATCGGTGCGCGCGGAATGCCTAGCTCCTGAGCACCACGAGCGTGAGGTCGTCCCTGCTTGGGACGGCGCGGGTGTGAACTTCGACCATCTTGAACACCCGCTCGACGATCACCTTGGTATCGTTGTCCCTGTTTTCGCGAATCAGCTCCAGCACCCGCTCTTCCCCGAGCCGTTCGTCGCTCGCATTGCGCGCGTCGCTGATTCCATCGGTGAAGAGCACGAGCAGATCCTTGCCCGGCACCCACGACAGCGAAGCTGCCGACGGAACTTCCTCGAGCATCCCGAGCGGTGGGTTCACCGCCGAAAGGCGAGTGAACGTCCCTTCTTCGCTGAACACAAATGCGTGCGGGTGGCCGGTGTTGGCGTACGTCAGCCTGCCGTTCGGAGGATCGACGACTCCGTAAAAGAGTGAGATGAACATCTCGGTCGACTCCAGCTCCTCGCGCAGGGAGCTGAGGAGAGCGCCGAGCATCTGGCCGGGATTGGCGATGTTCTGCGCGTGGATCGCTGAGGCGCTCATGGCGAGGGCCATGATGAGCGCGGCGCGATACCCGTGACCGGAGACGTCGCCGATCATGATCCCGGTCGTGCCTTCACGCAGCTTGAAGAGCTGATAGAAATCGCCGCCGACGCTTTCGGCCGGAATGACGCGCGCGGTTACCTGCGCTTCGGGCAGCACGACATCGGTTGATGGCAGCAGCTTCATCTGGAGATCGTGGGCCAGACTCATCTCCTGAAGGAGGCGCTGCTGGGCGAGCGACGCATTGACCAGTCTCGCGTTCTGGATCGCGGTGCCGATCTGGGTGGCGATCGCGGTTACGAGCTTCTGGTCTCCCGCCGTGAAGGGCTGCCGCGAGCGGCGGTCGGCGAGATTCACGACGCCGAGTGGCATACCGCCGCTGGGTGTCGTCCACATGATCGGGACCGACAGCATCTCGCCCCGGCCATACGGAGACTCGGTGCCGAACGTGATTCCCTTTCCCACCACGATTAACGCGTGCTGGGTGCGAAACACGCGCGCCGACACGCTGCTCGGGTCGTCGGCGCTGATGGCGGGGATCTGGGATTTTGGTACTCCCAGGGCGGCTACAGCCTGTAGGGTGTTGGTGCGGGCGTCGTGCACGAGAATCGATGCCTGCCGCGCTCCGACGGTTTCCGAGATCTCCGTCAGGATCGTCGTGGCCGCATCCTCGAGCGTCACCGTGCGGCCGAGTATTTCGCCGATCGTATAGAGAAGATTGATCTCCTCGTATCTCTCGGCCAGTTCGGTTGCGGCGTGCTCGACCTCGAGCGCGGCCTGCATGAACTGGGCGACGACCGGCATCAGCAGGTTGACGTGCTGCTCTTCGGGGCGGTGCCGGGGATCACAGTGACCAATGGTGAGCCAGATCTTTTTCGCCGAGTGGACCCGGGTGACGATGAGCGTTCCGAAATTGGCGGGGACCGACTGGCCGGGCTCCTCGGGCAGGACATCGGGAAGCTGCACCTTCGGGCTGGAGCGGGCGATGATCGTCGGCGCCGACCTGCCGTCCGCGCTTCCCCAAACAGCGGCCTCGCATTGCGTCCCATCACGAAACGCGACGAGGACCGCCTCGAGCTCCTTCACTCGCGACGCACGGTGAGGCGGACGACGTTCCCCTGGTCCCGGAAGCTCTCGACTTCGTCAACGAGGCGGCGCATCAGGAAGAGCCCGCGCCCTTCTTCCTTCAGGAGGTTGTCGTCGGTGGTGCAGTCTGCGGTGCAGCGGTCGAGATCGAAGCCGGGGCCCTCGTCGACAACCTCGAATACGAGCGCTGCATTCGTCACGATCGCGCGCACGCGGACGTGCTTCCCGCCGACGGATTCGTTCCCCCTCAGAATTGCGTTCGAGAGCGCTTCCGACAGCGCCACCGGGACGTTGAGTGAGCATGTGCTGGGGGAAAGGTTGAGCTCGCGGCATCGTTGCCGGGCGAGCTCCACTACCCCTTCGATATACTCGACGTCGCTTGGTATCCTGAGATCGAAGGCGACGTGCGGTTCGTCCATCAAAAGCTCTCTAGCGCGCGCTCCCGGGTGTCGGAGATCTGAAAGAGAGTGTCGAGCTTGGTGAGCTCGAAGAGAGTCTGAAGATCGTCGTTGAGATTCGCGAGGCGAAGCTCTCCTCCCTGCTCGCGGATCTTCTTCGACAGCGAGACGAGCACGCCGAGTCCGGAGGAGTCGATGTACCCGGTCTGGCTGAAGTCGATGAGGAACTTCTTCTCTCCCTTCTCCAGTTCGTCGAGCACCTTCTGCTTCAGCTCCTGCCGATTCCCTACGATAAGCTGGCCTTCCACGTCAACCACTGACACCTGGCCCTGTTTCTTGATCGAGAAACTCATTCAGATCATCTCCGATTTGGATTGCAAAGCCGCGATAGCGGCCACGTTAATAATGTCCTCGACGTCGGCTCCGCGCGAGAGATCGGCCACCGGCCGCGCGAACCCCTGAAGAATCGGCCCGATGGCTGTCGCGCCGCCCAGCCGCTGCACCAGCTTGTACGCGATGTTGCCGGCATCGAGTGAGGGAAATACGAGAACATTGGCTTTTCCCCCGACGGGGCTGGACGGTGATTTCCGAGCCGCGACATGGGGAGTCAACGCCGCGTCTCCTTGCAATTCTCCGTCCACTGCCAGGCCCGGCGCACGCGCCTTGATGAGTGCCACGGCCTCTCGCACGAGGTCGACGCTTGGCCCTCTCGCGCTGCCCAGAGTGCTGAAGGACAATAGGGCGACCCGCGGCAAGTCCCCGACGATGCGGCTGCGGTCAGCCGCGGCGGCAATCGCGATGTCGGCGAGATCTTCGGAGGTCGGGTAAGGGACCACAGCGCAGTCGGTGAAGGTGACGACTTCCTCCCCTGCCTCGCCGTTCCTCCGTAGCATCATGTAAAACGCGCTCGATGCGATCCGCACTCCTGGCGCCAGGCCTACCTGGCGTAACGCGCTCCTCAGAACTTCCGCAGTGGTGTACACCGCTCCGGCCACGCACGCATCCGCTGACCCAGTCGCAACCAGCTGGTGAGCCTGCTCGAGAGGGGACAGTCCATTCTCTTCCCAGACGAGGGTCTCGATGCCCTCGACCGTTAGGGCCCGGGCCTCCGCCCCCTTCACAACCAGCACCGGTTTCGCCATGCCGCTCGCTGCGATTGCCGCGGCGGCGGCGACGACACGGGCGTCCTCGCTCTCGGGAAAGACGATCCGCGGCTGGAGCACCCGCGCCCCTTCCCGGACCCGTTCGATGAAGCTCACCCGGTGGCGAACTTCCGCGCGAGTGCTTTTCCGACCGCCGGGTGTACGAGCCCCTCGAGGTTGCCGCCGTGCTGCGCTACCTCGCGGACCACGCTCGAGCTGATGTAGGTCGTCTCGACCGAGGGTACCATGAAGACCGTCTCGAGGTTCGGCGACATGTGGCGGTTCATCAGCGCCATCTGGAACTCGTACTCGAAATCGCTGACTGCTCTCAATCCGCGGATGATGAGGGAGGCGCCGACCCGCGCGGCAAAGTCGACCAGCAATCCCTCGAACTTCTCCACCCGCACGCACTTGTTGTCGACCGTGGCCAGCCGGATCAGCTCGAGTCGCTCGTCGGTCGTGAACAGCGGGCGCTTGGCGGAATTGGCGGCGACCGCAACCACCAGGGTGTCGACGAATTCGCAGCTTCTGCGAATCAGATCCTCATGGCCGCGAGTGATCGGATCGAAGCTTCCGGCATAAATGGCGGTAGTCACCAAGAGAGTCTGGCCCCGGTGCGGTTGGAGGGGCTTGTGGGGCACTCCGGGAACGCGGTGCTCTTACAGGGGATCCAGGTCATGAGTGAGCAGTCGTGAGGTGTAGTTATGAGTGCCTGCACGCGTGACGTACGGTGATCTGATCAAGAAACCTACTGACTACTGAACTGACCAACTTGAACTCACGACTGTCAACTCAGCACTTGGATCCCCTTCAGGCGATCGAGTGATCAGCGACTCCAGAAAGTATCGCCGCATCAGCGACACTGCTTTTACCCGTTTCCACTCGCGCGATAGAAAGTTATTGCCGTCGAGCCGTATTTCCGGGTCGTGCCTCCCGCTGGCATGGCCTCGCCGGCTGAATGCTCGACGCTCAATACCTTGCTGAACGGCTCTCTCTCCCACCTCTGAGCCAGGGCAACGGCTTCTCCGCTCGAGTAGGGCGGATCAGCGAACACGACATCGTAATCGAGCTTCCCGAGCGCCACGGCGAAAGGCAGCGCGGAGTTTCGGTGCACGGTAGTCAGGGATCCTGCGCCAAGAGATTCGATGTTCTCTTCCAGTGCGCGGAGGCTTCGTGGATCCTTCTCGACGAAATCGACGAACGTCGCGCCTCGCGAGAGCGCCTCGAGGCCGAGCGCTCCGGAGCCGGCGTAAAGATCGAGCACGCGCGCTTCGGGGATGTCGAGCTGGAGGATGCTCATCCAGGCCTCTCTCACGCGATCGAGAGTCGGTCGAACGGTCTTTCCCGGGGGAGCACTGATGCGGCGTCCCCGCCAGCGGCCGGCGACTATGCGCAAGGACGAACGTCAGCGATCCGCGCCTGCAGCCGGCTCTCTCCCCGATACTCGTCCCTCTCCAGCCGGAATGCAACGTCGACGCATCCGCCCGGCTCGAATTCGGCAACGCGATGCGCGAAACCCCAGCCGATAGCCTCGATCGATCCCGTTCCGGTGTCGAGCACCAGCTTCAGTCCATCGCGACCGATCGTGCGCGGCGGCCTGGCGATCGTGACGTTCCTCGCCAGAAGCACCGGTGTAGGATTACCAATGCCGAACGGCTCGAAGTGGCGGAAGAGCGACTCCAGCTTCTCGTCCATTCCGTCCATGCTTACTTCGAGGTCGACGCGAACTTCCGGCACCAGATCTTCCGGGCTGAGCAGCGACCGCGCGACGTCGTTGAATCGCGCCGCGAACGCATCGATCCGATCGCGCGCGACCGTGACGCCGGCGGCCGCCTTGTGACCTCCGAATCGGAGCAGAAGATCGCGGGCTTTTCCAAGCGCCGCGTGAAGATCGAATTTCGAGATCGACCGCCCGGAACCTTTGCCCTGATCGCCCGCGATCGCTATCAGCACCGTCGGCCGTCCAAACTCTTCCACCAGCCGTGAGGCCACGATACCAATGACACCCGGATGCCAGCTCTCGTCTGCGAGCACGATTCCAAAGGTGTCGTCGAGGTCGAGCTGCTGCACTCTCTCCCGCGCCTGATCGAGCGTCCAGCGGTCGATCTCCTGGCGCCTGTAATTCAGCTCCTCCAGCTCGCGCGCGATGGCGTTCGCGTGGTGCTCATCCTCCGTCAGCAGCAGCTCCACGCCCCTTATTGCGTGGCCGAGCCTCCCCGCCGCGTTCAGCCGTGGCGCCAGGATGAATCCGATCCTGCCGGCGGTAAGGGCTTTGCCGTCGAGACCCGCCGCTCTTATCAGCGCGCGGAGGCCGGTGTTCCGCGTTTCCGCCAGCATCTTGAGTCCGTAGCGCACGAAGACGCGGTTCTCCCCACGCAGCGGAGCAACGTCGGCGACGGTCGCGAGCGCGACGAGATCGAGCATCGCCCA
>Ga0136633_1001484_pt1 | contig 17262 bp, 15 predicted proteins | sample AntDrymeUQ832206_2_FD_105494 | JGI IMG/M metagenome (GOLD analysis project Ga0136633, IMG submission 105494) | Polar desert sand microbial communities from Dry Valleys, Antarctica - metaG UQ83 (22.06) | ecosystem: Environmental > Terrestrial > Soil > Desert | place: Antarctica: Dry Valley...
GCCTCCGGAGCGGGAGGTCAGAGGTTCAAATCCTCTCGGGCGCGCTCACGGTGCCGCGTGGCAGGATCCGCTACCGGTGTCGGTGTACGTTCTGCCGGCCACCGGCACGAACTGCCAGTCATAGCCGCGTGCTCGTGACCGGCCAGCACGAGCTCGGCGCCGGCGTCGTAGAGCGCCTGCCAGAACGGCTGCGTCGTGGCGTTGCTGCCGTGCTTGGTTCCCGAGCTGAACCGCGGGTGATGCCACATCACCACCGTGCAGCTCGCGGGGTTTGCGGCGTGGTCCGCCCGTAGCCACTGCTCCTGCTCGGACCCGACGCCACAGCCGCCGGCAAACGCGAGTTGCTGTTGAGCACGATCACGTGCCACGTGCCATGCACCCAGGTTGTAGCTGTAATAGCCCTTGCCGACCGGGCCGGCGCCGGCGCCGAAGTACTGAAAGTAGCCGGTGTTGCCGGCGGCGCAGGACAACGGTCGCACGCCCGCGCGTCGACGCGCCGGCGTCCGCTGCGCGCACCGGACAGCGTTGCCACCCCCGGGCCTGCTGCGCAAAGCTGCGCAGGTGGATTGTCACCGCGTCGCCCGGCGCCGGAAGACCAGGTGTCACCGTGAGAGCGGCGGCGGCCGACACGGACGGCACGACCAGCGCGACCGACAGCGTCATCCCTGCCGCGGGCAGCAACCGTCTGCGCAACCGAGAATCCATCGAGCGCCCCACGATCACGCTACCGTGTGAGTGCGCCCGGTGGAGTCGCCAGCAAGTCCGCTGACTGCGTCCTCGCGGGGGTATGGAGGAGTTCGTCATGTCGGCGTCACACAACCCGCAGGATCCGACCGGCTCCGAGCATCTGCACAGCGTGCTGCTGTGGTGGCTGGTTCCGATCGGCCTCGTCGTCGCGCTGCTGCTCGTCGGCTTCGTGACGGTCAGCTCGCTGAGCAGCGCCGGCGAGTCGGACGCCACGCCCACGGCCGCCCGCAAGCTGCCGCCCCATTGGACCGTGAAGGCCGGCGAGACGTTCTCGCAGATCGCCGAGAAGACCGGGCTCTCCACGACGCAGCTCGAGACGTTCAACCCACGCATCGATCCGACGACGATCGTGCCCGGGCAGCGCCTGAAGCTGCGCCTGCACGTTCCACCACCGCCGCGCAAACCGCTCGGCCCGCGCTACTGGACGGTGCGCACCGGGCAGTCCTTCGGCTCCATAGCCGCCAAGACGGGCCGGCCGATCGCAACCCTGCTGCGCCTCAATCGCAAGCTCAAGCCCGAGGCGCTGAGGCCCGGCGACAAGGTGCGCCTGCGGCGCTGAATGGCCGCGCCGGCCGGGAGCGCGTCAGCCGCGCTGCACCGGCCCGGCGCTCCTCCCTACATCTCGTTCTGCAGCCGCTTCAGCGTCTCGCGGTCGCCGTCAAGGTTGCTGTCGTCGAGGTGATCCGCGGCCGCGGTGACCTCGTTGCGATTGATCTCCGCGATCGGAGCGTCGGCATCGGCGCCGCCCGCGCCCGTGAGGTCCGCGGACCGCTCATCGAACTTGTCGTCCGTCGCGTCCGAGGCGGGCTCGCCTTCGGCGGCTGCAGTCGTCTCGTCATCGACCTGTGCGGCGTCTTCCTCGGCCATGTCTCTCTCCGTTCTGGGGGTTCGGGGTCTGACTACCCGCTCGTCTGCCAACGACACCCCGTCCGCGCCGGCGATCTCATTCCCAGGGCGACGGAACCTGCGTCGTGACGGCGACGCTGCCGTCCAGGGCCTCGTCCTCGGCCTGGACGACCTCGACGTTCTTGCCGATCAGGTCGCCGCCGAAGCGCAGCTCGTACGGCCCGCCGCCGGGGCCCGAGACGGCGACGTTGCCAGCGCCGATCCTGCCGAGCGCTTCGAGCGCGGTCTGCAGGCCGGACGCGGAGACGTCATGAGGCAGCGGATCGGTGAGCTGGCCGGAATAGGTCAGGGAAAAGGCCCCGCCCGTGGCGTCGATCGTGACGACCTGCACGGGCGTATCGGGAAGCGGGTGTCGCGCGGTCATGGTGCTCTCTTCCTGGATCTCGTGACGGTGTCTGGAGCACCACTCACGTGCTCTGCATCCCTGCATCATCGCGCGAGGCTCGCCGAGCCGCCCGCCCGCCGGGTACGCTGGCGCCGATGCGCCGCGTCGCGAGCCGCCCACCAAGCCTCGCGGGCGCCGTGGTGCTGCTGCTCGCGGTCGCCACGCCGGGCCCGGCGCTCGCACAGACGCCGGCGCCGGCGCCGGCGCTCGCCCCTGCGCCGCCCCTGACGCTCAGCGGCCCGCCGCTGCGAGCCGCGGGCATCGCGATCCCGCTCGCGGCGCGCGGCGCGCCGCCGGCGGCGCGGATCGAGCTGCAGCGGCTGATCGGCGGCGAGCGCTGGGTCACCGTGAAGTCCAAGGCCGCCGGCGCCGACGGCAGCGCAAAGCTCAGCTTCGACCCCCGCAGGCTCAGCCCCCGTTACAGCCTGCGAGTCGCGACCGGCGGCCGCGCCTCCGCCGCGATCACCGTTCGGACCCGAGAGATCATGCTCGCGGCCTTCGGCGATGCGAACTTCGGCGACGGCGTCGCGTCGGCGATGGACCAGCGCGGCGCGCTGTGGCCGTGGAGCGGGGTCGCGCCCACGCTCAAGCGCGCGGACATCGCCTTCGGCAACCTCGAATGCGCGATCTCCAACCGCGGCTTTGCCGTGCCCAAGGAGTTCAACTTCCGCGGCCGGCCCGACCGCCTCGCGAAGGTCGTGCGCTACGCGGGCCTCGACGTCTTGAACCTCGCCAACAACCACGCCGGCGACTACGGCACGAACGCGCTGCATGACACCGTGCGCGCGGTGCGCCGCAGCGGGGCCCTGCCGGTCGGCGCCGGCGCGACGCTGACCGCCGCGCGCCGTCCGCAGGTCATCAGCCGGTTCGGCCTGCGCGTCGGCTTTGTCGGCTTCTCGGACATCGGGCCGGCATCGTTCGCCGCCGGACCCAACCGCCCGGGCACGTCGTTTGCGTCCTTTGCGGCGATCGCCGCGGGCGTGCGCGCCGCGCGACGACGCAGCGACGTCGTGATCGCGACCTTCCACTGGGGCGTCGAGCGCGCGACGGGCGAGAACGCGCGCCAGCGCGCCTTCGCCAAAGCCGCGCTGGATGCCGGCGCCACCGCGGTGATCGGAGCGCATCCGCACGTTCTGCAGCCGATCCGCCGCACCGGTCGCAACCGCCGGCAGCTGATCGCCTACAGCCTCGGTAACTTCGTCTGGTCGGCGGGCTCCGCGCTGTCGAGCAGCACCGGGATCCTGCGCGTGAAGCTCAGCGGGCACGGCGTCATGGGGCACAAGCTGCTGCGGGCGCGCATCGAGAACACCCGGCCGCGGCTGCTGGGCGGCTGACGGGCGCCGCCCGCCCGACGGCGGAGACCCGCGGCCGTGTGCCGCACGTAGGCTTCGCCGGTGGACGACGACCGCTCGGCTGACCGGCTCGCTGCGCCGGCGATCGTCGCCCGGCGCCTGCACCGGCAGGGGCTGGCGGGCGCGCCGTTCGCGACGCCGGTCGAGGCCGTCGCGTTCAGCGGCGCGGTGCAGGCGCAGGAGGTCGCCGAGGCGCTGTGGTCGCTGGGCATGCGCGTGCGCGATCACGACGCGGCCGCCATCGCCGCGGCGTGCGATCGCGGCGACATCGTGCGCACGCACGTGCTGCGGCCGACGTGGCACTTCGTCGCGGCGGGTGACCTGCGCTGGATGCTGCGCCTGACCGGCCGGCGCATACAGGCCAAGGACGCCGGTCGCCTGCGCGACCTCGAGCTCGACGCCGCGACCCTGTCGCGGGTCCACGACGTGCTCGCGGACACGCTTGCCGACGGGCAGCCGCGCACGCGCCGCGAGCTCGCCGCCGTGCTCGACGCCTCCGGCATCGACATGGCCGGTCAGCGGATTGCCCACGCCGTCGCCCACTCGGAGCTCGAGGCCGTGATCTGCAGCGGCCCGCGCCGCGGCAGCCATCACACCTACGTGCTGATGGACGGGCGCGTCCCGCCCGCGCCCGAGCGCGACCGCGAGGAGGACGTCGCGGAGCTCGTGCTGCGCTACTTCTCGAGCCACGGGCCGGCGACGCTGCGCGACTTCGCGTGGTGGTCGGGGCTGACGATCGCCGACGGCAAGGCGGGCGTCGCAGCCGCAGGCGCCGCGCTCGTCGCCGAGCGAGACGAGGCCGGCACGACCTGGTTCTCCCCCTGTGCCGCGCCCGGCGCGGTGACCGCGCCGCATCAGGGCGCGTTGTTGCTCAGCACGTTCGACGAGACGCTCGTCGCCTACCGCGACCTGCGCACGGTCGGGCTCGACGGAACGCCCGACAACGCGCTGCTGACGCGCCCGATCATCCTCGACGGGCGTGCCGCCGGCACGTGGACGCGCCGGCTCGCACGGCGCGAGGTCACGGTCGAGGCCGTGCTCCGCACGCCGCCGGACGCCGGTCAGCGCGACGCGCTGCAGGCGGCGACAGAGCGCTACGGGGAGTTCGTCGGGTTGCCCGCCCGGCTAAAGCTGCCGTGAACGCGGCCGCGCGTCAGGCGACGGCGGGCGCGAAGAAGTCGCGCAGCTTGTCCGCGACGAGCTCTGGGCGCTCCTCGGGCGGAAAGTGCCCGCAGTCCTCGAGGTACTCGATCCGCACGTCGTCGGCGTGGTCGACGATGTCCTTGATCATCCCCGGGCGGATCACGGGGTCCTTCAGGCCGTGCAGCCACAGCGTCGGCGTCGTCAGGCGCTCGCCGGCGTAGCGCCCGCGCGCCCAGGCCGGGAACTCGTACAGCGTGAAGGTGCGGTAGACCTGCGTCGCCGCCTTCGCCCGCGCCGGGTCCTTGAAGCGCGCGGCGTAGCTGTCGAAGCCGTCGAGCACAGCGCCGGTCTGCATCGAGATCGACTTGTGGACCGCCCGCAGCACCACCGGCGACGCGCCCATCCTGCGACCGATCACGGGACTCGCGAGCAGCCCCTGGTAGGCGAATCCGGCGAGCTGTTTGGGCAGCCCGCGGAGCGTCACCGTCGGCCAGACGTGCCCGGTGTTCATCGGCACAAAGCGCTCGATGCGATCGGGGTGGTTCAGGCAGGCGAGAAAGCCGACGATGCCGCCCCAGTCGTGGCCGACGAGGTTGACGCGGTCGATCTCGAACGCGTCGAGTACGCCGACCACGTCGTCGGCCAGCTCGTCCTTGCGGTAGCCGCGCCGCGTCGCCTCGCTCCAGCCGAAGCCGCGCAGGTCGAGCGCCATGACGCGAAAGTCGCCCGCGAGCAGCGGCATCAGCGAGCGCCAGGTCCACCAGTGCTGCGGCCAGCCGTGCAGGAGCATCACCGGCGGGCCGCTGCCCATCTCCGCGACGTGCAGGCGCGCGCCGCGGACGTCGACATAGCGATGCTCGACGCCGTCGAGCTCGGGGGGCGCTGAGCGATCCATGCCGCGAGCGTACCGGCTCCGGATGCCGCCACGGACCGCGCGACGGCCGGCAGCCGCCTCAGCCGAGCGCGGGAATCTCCTGCACGAGCGACAGCACCGGCGCGAACAGGTCGCCGTGCTCGGCGACGCGGGCGATCACCTGGCGGGCGTCGAAGACGAGGTTCTGCGGGTCGCCGCTTGCGTGACAGGCACGCACCTCGTCCCACGTGATCGGCGTCGAGACCGTCGGCCGGTCGCGGGCGCGCAGCGAGTAGACGCAGACGGTCGTCTTGTGCTCGTCGTTTTGGCTGTAGTCGATGAAGACCTTGCCGCCGCGCAGGTTCTTCGCCATGCGCGAGACGACGAGATCGGGCTCGGCGGCCTCGAGCGTCTCGGCGACGGCCTTCGAGAAGCCCTTCGTCGTCTCGTAGGTCGCGTCGGGGACGTTCAGCGGGACGTAGACCTGCATCCCCTTGCTGCCCGAGGTCTTCGGAAACGCCTGCAGGCCGATGCCCTCGAACATGCCCTGCAGCAGCAGGGCGACGCGACAGCACTCGACGATCGTCGCCGGCGGCCCCGGGTCGAGGTCGAAGACCATCATCGTCGGGCGCTCGATCGGCACGGCGCGCGACAGCGACGTGTGCAGCTCCAGCGCGGCGAGGTTGCCCAGCCAGACGAGCGTCGGCACGTCCTCGCAGACGCAGAACTCGACGATCTTCTCCGACAGTTCGATCGGCGCGACCTTGACCCAATCCGGGCGGTGACTCGGGCACTGCTTCTCGAAGAAGCTCTTGCCCTCGACGCCGTTGGGAAAACGCACGCGCGTCAGCGGGCGCCCCTCGAGGTGCGCCAGCAGCGCCGGGGCGACGTGGACGAGGTACTCGATCACGTCGCGCTTGGTGAAGGCGACCTGCGGATAGAGGACCTTGTCGAGGTTCGTGAGCTTCAGCGTGCGTCCTGCGACGCGCACCTCGACGCCGTCGCGCAGCTTCTTGGCGGAGTCCAGGAACGCCGACTGCGGCGCCTCCTCGCGCAGCCCCTTGTAGGACGGGTGGCGCAGCATCCCGTCGTCCGTCCACTCGGTGAACTCGACCTCCGCGACGCGCGTCGGCTGCACGTAGACCGATCCCTTCGGCGGCTTCGTCTCGCCGACGATCTGAAACGGCGAGTCGTCGCGGCGCTCGAGCACGTTCGCCAAGCGGTTGAGCTCGCTCTCGGTGAAGCCCGTTCCGACGCGCCCGGCGTAGCGCAGCGCGCCGTCCTGGATGACGCCGACGAGCAGCGCGCCGATGCGGTCTGTGCGCTTGCCCGCTCCCGGCACCCACCCGCCGACGACGACGTCCTCGCGGCGGACGTTCTTGACCTTCAGCCAGCACGGCGAGCGGCGTCCGGGCTCGTAGGCGCTGTCGAGCTTCTTGGCGACAACGCCCTCGAGGCCGTTGCGCAGGCTCGCCTCGAGCACCGCCGCGCCGTCGCCGGTGACGTGGTCGGGCGTGCGCCAGGCCGGGCCGTCGAGGCCGAGCTTGAGCAGGCGCGCGCGGCGCTCGGCGTAGGGCAGGTGCAGCAGCGGATGGCCGTCGAGCCACAGCAGGTCGAAGACGACGTAGGTGACCGGCACGTCCTTGGCCCGCCGCCGCGCGGCGGACTCCGAGCCCACGTGCATGCGCGACTGCAGGCGGCTGAAGCTCGGGCGTCCCTGCTCGTCGAAGGCGACGATCTCGCCGTCGAGAATCGCGCGATGCGAGCTCAGCGCGCGGTTGAAAGCCTTGAGCTCGGGATAGGAGTTCGTGATGTCGTTGCCGTTGCGGCTCTCATAGCGGATCCGGCCGGGCTCGGAGTACGACAGCGCGCGCACGCCGTCCCACTTGATCTCGTAGGCCCAGTTGCGATCATCGGTGGGCAGCGCGCCGGGGCGTGCGAGCATCGGCTTGAGGTGCTCGGGCATCGGCTGGCGCGTGGGATCGGCGGGCGGGTCCATGCGATGGATCATCCAGTCCTTGCCCGGCGGCTCGCCCTTCGTTTTTCCCAGCGGAAAGAGGCCGTAGCGGCCGCTGAGGCGCTCGCCGTGGAACGTGATCTCGACCTTCTCGTCGTCGAACTTGTGCTCCTCGTAGGTTCCGCGGTCCCAGATGCGCATCGTCCCCGCCCCGTAGGAGCCCTTCGGGATGTCGCCCTCGAACTCGAGGTACTCCAGCGGATGGTCCTCGGTGTGCACGGCGAGGCGGTTGTCCTTGGGATCCTCGGGCAGCCCGTTCGGAACCGCCCACGAGACCGCGACGCCGTCGTGCTCCAGGCGCAGGTCCCAGTGCAGGCGGGTGGCGTGGTGCTCCTGGACGACAAAGCGCCGTTCCTCCCGCTCGCCCGGTGTCTGCGCCGCGCGCTCGCCCACGGGCTCAGGCGTCGCCTGCGCGTCGCGCTTTCCGCGGTACTCCCTGAGGCGATCGGGCACGCCGGACAGTCTGCCCGGTTCGCGGCGCGGGCAACGCTCTGAAACGACCACCGGCCGCCCGAAGAACTCGGACGGCCGGATGTGCCGCGGGATCCCCTGATGCCCGCGGCCCGATGTGACAACCGCCCGCACGCGGGCGAGGCCGGGGGCCGCTAGGCAGGTACCCCGCTTCGCTTTTCTCGCGACGCGGTCGAGGCCGTCGAGATCAGCCCGAGCCCGAGCAGCAGCGCCCCGTTGACGAGGTGGTTGAAGTTCTCGAGGTCGCCGCGGCCGAACATCGAGATGATCGTCAGGTTGGCCGTCCCGACGACGCCGATGACGAACGCCACCACATAGAACAGGCCGACACCCATGCACGCGCCCTCGGCCGACGACGCCGACTGCTGCGACATGATGATCAGGAACGCCCCGATCGCAAGATGCACGACGTTGTGGAACGGGTTCACGCTGAACCCGAGAATCGCGTCGTCGGTGTTCGCCACGAAGTTGCCGAAGCCGGTGAAGAAGAAGCCGGCGACGCCGATCAGCACGTAAAACGCGCCGATGAGCGGCATGATCTTCTGCGCAAGACTCGTATTGCCCATCCCCCAGGTACCTCCCACGGTAGTCCGATAGCCCGTCAGTCCGACGAGGCCGCGAGTGTATCGGTCAGGGGTGTCGGCGTGCTACCGCTGACACCACGCGCGCCGGACGTGGCACGGCGGCGCGGCGGGCCGGCGGGTCAGCCGCCCGCGACCGCCGGCAGAATCGTCAGCGAGGCCCCGGCCGGCACCGCGGTCTGCAGGCCGTCGAGGAAGCGGATGTCCTCGCCGCTGAGGTAGACGTTGACGAAGCGGCGCAGGTCGCCGTCCTCCTGGTAGAGGCGGTCGCGCAGCTCGCCGTGCTCGGCGAAGACCGACTCCAGCGCCTCGCCGACCGTGCTGCCCTCGGCCTGCACCTGCGTCGCGCCGCCGGCCAGGTCGCGCAGCTGCGTCGGGATCTTCACGGTGACCGACATCAGACGCTCACTCCCTGCTCGGCGAACGCGGCTTCGAACGAGTCGATGTTCGCGTCGACCTCGTAGGCGCTGAACGAGTCGCGCACCGCGTCGAGCGTCTTCAGCCCCTCGCCAGTGATGATCAGCGCGACGCGCTCGTCCTTGCCGATGTCGCCGCGCGCGGCGAGCTTGGCGAGCACAGCGGTCGTCACGCCGCCGGCGGTCTCGGTGAAGATGCCGGTCGTCTCGGCCAGCAGCCGAATGCCGTCGCGGATCTCCTGATCGGTGACGGAGTCGATCGAGCCGCCCGTCGCACGCGCGAGATCGAGTGCGTACGGGCCGTCGGCCGGGTTGCCGATCGCCAGCGACTTGGCGATCGTGTCGGGCTTGACCGGACGGCAGGCGTCCTTGCCCTGCTCGAAGGCGGCCGCGACCGGCGAGCAGCCCAGCGCCTGGGCGCCGTTCATGATCGGGATGTCGCCGTCGAGCAGGCCGACCTCGACGAACTCTTGGAAGCCCTTGGCGATCTTCGTGTACAGCGAGCCCGAGGCGATCGGCACGACACAGCGGTCGGGCATCTCCCAGCCGAGTTGCTCGGCGATCTCGAAGGCGACGGTCTTCGAGCCCTCGGCGTAGTACGGGCGCATGTTGATGTTCACGAAGGCCCAGTTCTCGCGGTCACCCGACAGCTCCGTGCAGAGGCGGTTGACGTCGTCGTAGTTGCCGCGCACCTTGACGAGGTTCGTGCCGTAGATCGCGGTCGCGAGCTGCTTCTGCTCCTCGAGGTCGGCGGGAATCAGCACGTAGGAGTCCATCCCGAGCGCCGCCCCGTGCGCCGCGACGGAGTTCGCGAGGTTGCCCGTCGACGCGCACGCGAGGGTGTCGAAGCCAAGCTCGCGAGCGCGCGTGGCAGCGACCGACACGACGCGGTCCTTGAAGGAGTGCGTCGGGTTGGCGGCATCGTTCTTGACCCACACCTCGCGCAGGCCGAGGCGCTCGGCGAGGCGGTCGGCGCGGATCAGCGGCGTGCAGCCGGCCGGCAGCCCGGTGCGCGTCTGCGGCTGGGGCCCTTCAAGCGGCAGAAAGTCGTGGTAGCGCCAGATGTTCTGGGGCCCACCCTGGATGCGCCGGCGCACCTCGCCGATGTCCGCCGTCGTCTGATGGTCGTACTTGACCTCGAGCGGACCGAAGCACCGCGAGCACACGTAGCGTGCCTCCAACGGGTACTCGGTCGCGCACTCTCTGCATCTGAGCTGCTTTGCCGCCATATCGACCTCCGCCTAGGAATCTGTGGCGAGGCCGAGCGGCCATGCCACATCTGACAGGAATTGGCACCGTTCCCGCTCTCGCGGAATGGTTGCCGGGGCTTCACAGGGCCTGTCCCTCCACCCCTCTGGATGTGTCCAGCTCTCTGTCGGCACAATATCAGTCATGCCGAACCTCCCGAAGCCGCGTTTCGGCCGCCCCACCCGCGGTCGCGGCCAGGCCCCCGGACCGTCCGAGATCGATGCGGAGACGCCGAACGTCGAGATCATCGAGGCGCCCGGGCTGCGCTGGCTGCACATCGAGCGCCCGCGCTCCGCCGACCGCGTGTGGCTCGAGGAGCACTTCGACTTCCATCCGCTGGACTACGAGGACGTCTTCTCGCGCAATCAGCGCCCGAAGGTCGACGAGTACCCCGACTACCTGTTCGTCGTGCTGCACTTTCCGCGCTTCGACAAGTCCGTCGGGCGCCTGAACGCGGCCGAGCTGGACATCTTCGTCGGCCCGGACTTCGTCATCACGATGCCCAACGAGCCGATCCAGCCGCTGGAGTACCTCTTTGAGCGCTGCCGCACGCGCGAGGACCAGCGCGACGCGCTGTTCGCCAAGGGGCCGGGTTTCCTGCTCTACAAGATCGTCGACGACTGCGTCGACGCGTCGTTTCCGATGCTGCGCAAGATGGGCAACAAGCTCGAGGTGCTCGAGGAGGACATCTTCGAGGGCCGCTCGGGCGAGATCGTGCGCGACATCTCAAACGTCAAGCAGGAGATCATCAACTTCCGCAAGATCGTTCGCCCGCAGCGCACCGCCCTGCGCGACCTCGAGCGCACCAAGCGCTACATCCCGGAGGGATTGGACATCTACTTCGACGACATCAACGACGCGTCGGAGCGCATCTGGGACATGCTCGAGAACTTCAAGGAGGTCGTCGAGGGGCTCGAGTCGACGAACGAGTCGGTGCTCTCGCACCAGGTCAACGACGTGCTCAAGGCGCTGACGGCGATCAGCGTCGTCGTGCTGCCGCTGACGCTCGTGGCGAGCATCTGGGGGATGAACGTCGGCGTGCCCGGCGAGGGCTCGTCGGCTGCGTTCTGGATCGTCGTCGGATCGATGGTGGCGCTGCTCGCCGCCATGCTCGGCTTCTTTCGCAGCCGCGGCTGGCTGTAATGGGCGACTAGTGCCCTACGCGCCGCTCGAGCGGCTGGTCGAGACCGCCGCGCTCGAGCGCCCGGTCGAGCGCAGGCGGATGCTCGTAATCGTCAACCCGCACGCAACGCTCGTCGACGCTCGCCTGCGCGGCCTCGTGATCGCGGCGCTGCACGGCCGCTACGACGTCGAGGCGATCGACACGCAGGCGCGTGACCACGCGACCGATCTGTGCCGGCAGGCCAAGCACGAGGGCTACGACGTCGTCGTCGCGTTCGGCGGCGACGGCACGGTCAACGAGGTCGCAAACGGCCTCGCCGGCTCGCAGACGCCGCTGACCTGCCTGCCCGGCGGAGCCACCAGCGTGCTGTGCAAGATGCTCGGGATCCCCGGCGACATCATCGACGCGACCGAGCACCTGCTGCGGATGGCCGACGACTGGCGCCCGCGCCGCATCGACCTCGGGACGGCGAACGGCCGCGCGTTCACGTACTCCAGCGGCTTCGGCGTCGACGCCAGCATCGTCAAGCGCATCGACCGCCAGCCCAGGCTCAAGCAGCACCGCCTGCGCGAGTACTACTTCGTCTACGCCGCGATCGAGACCGTGCTGCGCGAGTACGTCCGCAACCCGCCGCGGATGGACGTCCACGCCGGCGGCGAGGTCGTCGGCGCGATCTCCGTGATCGTGCAGAACGGCGACGCCTTCACCTACCTCGACGACAAGCCGCTGGAGCTCGCGCCGGGGGGCGCGCTGGACAGCGGCACGCTCGCCGGCCTCGCGCTGCGCGGCGCGCGCGTACGTGACATCGCACCGCTGGCGCTGCGGGTGCTGTCCAGGCGGCGCTCGATCACCGGCCACCCGCAGGTCCATGCGTTCCGCGACGTCGACGGCCTGCGCTGCGTCTCCGCCGACGGCAGCGCGATCCCGCTGCACGTCGACGGCGATCACATCGGCGACGTGGGCGAGGCGGTCTTCGCGGTTCGCCCGGGCGCGCTGGCCGTGGTGTCCTGACGCGGAGCCGCCATCATGATCCGTCCCCGAGCGCCGGCGGGGCTCCGGGCTCGGTCAGTGCGTCGTCGAGCGTCCGGCGCACCTCGCCGACGGTGGGACGGTCTCGCGGGGCGGGTTCCAGGCAGGCGTCGATGGTCGCGGCCATCTCGCTGGACAGCCGGCGCAGCGTCCGAACGCGGACGGCGCGGCGCTCAAGCTGCTCGAACGGTCCGTCGGGACGGGGAAACGGGCGCGTGGCAGTCGCCGCCGCAAAGAGCACCCCGCCGATTCCGAACACGTCGCTGGCTGTTGTGACCGTATCGCCTCGTGCCTGCTCGGGCGCGAGGTACTGGCGCGTGCCCAGGCCCGCCTCGACCCGTCCCGAGGGTCGCGCCAGGCTGAGGTCGATGACCTTCGCGTGCCCCATCTCCGAGATCACGTTGGAGGGCTTGAGATCGAGGTGCAGGATGCCTTGACGATGCAGGTAGCCGATCGCCGAGCACAGGTGCAGCCCGAGGTGGCAGAGATCGGCTGCAGGCAACCTCCTGCGGCGCTCGGCGATGATGCGGGCGAGCGTGGCGCCGGTGAGCGTCTCGAGCACGACCGCGGGCGGGTGCTCGAGAATCTCGTAGCAACGCACGAGGTGTGGGTGCGCGAGGCCGAGCAGCAGCCGGCCCTCCTCGACGAGCCGCTCTCGCGCCGGCACATGGCCGGCGCGATCGGGGCGCATGACCTTGATGACGCAGCGGCAGTCGCGCTCAAGGCTCCAGGCGTCGTAGACGTCGAGGTCGGCGCCGCGGCTGAGATGGCCGAGCACCTCGTAGCCGGGAGCGAGTCGAGACCCCTCGTCGAGCAGCACGGGCTGGCTCACGCCGTGAGCGGCGACGCGGGGGCGTGCATCCGGAACAGGCGCCCGTAGGCGCCGTCCGCTGCGATCAGTTGCTCGTGCGTGCCGCGCTCGACCACCCGTCCGCCGTCCAGTACGAGGATGAGGTCGGCGTCGCGAACCGTCATGAGGTTGTGCGAGATCACGAGCGTGGACCTGCCCCTCATGAGCCGGCGCAGCGGCTCCAGGATGCGCTCGGCCGATTCGGCATCCAGGCCGGTGGTCGGCTCGTCGAGGATCAGGACCGGGGCGTCGCGGATCATCGCGCGTGCGATCGCGACGCGCTGGCGCTGGCCGCCCGACAGCCGCCGTCCGCGCTGCCCCACAACGGTCTCATAGCCGTCGGGCAGCGCCTCGATGAAGTCGTGCGCATCGGCCTCCCGCGCCGCCTGCTCGATCTGGTCATGCGTTGCGTCGTGTCGGCCGTAGGCGATGTTCTCGGCGACCGTCCCATGGAACACCAGCGTCTCCTGCAGCAGCACCGTGACGTTCTCGCGCAGGTCGTGGAGGCGCAGGTCGCGCAAGTCGGTCGCGTCCAGTGAGATCGTGCCCTCCGTCGGATCGTAGAAGCGCAGAGCGAGCTTGGCCAACGTCGACTTGCCCGCACCGCTGGTGCCCACGAGCGCCAGCGTCTGACCGGGCTCGACGACGAACGCGACGTCGCGCAGCGCGTCTCGCTCGGCGCCTGGGTAGCGAAAGCCGACGCCGCTGAAAGTCAGGGCGCCGCGCGCGCGCCCGACCGGCTGCGCGTCGTGCCGATCGACCACCGCAGGGCGCTCGTCGAGCACCTCGGCGATCCGCTCGGCGCTCGCCGAAGCCGAGAAGAACAGGTTCGAGAGGCGACTGAGACCACGGATCGGGCCGTACAGCAGCGTGAGGAACGTCAGGAACGCGAGCAGCTCGCCGAGCGTCAGCCGCCCGCGCGAGAGCTCGTAGGTCCCGAGTCCGATGACCACCAGCGCCCCGATGAGCTCGATGAGATCGATGACCGGCGTGAAGAGCGCCTTGATCCGTGTCGACGCCATCTGCGCCGCGAACGCGCCGAGGCTCTCACGATGAAAGCGGTCGACCTCCGTGTCCTGCCGGTTGGTCGCCTGCACGAGCGCGGCATTGGCGAGGCTCTCCTCGGCCACCGCGCTGATCGACCCGCTGCGGCGGCGCTTCTCGCGCGATGCCTCCTTGATGAGCTTCGAGAAGCGACGGGCCGCGACAAAGAACAAGGGCATCACCAGCAGCGAGATGAGCGCCAGCTCCCAGCGGATGACGAGCAGGGCGCCGACGAAGAACACGAGGCGCAGGACCGATGCCATCGCGTCGGCGACTCCGGAGAGCACGAAGGACTCGATCGCGGCGACGTCGCCGGTGAGGCGCGAGAGCAGATCGCCGAGACGCCGCCGCTCGAAGAACGCCATCGACAGGTTCTGCAGATGGCGAAAGACGTCGGTCCGCAGCGCGAGCAGAAAACGCCCCCCCACCCACGCCGACAGGCAGTCATCGGCGAAGGCGACCACCCCGGCGCCCACCGTGATCGCGACGTACAGTCCTGCGATCCACCAGAACGCGCCGAAGTCGCGTGGGACGAGGACGTCGTCGACGACGATCTTGAACAGCCAGATCGTCGCCGTCTCGGCCGCGGCCGCGAGGACGATGAAGAGCGCGACGACGCCGAACCACCAGCGATAGGGCCGCGCGTACGGCGCAAAACGCGAAAAGATCTCGCGCATCTTGAGCGTGGGCGCGGCGGCAACGAGGCCGTCGCCGGGCGCGGTCGGAACGAGCATCCTGCGCAGACGGTCGAGCATCAGGGAACGGTCCGCTCAGCAGCGACGCGCGGCCCCGCCAGTGCGGGGGCCGCGGCGCGATCTCACGTGGTCCGTCGCTCCAAGGGTTTGGCGGGGCGCAGCGGGTCCGTGCCGCTACGAGGCGGAGGGCGCGGACGCCGCGCTGGACGCAGACGCCGCGCTGGACGCAGACGACTGCGACCCCGAGGCCGCACGAGTGTTGCGAGCCGGCTTCACGCCGCGAAATCCGACGGCCTTGCCGCGGGGGTTGGCCTTGCCGTGCTTGCGTCGAGCCATTGTGCAGCCTCCTTGTCGATCCGTGTGATGGGACTACGTCCTGTAACGCGGGGCACTCCCGAAAGTTGGGTCCATTCAGATGACGTAGGCCATTTGTGGGTTGTCCCCCGCCCGGCTTCCCGCTCAACCTCGGACGGACGGATGTCCGAGCGCTCGGGCGTGACGGCGCGGCGACCGCTTGGAGCAACGAGGCCCGCGCTCAGCCGCCGCCCGGCGTGACGCGATAGCAGTCGAAGACCGAATCGATGTTGCGCAGGCGGCTGATCGCGTGCTTGAGCACCTGCAGGTCGCCGACCTCGACGACGAACCAGTTCTGCACCATCGGGTGTGAGACGACGCAGCGCGCCTCGACGATGTTGATGCCCGCCTCGGCGAACGTGCGCGACAGGTCCTCGAGCAGGCGGTGGCGGTCCCACGCGTCGACCTGCAGCTCGACCTTGAAGGCGGTCTCGTGGTCGCCCTCCCAGCCCACCGGGGTGAAGCGGTCGGGATCCTTGCGCAGCGCGACGGCGTTGGGGCAGTCCTCGCGGTGGATCGTGATCCCGCGGCCGAGCGAGATGTAGCCGACGATCGGGTCGCCCGGCACCGGCCGGCAGCATTTCGCCAGGCGCAGCATGACGTCGTCGACGCCCTCGACGCGGATGCCGTACTGCGTCGAGCTCGACGTGGGCTGCCGGCGCTGGCGGCGCGTGGACAGCATGTCCTCGGCGGCGGTGCGCTGCTCGCCCTCGGCCGCCTCGCCCTGCTTGAGGCGCTGCATGACCTTGTTGACGACGATCTTCGGCAAGATCTTCGCGCCGCCCAGAGCGATGTAGAAATCATCGGCCTTCTTGAAGCCCATCTCGCGGATGACGTCGGCGAGCAGCGGCGAGGAGACGATCTTCTGGTGCGGCAGGCCGCGCTTCTTCAGCGCCTCCTGGAGGATCTCGCGCCCCGTGTGCTCCGTGTCGTCGCGCGACTCGGCCTTGAACCACTGGCGGATCTTGTTGCGCGCGCGGGTCGTGTGCACGACCGCCAGCCAGTCGCGTGAGGGTCCGCGCTCGCGGTTGGAGGTCATGACCTCGACGATGTCGCCGGACTTCAGCTCGTAGTGCAGCGGCACCATCTTGCCGTTGACCTTCGCGCCGACGCAGCGGTGCCCGACATCGGTGTGCACCTCGTAGGCGAAGTCCAGCGGCGTCGCACCGGCCGCGAGGTTCTTGACCTCGCCCTTGGGCGTGAAGACGTAGACCTCGTCCTCGGAGAGGTCGACCTTCAGCGCGTCCATGAACTCCTTGGGGTCCCTTGTGTCCTGCTGCCAGTCGAGCATCGAGCGCAGCCACCTGAGCTTCGCGTCGCCGTCGGACTTCGGCCCGGCCGCCCCGGCCTTGACGTTGCCGTTGTCCTTGTAGATCCAGTGCGCGGCGACGCCGAACTCGGCCATCTCCTGCATGTCGCGCGTCCGGATCTGGATCTCCAGCGGCAGGCCCTCGGGCCCGATGACCGTCGTGTGCAGCGACTGGTACATGTTCAACTTCGGCATCGCGATGAAGTCCTTGAAGCGCTGGGGCAGCGGCTTCCACAGCGAGTGCACGACGCAGAGCGCGCCGTAGCAGTCCTTGACGGAGCCGACGATCACGCGCATCGCGGTGAGGTCGTAGATCTCGTTGAACTCGCGGCCCTTCTTGGTCATCTTCGAGTAGATCGAGTAGAAGTGCTTGGCGCGACCGGAGATGTCGGCCTCGATGTCCGCAGACTGCAGTTCGCCCGACAGGTACGTGCCGGCCTTCTCGACATAGCTCTCGCGCTCGTCGCGCTGCTGGTTGACGAGGCCCTTGATCTCCTGGTACTTGCGCGGGTGCAGCGCCTGAAAGGCGAGGTCCTCGAGCTCCCACTTGATCGCGTGGATGCCGAGCCGGTGCGCGATCGGCGCGTAGATCTCCAGGGTCTCCTTCGCCTTGTCCATCTGCTTCTGCTTGGACATCGCGTCGATCGTGCGCATGTTGTGCAGGCGATCGGCGAGCTTGATCAGGATGACGCGCCAGTCATTGGCCATCGCGACCATCATCTTGCGGTAGTTCTCGGCC
>Ga0136633_1001486_pt1 | contig 17229 bp, 16 predicted proteins | sample AntDrymeUQ832206_2_FD_105494 | JGI IMG/M metagenome (GOLD analysis project Ga0136633, IMG submission 105494) | Polar desert sand microbial communities from Dry Valleys, Antarctica - metaG UQ83 (22.06) | ecosystem: Environmental > Terrestrial > Soil > Desert | place: Antarctica: Dry Valley...
GGGCACTAGTGGGTCCGGCACGGCAGCAAAAGACGGCCGGGCTTGAGTCCGAATCCGCGTAGGTCTACCATCGTTGTCAGCGAAATCGCCAAAGAGGCATGGTCGCTGACCCGAGAATCGAATGAGCAGACTTGAAACGCCCACCGCACCCGACCAACCTGGCCCCGGGAGGAGACGCAGCCTAGGGATCACCGACGCCTGATCGACGGCAAGAGCCGTCGTGCTCGGTTCAGCACCAGCCCCGGGAGCGATGCGCCGGGAGCGGGCACCCGCAGTGTCCGGCAACGGCCGCGTAGCGGAGGTGTGAGCGATGGAACGCAGAGGCAGGCGGATCTTCCCGGCACGAGAGGAACCGGCCGAGGCGCACGACCCCACGCAAAGGGACGTCCCGCTGGAGCCGCTGTCGGCCGCTACCGACGGGAGCTCATCGACCGACTCGGGCGACGAGCTCGCAGCGCGGCGCTCCGAGATCGCCCGCCTCGAAGAGATCGCCCTGCACGAGGTCGAGGCGCAGCGCCTCAAGAGCGCCGATCTGGCCCGCCGCGAGCACGCCCTCGTCGATCGGGAGCGCAATATCGAGGCACAGGCAGCCGAGGTCAAACGGCAAAAGCAGGTCCAGCGCCGCGAGCTGGAGCGTCTCTCCGGGCTGACCGTCACCCAGGCAAAGCAAATGCTGATCGCCGACGTGGAGCACGAGGCTCGTCACCGGACCGGACGGGCGCTGATCCAAATCGAAGAGGAGGCGAAGCGCGACGCAGACCGTCGAGCTCGAAACATCCTTGCGATCGCCACGCAGCGCCTTGCCGCGGCTCACGCCTCGGAGACCACGACCCGCTTGATCGAGCTGCCCAACGAGGAGATGAAGGGCAGGATCATCGGTCGCGAGGGAAGGAATATCCGCGCCCTGGAAGCAGTCACCGGCGTCGATGTGATCATCGACGAGACTCCGAACGCCGTGGTCGTCTCCAGCTTTGACGGCGTCCGCCGTGAGAAGGCGCGCATGGCAATCGAGCGCTTGATCGGGGACGGGCGGATCAACCCCTCGACGATCGAGGAGGCCTATGCGACGGCCGAGCGACTCGTCGAAGAGCAGGTCGTCGAAGAAGGTGGGCGCGCCGAACTGGCAGCCGGCCTGCATGGGCTCGCCCCCGAGCTGCTGATGGTGCTCGGCCGGCTCCGCTTTCGGACCAGCTACGGACAGAACGTGCTCGACCATCTCGTTGAATGCGCGAATCTCGCCGGACTGCTTGCCAACGAGCTCGGAGCCTCGACCGAAACCGCAAAGCGGGCCGCGTTCTTGCACGACATCGGCAAGGCGGTCAGCCACGAGGTCGAAGGCTCGCACGCGGCGGTCGGCGCGACGATGGCTCGTCGCCACGGAGAGAGCGCCGCCGTTGTCCACGCCGTCGAGGCCCACCACAACGGGGTCGAGCCGCGCACAGTCGAAGCGGTGATCGTCCAGACCGTCGATGCGCTCTCCGGAGCGCGCCCCGGCGCCAGGGGCGAGGCGCTGGAGCAATACGTGGCGCGCCTCCGCGACCTCGAGGAGATCGCCGGCCGCCATCCCGGCGTCGAGAAGGTGCTTGCGATGCGCGCCGGGCGCGAGGTCCGGGTCATGGTCGACCCGGGAGCCGTCGACGACGAGGAGGCCGCCGTGGTCGCCGAGAAGGTCGCTAAGGCAGTCGAGAAGGAGCTCAGCTTCCCCGGCCGGATCAAGATCGTCGTGATCCGCGAGAGCCGGATCAGCGCTTGGGCCGACTGAGGGCTCGCGACGCGACGCCGGCGAGGCGACTCTTTGCCTGCCGCTGACGATAGGATCGCGGCCTCGTGGACTCCGAAATCTTCTTCTACGGCGTCGGTGGCGCCCTCTGCGTCGTCGCCCTGTTGATCTCCTTCGTCGGGATCCGAAACGAAGACTTTCCGCCCTCACGAAGGACTGTGCTCGGCGGCCTGACGGCCGTCTTCGTGGTCGTCGCGGCAGCCTGCGCGGGCGCCGTCGTTCTGGCCCGCGAGGAACAGGATCACCGCCGCGCCGAGCTCGCGCACCTGGCCGAGGAAGGGAGCGGCGATGAAGCCGGCGAGGAGGCTCCCACCGAGCCTTCGGCCGAGGAAGAGCCAGCCCCGCCTGCCGCCGAAGAGCCCACCGAGGCGCCCGCGGATGAGGAGGCCCCGGCGCCCGAGACAGCCGACGCAGACGGGGGCGCCCTCTTCGTATCCAACGGCTGTGGGAGCTGCCACACGCTCGCCGTCGCCGGCTCGGACTCGAGCGTTGGACCCAACTTCGACGAGGTTCTGCTCGACCAGGATGCCGCGCAGGTACGGGAATCGATCGTCGAGCCCAGCGCCGAGCTCTCGGAAGGCTTCAGCGACGGGATCATGCCGACCGACTACGGCACCTCGATGACCGACGTCGAGATCGACGCGCTCGTTGAGTACCTGCTCGAGAGCGCCGGCTGACGCCGTCGCCGCCCTGTTCCGCGAGCGAACTGCCTTGGCCTCGCTAGTCTGAGGCCGCAATGTCGAAGCGCTTCCACGTCACCACCTTCGGGTGTCAGATGAACGAGCACGACTCCGAGCGGATGAAGGGGATGCTCACCTCGCTCGGCTACGCCGAGTGCGAGGAGCGATCCGACGCGGACCTGATCCTCTTCAACACCTGCTCGATTCGCGAGACAGCCGACAGTCGCTTCACGGCGCACCTCGGCGAGGCGAAGCGGCTCAAGTCCGAGGATGGCGAGCGGATCGTCGGCGTCGGCGGCTGCTGGGCTCAATCGGTCAAAGACGAAGTTTTCGAGCGCTTCCCCTTCGTCGATGTCGCCTTCGGCCCCGGGCAGATCCACAAGCTCGCCGAGTTCCTCACCTCGGACTCGATCACAGCGCAGGGCTTCTTCGACTTCGAGGGCTTCGCCGGGCATCTGCCCGCGAGGCGAGCGCGCGAGTTCCAGGCCTGGGTGCAGATCTCGCAGGGCTGTAACTGCGTCTGCACCTATTGCATCGTCCCCTCCACCCGCGGCCGCGAGCAGAGCCGGCCGGCAGCCGAGCTGCTCAGCGAGATCGAGGTGCTGGCCGCAGACGGTGTTCGCGAGGTGACCCTGCTCGGGCAGAACGTAAACAGCTACGGCCGCGACCTGAGCGGCCCCGAAAGGCTCAGCTTCGCGGAGCTGCTTCGGGCCGCCGACGCAATCGAGGGGATCGACCGGATCCGTTACACGAGCCCGCATCCGAAGGACATGCGCGAAGACGTGATCGCCGCCCACACCGAATGTGCCGCGGTCTGCGAACACATCCACCTTCCACTTCAGTCGGGCTCGAGCCGGATCCTCAAGGCGATGCGGCGAACCTACGACCGTGGCCGCTACATGGACCGCGTCGCGCAGATCCGCGAGCACCTGCCGGATGCGGCGATCACTACCGACATCATCGTCGGCTTCCCCGGCGAGAGCGACGCTGACTTCGCGGAGACGCTGGAGGTCTGCGAGGAAGTTGGATACGACAGCGCCTTTACGTTCGTCTTCAGCCCCCGCCGCGGCACCCTCGCCGCCGAGCTCGAGGAGATGCTTCCGCACCCGGTCAAGCGCGAGCGCATGGATCAGCTCCTCGAGGTCGTCCAGCGACGTGCCAAGGAGCGCTCGCAGCGCTTCGTCGGCCGGACGATGGAGGTCCTCGTCGAAGGACCCAGCCGTAACGATCCAAGCCGGATGCGAGGCCGGATCCGCCATAACAAGACCGTCAACTTCGAGGGCACCGCGTCGGCCGGCGAGCTGGTCGAGGTCGAGATTGCGTCCGCGACGTCGACGAGCCTGACGGGCACCGAGCAGTTGCTCTCGCGCATCGGCGCCTAGCGGCCCTCTCCGCGACGCCAAGTGGACGTCCTCTCAATCTTCGGACCGACGTCCTCCGGCAAGACGGAGTTGGCGATCGCGGTCGCGGAGACGCTTCGCCGTCAGGGCGAAGATCCCGTCGCGGTCTCCTGCGATGCGATCCAGGTCTACCGCGGTTTGGAAATCATCAGCGGCGCCGCAACGACGGAGCAGCGCTCCCGGCTCGAGCATCGTTTGATCGGCTTCGTCGACCCGCGCGAAGAGTTCAGCGCCGGTCAGTTCGCAGCGCTGGCGCGGGCGGAGATCGACGCGCTCTTGGCCGCAAGGCGACGACCGATCGTCGTCGGCGGAACCGGGCTCTACATGCGCGCGGCGCTGGCCGAGCTCGACTTGCGCCCGCCGGTCGAGGCCGCCCTCCGCCGAGGCGTCGAGGAGGAGATCGCCGAGCGCGGAGCAGCGGCGCTTCACACCGAGCTGCCGAGCGATGTCGCCGAGAAGGTGAACCCCAACGATGCCAAGCGGGTCAGTCGAGCGACCGAGCTGATCCGAGCCGGCCAAGAGCCGGCTGAGCGCTCGGGAGAGCTCTGGACGACGCGGCTCCGCCGGCCGACCTTGACGGTCGCGATCCTCGCCGATCGCGGCGTCCTCGAGGAACGGATCAACCTACGGGTGGATGCAATGGTCGAGGCCGGCGTGACCGACGAGATCCGCCGCCTCGAGGCCGGCGGCATCTCCCGAACCGCCAAGGCGGCACTGGGCTTCGAGCAGTTCTTGGCCGACGACGTCGAGGGCGTCAAAACTGCGCACCGCCGCTACGCCCGTCGCCAACTGACCTGGCTTCGCAAGATGGGCGCCGATCTGGAGGTGGAGCAGGGGGACGGTGGGCACGAGTTGGCAGCGGCGCAGATCGTCGCGGCCCTCCGCCGCGATCAGCCTCCGCACCCTCCCGGGGACTAGGCTCTCGCGCCGATGAGGTTTGAGAAATGGCAGGCGCTCGGCAACGACTACATCGTCATCGAGCGCGAGGAGATTCCGTTCGAGCTCAGCCCGAATCGAGTTCGCGCGATCTGCGCCGCCCACTTTGGCTGCCAGTCCGATGGGATCCTGCTGCTGTCGAGAGCGGAGAGTCCCGACTACGTAGCTGAGCTTCGAATCTTCAATCCCGACGGCAGCGAGGCCGAGCTCTCCGGAAACGGCGCCCGTGAAGCCGTCCTCTACCTCCGCCGCGCCGGCTGGACCAACGCCGACACCTTCACGATCCTGACCGCGGCCGGCGAGATCACCCCGACCCTGACCGGCCCCGGATCTGCCGCGATCGCGATGGGTCGGGCCTCGACGAGATCGAAGGACTACCCCAGCGGTGGCGATGACGGCCGTGGCGAAGTCCAGGCCGACGGTCGCGACTGGCAGTTTCAGCACGTTTCGATCGGCAACCCCCAGTGCGCGATCGAGGTCGCCGAGGGACTCGAGGACCTTGATCTCGGCGCGATCGGGCCCGCAATCGAGGCGGCAGCGATCTTTCCGAACCGCACCAACGTCAGCTTCTGGACGGCAAACGGATCGAAGCTCAGAGCGCGGATCTTCGAGCGCGGGGTGGGGGAGACCCTGTCCTCCGGCACGGGCGCCTCGGGAGCGGCGATCGCCGCCTACTTGAGCGGGACGGCGAGCCCGATCACTGTCCAGATGGACGGTGGCACGCTGGCAGTCGAGCTGACCCCGGAACTCGAGCTGACCCTGATTGGGACGGCCGAACCCGTATTCGCAGGCGAGTTCTCGCCTGAGTTCGTGCACGAGCTCGAGCAAGGTTAGGCTTCGCCGACGCGACTTACGGGCGTCGGGTGCCGTCCGGCCCGACCACCCACCAGAGGCCGCCGTTCAGGTCGGCGAGAGGCGATCAATTAGCCTGCTCGGATGCGACTCACCGACCCCTCCAAGCGTCTTGAGGCGATGCCGCCGTACATGTTCGCCGAGCTCGAGCGCAAGGTCGCCGCCAAGAAGGAATCGGGGATCGATGTGATCAGCCTTGGGATCGGCGACCCGGACAGCCCGACCTATCCGTTCATCGTCGAGGCGATGGAGGCCGCGGTCGCCGACCCCGGCACCCACCAGTACCCATCCAACCGCGGCCGCACCGAGTTCCGCGAGGCGTTCGCGAGCTTCTACGACTCGCGCTTCGCGGTCGCGATCGACCCCGAAACCGAGGTGATCCCGGCGATTGGCGCCAAGGAGTGCATCTACAACCTCTGCTTCGCCTTCCTCGACCCCGGCGATGTCGCCCTCGCCTCGGATCCGGGCTACCCCGTATACACGGGCGGCCCGATCCTGGCCAACGCCGAGCCTGTCGTCTTGCCTCTGAAGCCGGCGCTCGGATTCGCCCCCGATCTCGACGCGATCGCCCCAGAGCACCTCGAGCGCGCCCGCCTGATGTTCCTCAACTACCCGAACAACCCGACCGGCGCGATCGCCCCCGATGGGCTCTTCGAGCGGGCGATCGAGCTCGCCCGAGAGCACGAGATCCTGATCGTCCACGACAACGCCTACTCGGAGACCACCTACGACGGCTATGTGGCGCCGAGTTTCCTGGCGACGCCGGGGGCCAAGGAGGTCGGGGTCGAGGTCTTCAGCCTCTCGAAGGGCTACAACATGACCGGCTGGCGTTGCGCAGCGATCCTCGGCAACTCCGATGCGATCGCCACCTACTGGCGACTGAAGACGAACGTCGACTCAGGGCTCTATGAGGCTGTGCAGCTCGCGGGAGCGGCGGCGTTGACGGGACCTCGTGAGCCGCTCAACGAGATGAACGCGATCTACACTCGTCGTCGCGACCTCGTCGTCGGGACGCTGCGCGAGATCGGCGTCGACGTCGCCTCGCCGAAGGGCACGATCTACGTCTGGGCTCCCGTCCCCGAAGGCCATACCTCGACGAGTTTCTGCGAGCACGTGCTCGAGGAGGCGGCCGTCGTGATCTCGCCGGGATCGATGTATGGGCCGAGCGGTGAGGGTTTTTTCCGAATCTCACTGACGACACCGGACGAGCGCATCGCCGAGGCCGTGGAGCGGATGCGCGATCATCTCTCCTAGATGACTCGACGCCGAGACCGGGAACGACCATGGCACTTTTAATCAAGAACCGACGGATCCGCTACGCCAGGTCGGGCGATTTCCACATCGCCTACGAGACCCGTGGCGTCGGGGCGACCGATGTGATCCTGATCCTGCCGACGCTGGCGGCGCTCGAAATGCTGACCGAGCCGCCGGCCAACCGACTTAATTTCGATCAGTTCGCGCGACTGATCTCCTTCGACCGCCGCGGGACCGGTCTCTCCGACCCGGTCATTGAGGCACCGACGCTTGAGGAGCAGATGGCCGACATCGTCGCCGTCCTCGACGCGGCCCACTCAGACCGCGTCGCGGTCTATTCGGAGGCCGACGGGGCGATGATGGCGGCGATGTTCGCGGCGACCCACCCCGATCGCGTTTCGCACCTGATCCTTCTCCACGGCTGCGCCCGGCTCAGCTCGGCGCCGGGCTACGACTTCACCTGGAGCGAGGAGGAGCGACAGGCCCTCTTCGTCGAGCCGATGCTGGCCAGTTGGGGAACCGGGGACTTCGGCGAGGTGCTGGCCCCGGTGATGGCCGCGACCGACCCCGACTTCGAGGACTGGTGGGCCCGCTGGCAGCGCCTATCCGGTTCGCCTGGAGGAATCCGGCCGATCATGGAGCTTGCCGGCAGGATGGACGTCCGCTGCGTCCTGCCTCAGATTCAAGCACCGACCCTCGTCCTCGACCGCCCGGCGGCGACGGGGATGAACTCCCGCCACGCCGATTACCTCGCCGAGCACATCCCCGGCGCAATCCGCCGTGATCTGCCGGGACGGGATGCGATCTCGTTCGGCGACGGCCACGAAGCGTTGATCGAAGCGATGCAGGAATTCATCAGCGGCGTCGCCCCATCGAAGACGCCGCAGCGGGCGCTCTCAACGGTCCTGTTCACAGACATCGTCGAGTCGACCCAGCATGCCGCCGAGCTGGGCGACAGCCGTTGGCGGGTGAAGTTGGAGGAGCACGACGCGCTGACCCGCAAGCTGGTCGCCAGCCATGGAGGCAAGGCGATCAAATCGACTGGCGACGGCTTCCTCGCGACCTTCGACGGCCCAGCCCGCGGGATCCGCTGCGCGGCCGAGCTGATTGAGGCGATACGACCGAGCGGCCTTGAGCTGCGCGCGGGCCTTCACACCGGCGAGATCGAGCTGATCGGCGAGGATGTCGCCGGCATGGCGGTCCACATCGGCGCCCGGATTGGCGCTCTCGGCGGTCCGGGCGAGGTCCTGACCTCATCGACCGTCCGCGACCTCGTAGTCGGCTCGGGGATCGAGTTCGAGCCACGCGGCCAGGTCGAGCTCAAGGGCGTGCCCGGAAGCTGGTCCGTCCACGCCGCCGTCGGCGTCGGTTAGCTGAGGAGACGCCGTCCAGTCGGAGCAGCAGTTATCTAGCCCTTGAGCCGTCCCTCGGCGACCAGGGTGTCGCGGATCGTTGCCTCGAGATCGCGCGGGGCGTAGCCGAGCTGCTCGACCGCCTTCTGGTGGGACGCGAACATCGTCATCCCGTCACTGGCGCTGACCAACTCGCCCAGGTTGGGCGGGTAGCCGATCACCGGCCCGATCAGCCCGCCGAACGGCTTCAGCACCTTCAAAGGAGTCGTCGGCATGGTGAGCTTCGGGGCACTCTTGCCCGCCACCTTCGCCGCCATCTCGAGCATCTTGCGGTTTGTGGTGTTTTGACCGCCGAGTACGTATGACTCGCCGACCTCGCCCTTGTCGAGTGCGAGCAGGACACCATCGGCAACGTCCTCGACGTGGACCATCGTGATCCCGAAATCGGGGAAGGGGATGGCAGGTAAGCGACCGCGCAACATCTGCTTGATCAGCTTGCCAAGCTCGGAGTGGTCGTCGGGGCCGTAAACGCCACCGGGCTGGACGATCGTCAGCGGCAAACCGTCGGCGATCAGGCGCTTGGCAACCTGGTGAGCGAGGTACTTGGTCTCCTCGTAGTAGGAGCCGAATCCCTCGCCGGGATGCTCGAAGGTCTCGTCGACGATCTTGCCGTGGGTATTGCCGAAGGCGCCGACGGTGCTGATGTAGACCACCTTCGGCGTGCCGGCCTCGCGAGCCGCATCGAGAACTGCTTCGGTGCCGGCGACGTTCGTCTCATACATTGCCTCGCGCCTGCTGCTCGGGATCCCGACCTCATAGATCGCGGCGCCATGGATCGCGGCGTCGCAGCCTTCGAGACCGGCGACAATCGCCTCGTCAGCCCCGAGCCCACCCTCGATCAGCTCGCAACCGAGCTCAGCCAGCGCCATCGCTTTCCCGGGAGAGCGGACCAGGGCTCTGACCTCGTCGCCCCGCTCGCGAAGCTTCCGCGCCACATGGGCACCGATGAAGCCGGTCGAGCCGGTCGTGAAGACCCTCATCGCTCCAGCCTATTCAGGGCTTACGGCGGGCGTGGGCCACGACACCGGCAACAAGCGAAGCTGGTTGATGAACGGCGAGATGACGTGGACGGGATCGCCTGCCAGCTTCATCTCCGGGAACCGCTTCAGGGTCTCCTCGAGAAGCACCTTCAACTCCAGACGCGCCAGCGCGGCCCCGAGGCAGAAGTGACGGCCGCCGGCGCCGAAGGCCTGGTGCTCGGGGTTGCGGCGGATATCGAAGCTGTCGGGATTCTCGTAGCGACCCTCATCGCGATTGCTGGAGGCGTACCACATCACGATCTTGTCGCCTTTGCGGACATCCTGGCCGCCGACCGAGGTATCGCGGGTCGCGGTGCGGCGAAAGTGGGAGAAGGCCGGGAACATCCGCAGACACTCCTCGACCGTGCCGGGGATCAGCGCGGGCTCTGCGGCCAGCATCGCCATCTGCTCGGGGTGCTCGATCAGGGCGCGCATGCCGCTGGTGTAGGTCGCCTTGGTGGAGTCGTTTCCTGCCGCGACAAGCAGGAAGAAGCCCATCACGATCTCGTGGTCGGTGAGCTTCTCGCCGTCGATCTCGGCGTGGACGAGGACACTGGTCAGGTCGTCGCTCGGGTTGGCGCGCCGCTCCGCGATCATCACTTCACAGCGACGGAAGATCTCAGGGATCGCACGCTGGATGATCTCGTCGATCTCGCCCGGGGCGACGTCTTCGTCGCCGGCTCCGAGGGTGGTGTTCATCAGGATCGCCCAGGCCTCGTCGTCGGCCTGATCGATCCCCATGAAGCTGCCGATCACCCGCGAGACGACCGGCTGGGCGACCTCGGAAACGAGGTCACAGCTGCCTCGCGAGGCGACCGAATCAAGTACGCCGCCGGCGATCTCGCGGATCTCGTCCTCATGCATCGCGATCCGCCTCGGCGTGAATCCCTTCTGGAAAAGCTGCTTGACACGGTCGTGCTTGGGCGGGTCCATGGCGATGAACATCGCCCGCATCAGCTCCAGCGGCAGTCCGTGGGTCATCGCGGTGACGCCGCCCTGATGCGAGGAGAAGGTCTCCCAGTCGAGGCTTACCGCTCGGACCTCGTCGGCCTTGTAGGCACCCCAGTAGCCGTCCTCGTTGGGGAACTCGCGCATCTCGCTCCAGTGCACCGGGCACTCGGAGCGCAAGCGCCTGAAGATCTCGTGGGGCGGTCCGTCAGCCCACTTCTCGGAGTCGGAGACGTGGATCTGATCGAGCGCCTCGCGGGCGCGGTCGATACCGGCTTCCATTTGCGTTTGCTCCTCCGTGGCGGCTTCCCGCAGCCTATCGCCCACCTACACTGACCTGGCCATGTCACAGGCATCCAACAGCGACGGCGGAGCCGAGGAGCGGCCCGATCAGGGCTCCGCCGGCCTGCTCAATCAGCGAGCACGCTGGCGGGCGCTCGCGATCGGCGTCGTTGCTGACTCCGAGCCCAACCCCTCGATCGACCCGCTGGCGGAGCTCAAGGAACTGCTGCGAACAGCCGGCGTCGCGACCGCCGGGGAGATGATTCAACGGCGGCCGGAGCCGGATCCCGACCGCTACTTTGGCCGCGGCAAGCTAGCCGAGGTCAAGGCGGAGATAAAGCGCACCAACGCGAACCTCGTCGCCTGCGACGACGAGCTCTTGCCGCGCCAGGGCCGCAATCTGGAGCAAGCACTCGGGGTCAGCATCGTCGACCGCACCTCGATCATCCTCGACATCTTCGCCGACCACGCTTTCACCGCCGAAGGCAAGCTCCAGGTCGAGCTGGCGCGGCTCGAGTATGACCTTGCCCGCCTCCGCGGGATGTGGACCCACCTGGAGAGGCTCGGCGGCACCGGCACTCGAAGGGGACCAGGCGAAGCGCAGATCGAGACCGATAGGCGCTTGGTTCGGAAGCGAATCAACGCGTTGCGAAAGCGTCTCGGTGAGGTCGAGGGCACCCGCGAGGTGATGCGAGTAAACCGGACCGAGGCGGCGCTGCCGACGATCGCCTTGGCGGGCTACACGAACGCCGGCAAGTCGACGCTGCTGAACGCTGTGACCGACTCCGCGGTCGAGGTCCGTGACCGGCTCTTTCACACGCTCGCCCCGACGACGCGTGCCTTCGAACACCATGGCCGCCGCTATCTGATGACAGACACCGTCGGCTTCATCTCCAAGCTTCCCCACCAGGTCGTCGACGCTTTCAAGGCGACGCTCGAGGAAACGGTCCGCGCCGACCTGATCCTCCACATCGTCGACGCCGCTCAGCTCCCGCAGGAGCGCTCTGATGCGATCGCGGCGGTCGACGCCGTGCTCGAGGAGATCGGAGCCGACGAGAGCCCGAGACTGCTGATCTACAACAAGCTCGATTTGCTTGCTGCCCCGGATCGGCGCAGGCTGCTGGTCGGCCAGCGCGACGTCGTCGGCGTCTCAGCCGCCTCGGGCGAGGGAATCGGCGAGCTGCTCGATGCAATCGAGCGAGCCTTCGAGGCGACGCGCGAGCCGATGGAGCTCCTGATCCCCTACGAGGAGGGAGCGACGCTGAGCGAGCTACACGCGATCGCCGGCGAGCTCGAGCGGGAGGACCGTCCCGACGGCGTCCTCGTCAAGGCCAGCGTTCCGAAGACGGCGGCGCACCGCTTCGCTCGCTACGCCGCCGATGGGACGGCGGCCGCGTAATTTAGGCTGCGGCCCATGCAGCTCCCGATCCGCCTTCTCGACCCGGCAGCGCGGCTGCCCGGTCGGGCCAACGACGGCGATGCCGGGCTTGACCTGTGCTCGATCGAGAGCGCTGAGCTCAAGCCGGGTCAGCGCGCGAGCGTCGGGACCGGACTGGCAGTCGAGATCCCTGAGGGCCATGCGGGTCTCCTCCTGCCCCGCAGTGGCCTGGCGGCCCGTCACGGCATCGCTTTGGTCAATGCGCCGGGGTTGATCGACTCGGGCTACCGGGGGGAGATCCGGGTTCTACTACTCAATACCGATCCGGCGGCGCCGTTCCCGATCGCGATCGGCGACCGGATCGCGCAGCTTCTCGTCATCCCGTTCGCCGCCGCGACTCCGGTTGAGGCCGTCGGTCTGACCGAGAGCGTCCGCGGCGAGCAGGGCTTCGGCTCCTCGGGCGTTTAGGCGCTTAGCCACCGTCCTCGTCGATCTCGTCTTCGGCGACCGACCAGGGCTCTGCGATGTGAAAGAGCGCGTCGCCCTGGGAGACCAGCGGGTTGCGAGTCAAGCCGATCACCATTCCCGACAGCGGCGCTCGGACGACAAGATTGCGGCGCCCGAAGATGTCGGAGAGGTGGGCGAGCACCTGGCGGGCCTCGACCGGCTGCCCGAGTCCGACATCGAGCCGCATCAGGCCGCCACGAGGGGCGCGTACCCAGCGTGTCTCCCGGCTCATGAATGACGGCGAGCGGGGCGCGCCGGGACCATTGCTGATCATCCCCAGGTGCCCCATGACCCGGAGTATGCCCAGATAGGCGGCCTCGATCGCATAGACGTTGTAGCGGCGCGACTCGCCCCCCTCAAAGAGCAGCATCGCCATGCCTTTCTCGGTCGCCGCCTCCCGCAGCGAGCGGTCGCGAGTCCGCGCATGGATCGTCACGGGCGCTCCGAATGCCTCCGCGCACGCTTTCGTCCGGGAATCATCGAGATCGGCGCGTAGCTGTGGGTGGTTGGTTCGCATGTCGGCGCCGCAGTGCAGGTCGATCCCGTACTCACATTTCTCGATCACCTCGGTCATGAACAGGTGGGCGATCCGAGAGGCGAGCGATCCGCGCGGCGACCCCGGGAAGGCTCGGTTGAGGTCGCGGCGGTCGGGCAGGTAGCGCTCGCCCGACATGAAGCCAAGCTCGTTGACGACCGGAACGGCGACAAGCGTCCCGATCAAGTCCTGGGGCCGTATCTCCTGAAGCAGCCGCCGGATCGCCTCGACGCCGTTGATCTCGTCGCCGTGGATTGCGGCGCAGACCGCGAGTGCAGGGCCGGGCCGGCGGCCGTTCATCACAACCGTGGGAATCGAGATCCACGGCCCGGTCGCCAGGCGCTCGACCGGAAGCGAGATCTCTTCGCGCTCACCTGGCGCGATTGAATGTCCGCCGATCTCGAACGCGCGCGATTGCTCAGGGGGCGAGTTGGCCACTACCCCTTGACGCTGCTTTTCGTCTTGCCGTGCTTGGCATTCTTTTCGAGATACTCGATGATCCTGCCGGCGACGTCGACGCCGCTGGCCATCTCGATACCTTCAAGGCCAGGCGAGCTGTTCACCTCAAGCACGACGGGCCCTCGGTTGGAGCGCATCAGGTCGACGCCCGCGACCGCTAGGCCAACCGACTTGGCGGCCTTCATCGCCGTCTTGCGCTCCTCGGGCGTCAGCTTTGCCTTGACCGCAGTCCCGCCGCGATGAATGTTGGAGCGGAACTCGCCGGGAGGGGCGGTCCGCTCCATCGAGGCGACGACGCGACCACCGACGACGAAGGCGCGGATGTCGGTGCCCCTCGACTCCTTGATGAACTCCTGGACAAGGATGTCGGCGTCGAGCTCGCGAAAGGCGCCGATCACCGACTCGGCGGCCTTTCGGGTCTCGGCGAGGACGACCCCTTTGCCCTGAGTGCCGTTGAGGAGCTTGACGACGACCGGCGGGCCGCCGACCGCGTCGAGGACCACGTCGATGTCCTGGATGTCGTTCGCGAAGCCGCTGACGGGCAACCCGATCCCGGCTCGGGCGAGCAACTGCATCTGGCGAAGCTTGTCGTGGGCTCGGTTGATCGCCTCCGACTCGTTCGCCGAGAACGTCCCCATCATCTCGAACTGGCGGACGACCGAAGCTCCGTAGAAGACGTGCGAGGAGCCGACCCGGGGGACGATTGCATTGAAACCGCGAACCGGCTCGCCGCGAAACATCACTTGCGGGTTCTTCGAAGTGATGTCCATGTAGCAGCGCAGGTAATTGATCACGTGCATCGTGTGCCCGCGCTCGCGGCCGGCCTCGATCAGGCGTCGCGTCGAGTAGAGGCTGGAGCGGCGGCTGAGGATGGCGATCTTCATCCGAATCACCCCGTCGCCTTTGCGAGCTTGACCCGGCGGCGGTGATCCTTGGACTCGGCGCCACGGTAGGAACGTTTGGGATCGACGACGAAGTGGTCACGCAGGGCGCGTCGGCCGATCAGCATCCGGAAGCCCATCTCGCCGCGACGGGTCAGGGTCAGCTCGATCTCGAACGACTCGCCGTCGAGGATCAGCTCCGTCGCAACGACCGGACGAATCTCGCCTGCTCCGTTCGAGGCGGTGACCCGTCGTCGGTCGACAAGCGGCGCCGCGGCCTCGACAACCGTCGACTCGTCGCGTTGCAGCGGGTGGAACGAGAACTCGACCCAGGTAGCCCCTTGCCGATCGCTCTCGGCGAGGTCGTAGGCGTGCAGTGAGGAGGTCCGCGCGCCGGTGTCGACCTTGGCCTTCACTTCGGCGCCACCCAGCGCGGGCAGGTGCACCCACTCCCGCCAGCCGATCGTTGCGCGCGTGTCCTTCATCGGCTGCGCAGGTTAGGCGATCGGCCTGCTCGCGTTCCGGCCGCCGGCCCGTTGCGGCTGATCCAAGCTCAACCCCGCTTCGCCGCCGCTCGGGCCTCTGCATGGGCGGCATTCTCGAAGCTGTCATCGAGGGGCTCCAGCTCCTCGACGACGCCGGCCCGCCGTCCGATTGCCGCGGCGGTCAGGTGATCGGCCAGCCACGCATTCTTGGGCAGCAGCGGGCCGTGCAAATAGGTGCCGATCATCTTGCCCCCGAGAACTCCCTCGAAACCGTCGCGGCCGTTGTTGCCGTGGCCGTCGAGCACCCTGCCAAGCGGTTCGGCGCCCTGACCCAGATAGGTACGGCCACCGTGGTTCTCGAAGCCGGCGAGGACACGTGGGCCGCCGCCCAAGTCGACCTCGATCGCAACGTTGCCGATCAGCCGCTCGCCCGGTTCACGAACCGTCTCGATGTCGGCGAGGCCAAGGCCTTCGATCCGCTCATCGCCGAGCTGGTAGCTGTGGCCGAGCAGCTGATAGCCGCCACAGACCGCGAGCACGGCCGCGTTGTCTTCGAGCGCCGCTGCGATCCCATCGCGTTTGGTCTCGAGCATGTCTGCCGCGACCGCGCGCTGATCGCTGTCCTGGCCACCGCCGATGTAGATCAGGTCGTGCCCGCCAGGATCGAAGCGCTCGCCGGGCCCCGACTCTGAATAGCTGAAGCGGATCCCGCGCCACTCGCAGCGCCGCTGCAAGAAGATCACGTTGCCGCGATCGGCGTAGATGTTCATCTGCTCGGGGTAGAGCGCAAGCAGGCGGAGCTCTCGGGGGTCAGCCACGCGACGCCTCCAAGAGCACGCAGAGCGAGCCGACGTGCTCGTCGGTCTCGGCGACCGGCAACCTACCCGACGGGGTGAATCCAAATGGCGCGGCCTCGGCTTCGAGCGTGGCCGCATCGAGGTGGTCGAGGGCGATCGTGTGGAGATCCTCGCTTAGCTCGCCGGCCGGGTTGACAATCTGGCGAAGGCGATCGACGTGGATCGCCTCCGAGTCGGCTCGGATCCCCAGCGGCAGGCTGGTGTGAACATAGCCATCGACCTCACGGATGTCGGGCAAGGCGCGATCGGCGGGACCGGTCGCGACGACGCCCCCCTCGTCGAGGATCGCGGCCGCCAGCAGGCCGCCGGGTCGGAGAATCGCCGTGAGCCGCTCCAAGAGCGCCGATCTGCCTCCAGGACCGCCGAGCAGATGAAAGAACTGCATCGGGGCAATCGCCAGGGCGACGCGCTCGGCGCCGGAACCCAAGGCAAGCTCACGGGCATCGGCCACGATCGTGCTGACGGCGCCCCGTGCGCCGAGGGCGCGGCGCTCGGCCTCGGCAAGCAGCTCGGCGTCGCTGTCGACCGCGATCAGCTCATGCCCAGCCTGGGCAAGCGCCACTGCGACCCGGCCCGTCCCGGCCCCGAGGTCGAGGATCGGGCCTTCCGCAGCCGCGGCAAGCTCCAGCCAAAGCGGCAGGTCGGCTCGGTAACCGCCGTGCTCGGCGTCATGGAATGCGAGCTTCGAGCGACTCTCGATCAGCGCCGTCATTGCCAGTAGTCCTTGACGAGACCACGGCGGCTGAGCAAGGTCCGCAGCTCGAGCAGGGCGGTGTAGGTCGGCAGCGCGAAGAGGGGGGGAGAGGCGGCCGCGACCGCCTCGTCGAGCGAGCGGCCGATTTCGGGCTCGACCTGGATCAGATCGGCGGGAATGCCCGCGTACTTGAGTCGCAGCGCCATCTCCGCAGCGCGGGTTCCAGCACAGACGACGCGCCGCAGCCGGCCCTCCAGCAGCTCGAAGTCGGCGTCCCAGATCCAGGAGACGTCGCGGCCGTCGGCGATCCGATCATTGAGCGCGATCCAGAGATCAATTCCATCCTCAGATGCCGAGCCGTCAGCCTCCAGCTGCAACGTTCGCAAGACCTCGTTGGCCCCGGCTGGGTTCTTGATCAGGAGGATCGAGACGTCCTTGCCGTCGACCGCAACCGTCTCGACACGGCCGAAGACCGCCTCCATCCGCGCCAGTCCTGCGGCGATCTCGGCCGGCTCCAGGCCGAGCCTCAGTGAGGCGGCAATCGCCGCCAGCGCGTTGTAGACGTTGTAGAGGCCCGGCAGAGGAAGCTCGACGCGAAACTCTGCAGCCGGCGTCCGAACGCTGAACTGCGAGCCCTTCATGCCGAGCAGCTCGATCTCGGTTGCGGTGACGTCGGGCGCGGGCCGATCGGCGCCACATTTCGGGCACTCGTAGTGGCCGAGGTGTCCGACGAAGGCCCGCTCATAGCGGTAGGGCGCCCCGCAGCGGCGGCAGTGCTTGGCATCGTGAGCGTGCTGCAGCTCGGGCAAAGCTTGCGAGCGGTCATCTATCCCGAAGTAGGTAACGCCGCTGCGGCGCCGAAGCTCGCGA
>Ga0136633_1001487_pt1 | contig 17227 bp, 19 predicted proteins | sample AntDrymeUQ832206_2_FD_105494 | JGI IMG/M metagenome (GOLD analysis project Ga0136633, IMG submission 105494) | Polar desert sand microbial communities from Dry Valleys, Antarctica - metaG UQ83 (22.06) | ecosystem: Environmental > Terrestrial > Soil > Desert | place: Antarctica: Dry Valley...
GGTAGTGCTCGTCCTCGAGTATCGCGCCAGGCAGCGAGGTCGCCTCTACCGCACCGGGCCTGGGACGCAGCGGCCGCGGCCGGTCGTGGCGCTCGGGCGGTGGACAGGGCTGGCGCTCGGCTTCTGCACCGTCGTCGTCGGGCTCTTCCTTGTCCTTCCTGCGGGAGTTCTCGGCTACTGGCTCGCGCGCGGGATCGTCAACGAGCGCGAGTTCACGATGCCCTGGGGCGAGACGCTCAACTCTCTCGGGGCTTCCGGGCTCGCGGGGGCCGTGGCCGTCCTCGCGGCGCTACCGATCGCTGTCCTGGCACTCCGCCATCCTTCGCCGAGCTCGCGACTGTTGGAACGGCTCTCGTACGCCGGAAATGCCCTGCCCGGCCTCGTCATCGCGCTCTCCCTCGTTTTCTTTGCCGCCCGCTATGCGTCGGCCGTCTACCAGACGCTGGCGCTCCTGGTGTTCGCCTATGTCGTGCGCTTCTTTCCTCAGGCGCTCGCCGGAGTCGAGTCGGCGCTCGAACGTGTCAGCCCTCGCTACGAGGAGGCCGCGCGGAGCCTCGGGCGCGGCCCCTTCCGGACATTCGCTCGTGTCACGGTCCCGCTCGTCCGCTCCGGCGTGCTCGCGGGAGCGGCGCTCGTCTTCCTGTCGGCGATGAAAGAGCTCCCGGCAACGCTGCTCCTGCGGCCGATCGGGTTCGAGACTCTCGCCACCGAGATCTGGAAGCTGACGCAGGTCGGCGCCTACTCACAGGCCGCCGTCCCGGCTCTCGTCCTGATCGTCGCCTCGGCGCCCATCCTCTACCTCATCTCCTCTGCGCACCGCTTCGAGTCCGGCCAAGCCGGGTAGATTGCTTCCATGGCACAGCCGCACGGGCACTCCGTCGACGAGTACCTCGAGACCATCTACTTTCTCGCGTTCCCGATCGGGGAGTACCGGCCGTCGACCGGGTCGACGGCGATCGCAGCACGGGTCGCCGAGATGCTCGGGGTCTCGCGCGCCTCGGCGGGAGAGATGTTGAAGCGTCTCGAAGCAGAGGGTCTCGTCGAGCGGGGCGACCAGAAGGAAGCGATTCTCACCCCGACCGGAACGGAGCGGGCCAAGCGCGTCGTCCGCAAGCACCGCATCATCGAGCGCTTCCTGACCGACTTCATGGGCTATACGGCCGGCGAGTCGCACGTGCACGCGGACGAGCTCGGCGACACGTTCACCGACGAGATGATCGAACGGATCAACGACCGTCTCGGTCACCCAGACCGCTGTCCTCACGGCTGGCCGGTGGAGCCGGAGGTCGAGCAGGCGGAGAACAAAGAGCTCGTTCCGCTCGGCGATCTCGACCCCGGACGTGAAGCCGAGATCATGCGGCTCGCCGAGCACGACGGCGACCTCCTGCACTGGTTCTACGAGGAGGGGCTCGTGCCCGGGACGCAGGTGTCCGTGCGCAGCGCGCAGCCCGCCGCAGGGCAGCTCACCGTCACGGTCGACGGCGTCGAGCGCGCGCTCAGCGAGAAGGCCGCGGACGGCATCTATGTCCGGGCTGCGGCGTAGCGGTTCTTACGAATCGTTCAAATCACCTTCAAAGACGGCTGCCAGCATGCGCACAGCGTTTCTTCGTCGACAGTCACTGGGGAGGAGAGTCGGAACGATGAGAACGAATCGATATGTCGCCGCGGCAGCTACCGGCGCTGTGGCTCTGTTGATCGGAGGCGGGGCCGCGTTCGCGGGGCAAAGTCCCGAGGACAAAGGCGCGCGCTGCGAGGCACGGCTCGCCACGATCGCCGAGAGGCACGGCATGACGGTCGCGCAGGTCGAGACTAGGGTCAAAGAGAGGCTCACGGCCAGGATTGACGCCGCGCTGCGGTCCGGCGGGATCACCGCCGAACGGGCGGCCATGTTGAAGGAGCGAATCGCCGAGGGCAGTCTTTGCCGTGGTGCTCAAGCTCTCAAGGCTAAGCACCGGAGGTACCGGCTGCTTGCAGCGGCCGCAGAGTTCCTGGGGCTGGACCGCGCAGAGCTCCGGGCGGCCCTTCCCGGAACCTCGCTTTCGGCGCTCGCCGAGAGGCGGGAGAAGAGCGTGGCTGGCCTGAAGGCGGCGATGATAGCTCCCGTGCAGGCGAAGCTGGCGAAGGCCGTCGAGGGGAGGCGCATCTCGCAGGAGCGCGCCGACACGCTGCTCGACCGGCTCGGGGATCGCGTCGACCGCATCGTTGCCAGGGTGTTCCCGGCACGCTCTTAGGGCGTTCTTAGAGAACTCACACGATCGTCTTATAAAGGCGCGATTGAGTACGAAAGGCATTCCCTCCGATTGCACACCGAAGGCCCGCTCGCGCGGGCCTTCGGTCTTTCTAGGCGGCCGTCGGAGAGAAGATCAGCCGCTCTCAGGCTCTATTCGGTCTTCGGCTCGCGGCGCATCAGCTGCTGGACGAGGTCGGTGAGCTCGACGCCTTCGAGCACGGCGCAAACGCCTTCGGTGATGGGAAGCTCGATCCCGAGCCGGTGCGAAAGGTCGCGCAGCACCGGAGCCGTCGTGAGCCCCTCCACCACCATCCCGATCGCGAAGCGCGCCTCCTCCGGCGTCGCCCCCTGCGCGATCAGCTCTCCCGCGCGCCGGTTCCGGCCCGTCGGCGCCCAGCACGTGACGATCAGATCGCCCATTCCCGCGAGGCCCGCAAACGTGTCGGGGCGGGCGCCCGCGGCCTCCGCGAGGCGTGCCATCTCGGCGAGCCCCCGTGCGACGAGCGCCGCCTTCGCGTTGTCGCCGAGGCGTAGCCCGTCGGCGCCGCCGGCGGCGAGCGCGATCACGTTCTTGGCCGCAGCGCACAGCTCGACACCGACGATGTCCTCGTTGACGTAGACCCGGAAGATCGCCGAGTTGATCGCGAGCTGGAGCCGGACGGCGAGCGCGAGGTCCGCGCTCGCGACGACCGCCGCGGCGGGGAGCCCACGTGCGATCTCCTCGGCGATGTTCGGGCCGGAGAGAACTGCCACGGGCCGGCCTGTGACGAGCGTCGACAGTCGCTCCCCGGTGCTCGGATCGAGGCCCTTCGTGAGGATCAGGACGGGCGCGTCCCCCGGAAGCCCCGGGACGACATCGCCGAAGACGCTCGACGGGACGGCGACGACGACCAGCTCCGCGCTCCCGACGCGAGCATCTTCGATCGCGGCAGCCGCGATCCCGCCGAGATCGGCGTCGTGCGCGTACCGCGGATTCCGCCCCGTTTCTCGAATTACGGCAATCTGCTCGGGGTCTCGTCCCGCCAGCGTCACGTCGTGCCCGCGATCACGCAAGAGACACGCGAACGCGGAGCCCCACGACCCGGCGCCAACGACAGCGACTCTCATTCGGACGTCACGAAGTCGATCGAGACGGGCACGCCCTCGAGCCTAAAGCGTCGGCGGAGCTCATTCTCGACCCAATACCCGTAGTCGCGCGTCACCAGCCGGCGGTCGTTCACGAAGACGCGGAAGCGAGGCGGGCGCGAGCTCACCTGCGTCCCGTACAGAATGTTGAGCCGGCGCCCGCGGCGACCGGGCGGCTGGCGCGCCTCCCGAAGCTCCTGCAACGCTCGGTTCAGCTCCGCGGTCGCAATCCGGCCGGCGTATCGGGAGAAGACGTCCTCCACGGTGTCCAGCAGTCGCTCGAGTCCCCTCCCCGTGGTGGAGGACACGGCAAGAATCGGAGGCCGCTGCCGCAGCCGCTTTGCCAGGTGCGGTCGGACATCCTCGATCCGCACGTCCCCCACGTCCCACTTGGAGAGGACGACGACGGTCGCGCACTGAGCCTTACGTGCCGTGTCCGCGACGGACAGGTCCTGATCGACGACACCCTCGCTCGCGTCCACGAGCACGAGGGCGACGTCGGCGCGCTCCGCAGCTTCGAGCGCCCGGAGCTCGGAGTAGTACTCGATGCCTTGTCGTTGCCTGCGCTTTCGCCTGAGACCGGCCGTGTCGACGAGCACGAAGGTGGTCTCGCCGCGGCGAAGCACGGTGTCGATCGAGTCCCGCGTGGTGCCGGGAACCTCGGAAACGATCACCCGCTCGCGGCCGAGGAGCGCGTTCAGGAGCGACGACTTGCCCACGTTGGGGCGGCCGAGGATCGCCACGCGGATCGCCTCCTCGCCGACCGGACGTTCGCCCTTCCCCGGAAGTCGCTGGACGATGTCGTCCAAGAGGTCGCCGGTGCCGTGGCCGTGCAGGGCGGAGAGCGGAATCGGGTCACCGAGCCCGAGCCGGTGGAACTCGAGCGCCTCGGCATCCCGGCGGGGATCGTCGAGCTTGTTCGCGATCACGAGCACGTCGCGCCGGGACGAGCGCAGAATCGCCGCCAGCTCCTCGTCACCCGGCGTGGCTCCCACCTTCGCGTCGACGACGAAGAGCACGAGGTCGGCTTCCTCGACGGCCTGCCGCGCCTGTGCGGCCACCTGCCGCCCGAAGGGCCCCGTGTCCTCGCGGTCGACGCCACCGGTGTCGATCAAGCGAAATGTCGTCCCGGACCACTCGCAGATCAGCTCTTTGCGATCCCGCGTCACGCCCGGGGTCTCGTGCACGACCGCGGCGCGGGTCTCGGTGAGCCGGTTGACGAGTGTCGACTTGCCGACGTTGGGAAAGCCGACGATTGCGACGGTTCCCGCGATCTCGACGGGGTCGACGACTTGCTCGTCGGTGGAGGTCCGGGCCTTGGAGGAAGCTCGTCGCGACCTGGTCATCGCGGCGGAGTCGCGTCGCGGGGGCGGCCGAGCTCGTGAATCTCCACGAGCCACTGCCAGAGCTCGCGCAGCTTGCGCTCGACCTCGATCGAAGCCTCCTTGTACCCCTTGCCTCCACGCGGGAGCCCCTCGAACGTCATCGGCTCGCCCCAGGCGACGGAGACCGGCGCGAAGTTCGCGCGCCAGTGCTGGCTCCCGTGGATGGCGGCCGGGATGAGCGGAACCGACTCGTTGATGGCGACCATGGCAGCGCCTGGCTGCACCGCTCCGGGGACATCCAGCTGCCGGGTGCCTTCGGCGAACATCCCGAGCGCATGCCCGTCGCGGACGATCTGGCGCATCGTCCTCACGGCGTCTCGGTCGGACTCTCCGCGGCGCACGGGAAACGCTCCGAAGCTCCGCATGAGCTGGCCGAGCCCGGGGACACGATGCGCCTCTACCTTCGCCATGAAGTAGAGGGTGCGCGGACTCGATGCGCCGAGCAGCGGCGGGTCGAGCCAGCTGAAGTGGTTCGCGGCCACGACGAGACCGCCGCGCGCCGGCACCCGCTCGGCCCCGTAGACGCGGAGCGGAGCAATGAGCTTCACCGCGGTGCCGATCGTGGCACGGCCCACGGCCCAGACCATGTCGGTTCCCGTCACCGTCGCGCCTCCACCAGCTCGGCGATGCAAACGACGACTTGATCCACCGTGAGATCGGTGGTGTCGAGCAGAACCGCATCGTTTGCCGGCTGCGTGTTGGCGGCATCCCGCTGGTCGCGCCGCCGCAGCTCGGCTGCCAGTGAGTCAGCGCTTGTCTCAGGCCTGTCCGCCGATCGCCGGCGAACACGCTCGTCCTCGTCCGCGACGAGAAAGATCTTCACTTCGGCGTTCGGAGCAACGACCGAACCGATGTCCCGCCCCTCGATCACCGTGTCCCCGACAGAACCCAGCGAGCGCTGTCTCTCGCGCATCACCTCACGCACCTCCGGATGCCGGGCGACCGCGGGCACGAGCCGGTCGATCTCGCCCGCGCGGATGTTGCTCGACACGTCCTCTCCTGCGATCTCGACGCGACCTTCCGCGCTGAACGAGACCGGGTTCTCGCGAGCAAGACGAGCAAGCGCTGCGCCGTCCTCGACATCGACGCCGTCCCTGGCGGCAAGCCAGGTCAGCGCGCGGTACATGGCGCCCGTGTCCAGATGGACGAAGCCGAGCCGGCGTGCGATCTCGAACGCAACGGTGCTCTTCCCCGAGCCGGCCGGGCCGTCTATCGCAACGATCATGGCCCGATTCATACCGCGCTCAGCTGCTCGAGGACCCGGAAGAAGCCGGGGAAGCTCGTCTCGACGGCCTCCGCGTCTTGCAGCTGCACACCATCCCGCGAAGAGACACCGGCCGCCGCGCCGAGCATCGCGAGCCGATGATCGCCACGCGCGTCGAAGGTTCCGCCGCGGAGCCGTGCGGGAACACCTCGGATGCGGAAGCCGTCGGGTGTCGCGCGGATGTGCGCTCCGATCCGGCGCAGCTCCTCGACGACCCCCGCGATGCGATCGGTCTCCTTGACGCGGAGCTCGGCTGCGCCCGAGAGGACGGTCTCGCCCCGAGCGTGGCACGCGGCGAGGGCGAGGAGCGGTAGCTCGTCGACGACCGTGGGCACCTCCGCAAGGGTCACCGTGGCGCCGACGAGCTCCGATGAGCGCACCTGGACGTCACCTGCGGGCTCTCCGCCGATCGGGCGCCGGTTGTAGATCGCGACCCGCGCGCCCATGCGCTCGAGGATGTCGAGCAGACCGATCCGCCGCGGATTGAGACCCACCCCGTGAACGGTGATGTCGGATCCCGGCACGGTCACCGCAGCGACGAGCAGCGCGGCAGCGGACGAGAAGTCCCCGGGGATCTCCAGATATTCCAACGACAGCTGGTCCGCTCCCTGGACAGAAACGCTCTGCGGGCGACGGCGCACGGACGCCCCTGCACGCTCGAGCAAGCGCTCGGTGTGATCTCGCGTGGGCAGCGGCTCGACGACGGTCGTCTCTCCTTCGGCGAGCAGGCCGGCGAGGAGCACGGCCGACTTCACCTGCGCCGAAGGAACGGGCAGCTCGTAATCGATCGCCTGCAACAGGCCACCTTCGACGACGAGGGGCGCGTGGCCGTCGACGGTCTCCATGCGGGCGCCCATGCGCCGGAGCGGCTCGGCCACGCGCTCCATCGGGCGGCTCGAAAGCGACTCGTCGCCGACGAGCTCAAACCGCCCGTCCTGCCCCGCGAGCACACCAGCAAGGAGCCGCATCAGCGTTCCCGCGTTCCCGCAATCCAGCGCCTCACTGGGCGCCACGAGCCCGCGCAAACCCACTCCGTGCACCGTCAGCGTGTCGACGTCTTGCTCGTCGACACGGACCCCGAGAGCGCGAACCGCGGCCACAGTCGCCTCGGTGTCGCGGGATCGTCCAAAACCCGCGATGCGCGTCTCGCCTTCGCAGATCGCGCCGATCAGAACGACACGGTGCGAGATCGACTTGTCGCCCGGAACGGCGATGTGCCCGACGAGGGCGGGCACGGGCTCGATGCGCATGCTCAGCCGCCGGCGATTAGCCGACGGTCTTGCCCATCAACGCGACGAGCGTGCGGATCTCGTCGGCGAAGCGGGCGAACTCACCGACCCGGATCTGCTGCGGGCCGTCGCAGAGCGCATCCTCGGGCCGGGGGTGAACCTCGATCATCACCCCGTCGGCTCCGGCTGCAACGGCCGCACGCGCGAGCGGGAGAACGAGATCGCTGCGTCCGGCCGCGTGCGAAGGGTCGACGATCACGGGCAGGTGCGTTTCGCGCTTGAGCACGGGCACCGCGGAGAGGTCGAGCGTGTAGCGCGTCGAACGCTCGAACGTCTTGATCCCGCGCTCGCAGAGAATCACGCGATCGTTTCCCTCCTTTGCGACGTACTCTGCGGCCATGAGCAGCTCCTCGACGGTTGCGGAGGGAGCACGCTTGAGCAGGACCGGGTTCGGCACCCGGCCGACCTCGGCGAGGAGATTGAAGTTCTGCATGTTGCGGGCGCCGATCTGGATGATGTCCGTCACCTCCGCCACTTCCTCGACATCGCGCGGGTCGAGGAGCTCCGTGACAATCGGCAGTCCGGTCTCCTCTCGCGCCTCAGCGAGTATCTCGAGACCCTTGCTCCCGAGCCCCTGAAAGGCATACGGCGAGGTCCGGGGCTTGAACGCGCCACCTCGCAATACTGTCGCGCCGGCTGCAGCGACCGCGCGGGCGGTCTCCAGCGTCTGCTCTCGCGTCTCGACCGTGCAGGGCCCCGCGATCAACCCGAAGAAACCGTCACCGATCCGCCGGCCGCGGACCTCGACTACGGTGGAGTCCGGGGTCAGCTCCCGCCCGACGAGCCGGTACGCCAGAAGCTCCGAAGGTCCGGTGATCTCCATCGAGTGAGTCTAGAGACGGCGACGTGTCCTGGGTCCAGGGACAATGACGCGATGCGGATCTTCTCGGGCATCCGAGCATCGGGTGACAAGACGCTCGGCAACTACAGCGGCGGCTATCGTCAGTACGCGGCGACGCAGGAACAGGGCGACGCGGTGTTCTGCATCGTCGACCTGCACTCGATCACGACCGCGTACGAGCCCGAAGGCCTACACGAGGCGACGCTGGCCGGCGCGGCGATGCTCTTCGCCACCGGTATCGACCCCGAGCGGTCGATCGTCTTCTGCCAGAGCCACGTGCAGGCGCACGCGGAGGCCGCGTGGCTGCTCAGCTCGGTGACGAGCTTCGGCGAGCTCCGCCGGATGACCCAGTTCAAGGACAAGTCCGCTGACCAGGAGTTCGTCTCGGCGGGGCTCTTCACGTACCCCGTGCTGATGGCCGGCGACATCCTCCTCTACCAGACCGACATCGTCCCGGTCGGCGACGATCAGCGACAGCACGTCGAGCTCACCCGCGACATCGCCGAGCGCTTCAACGGCCGCTACGGCGACACCTTCACCGTGCCGAAGGGCGTCTACCCGGACGAAGGTGCTCGCATCAAGAACCTCCAAGAGCCCGAACGACTGATGTCGACGTCCGCAGGTAATCCGCAGGGCGTCATCCGGATCGTCGACGAGCCCGACGTGATCCGAAAGAAGTTCAAGACCGCGGTGACCGATTCGGAACGGGAGGTACGCCACGATCCCGACGCGAAGCCCGGCATCTCCAACCTGATCGAGATCATGTCCGTCGTCGCAGGCGAGTCGCCTGCTGCCATCGAGGCTCGCTACGACAATTCGGGTTACGGCCAGTTCAAGGAGGACGTGGGCGAGGCGGTGGTTACGCTGTTCGCTCCGATCCAGGAGCGGTACCGAGAGCTACGCGCCGACGAGGAGGGACTCAGGCGCCTGCTCGGCACCGGGGCGGAGAAGGCGCGCGCTGCGTCCGCACCCACGCTCGAGATCATGGTCGAGCGCATGGGATTCGTCAGGCCGTAGGCGCCGACCGCAACGCGGCCACCTCCGCCGCGGTCAGAGCACGCCACTCTCCCGCTTCGACGCCCTCCAGGTCGAGCCCCGCATAGCGGCTTCGATGGAGACGCCGAGCGGGATGCCCGACGGCGTCGCACATCCGCTTCACCTGGCGGTTGCGTCCTTCGTGCAGTGTTAGCTCGAGAACAGAGAAACGGGAACCGCGCTCGAGCAGGCGCGCGCCGGCAGGAGCGGTCGGGCCGTCGTCGAGAGCGACCCCTTCACACAGAGCCCGCAGCACGTCCGCGTCCGGTGCGCCCTCGACTTCGACCTCGTAGACCTTCTCGACGCCGTATCTGGGATGGGCGAGCCGATGGGCGAGCGGCCCGTCGTTGGTGAGCAAGAGCACGCCCGTCGTGTCGACATCCAGGCGGCCGACGGGAACCACGCGAGGAGTGTGCGGCACGAGGCCGACGACAGTCCTCCGTCTCTGCGGATCCTTCGCGGTCGTGACGGCACCCGCCGGCTTGTGCAGCAGGACGTAGGCGAGCGGCTGCGCGGCGACGCGCTCGCCGTCGACCTCGACGACGTCACGTAACCCGACCACCGTGTTGAGCTGGCCGCGCGCGCCGTTGACCACAACGCGACCCGCCGAGATCAGCGCATCGGCACGCCGCCGTGACGCGACGCCGGCCCGGGCGAGATAGGCATTCAGCCGCATCCGCTCATTCTCGCCCGGTTAGGGTGTCGACTGCCGTGAGTCAGATCGAAGCATGGATGGACAAGCTGGCCGAGCTCGCCGTCTTCGGCGCAAACGTGCAGCCGGGACAGCTCGTTGCCGTCACGAGCTTCGTGGGCAAGGAGGACGTCGCACGGAGGATCGCCCGCGCTGCGTACCAGCGAGGAGCGAAGTACGTCGACGTCGTCATCTTCGACCAGTGGGTCAAGCGAGAGCGAATCGCGCATGCCCTGGAGGAAACTCTCGACTACGCCCCGCCGTGGATGTCGCAGCGACTCCTCCACCTCTCCGATGAGCACGCCGCGCGGATCACGCTCTCGGGCCCACACGCGCCGCGCGCGATGGAGGGTCTCGACCCCTCGCGGGCAGGACGCGATCTCCTTCCGTACCTGCCGGAGACGGGCGCTGTCGTCAACCGGCGGACGACGAACTGGACGATCGTCCCCGTCCCGACGCACGATTGGGCGGAGGCGGTCTACCCGGAGCTGGCTCACCACGAGGCGTACGAACGGCTCTGGGAAACGGTCGCGCACGTCTGTCGGCTCGACGCCGACGATCCCGAGGTTGCGTGGACGGAGCGCGTGGCGACCCTGAAGGCGAACGCCGACCGCCTAACGGAGCGGCGCTTCGACGCTCTCCGGCTGCACGGCCGGGGCACCGACCTCACGATCGGGCTCCTTCCCTCTTCGGCCTGGCAGGCCGGGGACTTCGTCACGGTCGACGGCTTGCACCATCTTCCGAATCTCCCCACCGAGGAGACGTTCACGACCCCGGACCCAGAGCGTGTCGACGGCTATGCGAGCGCTACGATGCCGCTGGAGCTAGCCGGCTCGGTTGTCTCCGGCATCCGCGTCGAGTTCAAGGATGGACGCGCAGTCGGGATCGACGCGGACCAGGGGGCCGAGGCCCTGCGCGCGGCCGCCTCGTCCGATGACGGAGCCTCCCGCCTGGGTGAGATAGCCCTGGTCGACGGACAGGGCCGCATTGGCGCGCTCGAGACGACCTTCTTCGACACGCTGATCGACGAGAACGCTGCGTCGCACATCGCTCTCGGGAACGCCTACGACCATCCAGTCGAGGATCCCGAGGACAAGAAGCGGATCAACGTCAGCCGCGTCCACATCGATTTTATGATCGGGAGTCCGACGCTTGCGGTCGACGGCATGACGCAGGATGGTGACGTCGTTCCGGTTCTCCGCGAAGGCGCCTGGCAGATCTGAAGACCTGAGTCTGTCTTACGAAGCGCGCGCCGACGCGACCTCGAGCAGTCGCTCTCGGATCTGCTCGCCGTCGGCGCCGAGGTCGTCGAGCCGCGGTAGCGCGGCGAGGCTCTCGAGCCCAAAGACACGCTCGAAGAGCGGAGTCGTGCGGTAGCGGACGGCTCCACCGGGTCCGCTTTCGCGGCCAGCTTCGGAGATCAACCCGCGCTCGACCAGGCTCGCCACGGCGGAATCGGCCGCGACGCCGCGGATGCGGGCAACCTCCGGCCGGGAGCACGGTCCCAGATACGCCACGACCGCGAGTGTCTCGAGCGCCGCGTGTGAGAGACCTCGCTCGATCGGGCGCTCGAAGAGACGCGCGCAGGCCTCCGAGGCCTCACGGCTAGCTCGGAATGCGTATCCGCCTGCGACCTGCTCGAGCACAATGCCGCTCCTCCTCTCGCCGAAGCGCTCTCGGAGAAGCCCGAGCGCGGTCTCCACGCGCTCAGGATCGTCCTCGGCAGCCTCGGCGAGCTCAGCAACAGAGAGCGGCGCCGAAGCGACGATGAGAAGCGCCTCGATGGTGCGGGCGAGCTGGTCGAGGGGGTTGGTCGCGATCAGGCGGAGCGTGCTGTCCACGTGGTGATCCTTTCGTCGTCGACGCGGGCAATCCTTATGGGTGCGAACGGAGCTGCCTGACTTAGAGCGATTTCGCCGGATTTCCGGAGCTCGAGCAGCGCGAGGAACGCGACCGCCTGCTCGACGCGGGAAAGGCCGATCACCTCGCTCTCGAAGTCGAAGCGGCGACGGCGAGAGAGGAGCGTCCGAAAGCGGTCGAGGAACTGCGACACCGGTGGGAAGCGCAGGGCCATGTGGCTCAGCGAGACCGCGGGCGGTGGAACCGCAAGAGCGCGCAGCGCCACGGCCAGCGCGTTCGAGTCCTGCGGAGCGAGGCGGCGCTCGGGCTGTGGCGCGAGCGGAGCAGGGCCGAGCCGAAACCAGCGGTCGCGCTCGCCCGCGAGCCGCTCGGCAAGCCAGACCGCCGCTTCCTTCATCCGCCGGTACTCGCCGAGACGGCGAGCGAGCTCTTCGGCGGCCTCCTCCGGCTCGAGCGCGTCGAGCTCCGCCGCTTCGTCCGGGAACAGGAGACGGGCCTTCAGCTCGAGCAGTGCGGACACGAGGACGAGGAACTCGCCGCATGCCTCGAGGTCGATCTCCTCGCGCTCGGCGAGACGTTCCACGAAGGCGAGGACGATCGCCGCGATGTCGATCTCGATCGGCTCGAGCTCCTCCCTGAGGAGAAGCGTGAGGAGCAGGTCGAACGGACCCTCGAAAGCGTCGAGATCGAGGTCGAGCTCACGCACCGGAGTCGGAGACACGCGCTGAGGCTAGCCACGCGGCCGGATGTGCCAGGAACCTCGGCTTTGATGGAAACGGCAGCGCCGCTGGCGCCGCGAAAGCGGCGGCCTTCAGGGATGTTCGCAAGATCGGAATCCGCACTAGCGGATTCCGATCTTGCGCAGTGAACGGGCGAGCCGAAGCGCCTCTTCGAGCTCGAGATCGCCTTCGAGCCGGTAGCCGACGCCTCCGCTCTCCCAGATCAGGACATCGCGGGCGAGGCGAGCGCTCTCCTCGACGATTTCGCCGTACCGGTCGAGCAGGAGCACGAAGTGCGCCTTCCCGCTCAGAAAGATGCCCGGCGACCCATCGACGTCAACTCGTTCGACACGCGTGACAGGGCTGACGAGCTTCTTCACGAGCAGCTCCTCGGTCGGCGGAAGCAGGAACGACTGCGCAACGAGCAGCCGGGGTCGCTCAGGCGTCCCGTAGAGAAACCAGACCATGCCCCTCCCGCCCAGGTACACGCGGTCCGGAGGCTCCTCGAGCTCCCGGAGCGCGAACGTGCTCCTCCCTCGCGCCTCCTCGAGCGTAACCCGCTCTCCGAGCGCGAATTCGAGGTCGTCCTGAACCGGCACCTCCGGGAGCTCGTCGACGAGCTCGATGCGCTCCCCACCGATCGAGAGCAGGCGAAGGAGCGCTGCGCGCGCGTCCGGCATCGCCAGCGTCGCGGCGAGCGCAGCGAGGACGACGACCGCGACGGCGACGATCCAACGGCCGCGCTCTCTTCTGTGCGGCTTTCGCGGTTCGAGCTGCGCGAGCACGACCGGCGCCAGATCCGGAGCCTCCGGAACGTCGAGGTCACGCGCCAGAAGGACAAGCGCCCGCTCTAGCTCGCTCACAGCTCCACCTCCATCCGAAGCCGGGCGAGAGCCCGCGCGGTGCGGGACTTGACCGTTCCGCGGCGAAGGTCGAGGACGGTCGCAGTCTCCTCCTCGGAGAGCTCGAGCAGGTACCGGCAGGTCAGGACGTCACGATCGCGCTCGTCCAGCCGCTGGACGGCTGCGACCAAGGACTCTCGCTGTTCGCGTCCTAGCGCGGCTCCCTCGGGGGACGGGGCGGCGTCCCCCGAGGGCTCTGTCACGGTCGCGCGCACCCGCAATGCGTAAGCCCGGCCAGCCGATCGGCGCCGGTTGTGAGCCTCGTTCGCCACGATGCGCAAGAGCCACGGCCGAAACGGCAAGCCAGGACGAAACCGGGGCAGCGCGCGCCAGGCCTTGACGAATCCTGTCTGCGCGGCGTCCTCTGCATCCTCCGCCGACCCGGTCAGCAGGTACGCCGTTCGGAAGGCGATGCCCTGGTACATGCGCACGAGCTCCTCGAAGGCGCGCTCGTCCCCGCGCCTGGCGCGCTCTGCGAGCACAGCGTCCTCGGGCGGCCGGCCCTCCACCGCCCTCTTCTACACCCAACGGGCGGTGGAGGTTCCCGAAGCGCCCGAAAGCGACGCCTAGCTCGCCGGGGTCAGCCTCCGCTGACGGACGATGCCGAACGTCGCCGCGACTAGGAGAGCAAGCCCCGCGATGACCGCGACTCCGACCGGAAGCGCCGGAAACGAGCTCGGTGAGCCGCCCGGCGCCGCTCCGATGGCCACCGGGCCATAGGTCACGGTGCTCTCCCCGAATCCGCTGTCGATGACGACTCGCCAATCACCTTCTGCCGGGAAGACGACGCTCGCCTCGTAGACGCCAACCTCAGAGGTCTCGGTCGCGGTGAACGTCTGCGCGCCTTCGTCTCCAGTGATGGTCACGACAGGACTGAGGCCGCCGAGCGGCGTCTGGCCGTGCTGGAGCACGGTGATCTTCGGTGTCCAGGTAGCCCCCGCCGCGATCCCGTCGGGGAGCGGCGCGAACCCGACGGTCGCCCAGCCGCCCGCGATCGCGCTCGCCGCAGCGGCGAGCGCGACGACGAGCATCGAAAGCATGATGAGGTAACGCATGTGCTCCTCCTTTGGTCGTCTGCGGGAAATACACCGCAGGAGGAGAGAAAGGTCCCTACCGCTCTCGCGGAACAGCCATCGCCTCGACTTTGCGAGGAGGCGGGCCGGCTCCCCGCTTCCTCGTCCGCTGCCAGTAGACGAAGAACGCGGCGGACAGGATGATCGCCAGCACGGCGACGTAGACGTTCAGGCGCACGCCCCCGAGTTCATGGGAGGGGTCGACCCGGAGCATCTCGATCCAGACCCGTCCAACGCTGTAGATGAGAACGTAGAGGGCGAAGAGGCCCCCGGGACGGATCCGGAACCGGCGCTCGATCAAGAGCAGCACGGCGGCCGCGCTGAAGCTCCAGAGCGCCTCATAGAGGAAGGTCGGATGGAACGTCTCCTGCTCGACGTGCTCGATCGGCCGGTTTGCGGGAGAGATCTCGAGCCCCCAGGGAAGGTCGGTCGGGCCGCCGAAGAGCTCCTGGTTCCACCAGTTGCCGAAGCGCCCGATGCCTTGGGCGACGAGCAGCCCTGGAGCGACGCAGTCCATGAGCTTTGCGACATCCACCCCCGAGCGCTTCGCGACGATCGCACCGACGATCACCCCGAGGCCGATTCCGCCCCAGACCCCAAGTCCGCCTTTCCAGATCGCGAACGGACCCCACCACTCGTCCGGCAGCTCGTTCCAGCTCGTGACGACGTGGTACAGGCGGGCCCCGATGATCCCGGCCGCGACGCCCCACACGGCGAGACGGAAGATGAGATCCCAGTCCCCGCCGCGGCGCGTCCAGCGAATCCCGGTGATCACGACGGCCGCCGCGATCGCGACGAGCAGCGTCAGTCCGTAGAAATGGATCGAGAGCGGGCCGAGCTCGACCGTGCTCGACTCCGGCGAAGGGATGGACAGAAGCGGAAGCATCGGCGCGCATTCTGCCCACGTCCGCGGCTATGCACCGCGGGAACCACCACCCCGCATCGACGAAGACCGTACTCATTGCGAGCGTCGGTCGGGCCGGAGGCCGGCTTTGCCGGCCGGGAGGCCAGCGCCGCGAACTCGTTGCGTGGTTCGGAAGGAGGGGATCGCGGGGGAACCCCGGGTTCCCCCGCGCGAAACCAGTGGGTCAGGTTCCGAAGGCTGCCGAGCAGCGTCCGGAACCCGACCCGGTGCTACAGGAGTATCTGGAGAGCGAGCTCCACCGAGCACCCTCGTTCGAGCAGGCCGACGGCCTCGTGGAGGTCGACGTCGTGGCTTGCTGAGAGGACGAGCGCGCTTTCGGGGTCGTACCCCGCACGCTCGAGCTCCTCATGGCGCCATTGCTCGATCCGGTCGATCTCGGAGACGTACAGGATCTGGAGTTCAGCCGCAGACATTTCGTCGCCCTTCCCTTCCGCAGTGGGGCATTGGTGTCATCGCGTATTCGTCCAGTACGACGTATCGGACGTCCCCTTTCTGGGGGGATTTGGTTCAGAGTCCGTAAACGTTCAGTGAACGAGGCCGTACCGCCGGAGCTCCAACCTCCGCGCCCGGATTGCTGCAGACTCGCGATGTGCCGGTCTGTGCGCAGTGCGGAACTGAGAACCCGGACATCGCCAAGTTCTGCCTGGCGTGCGGGTCTGCGCTCGCCGCTGCGTCGCCTGTACACGAGTACCGGAAGACCGTGACCATCGTGTTCTCCGATCTCAAGGGCTCGACGGCCATGGGCGAGAAGCTCGACTCGGAGTCCCTCCGAGAGGTGATGACCCGCTACTTCGACTCGATGAGCGCCGAGCTCGAACGACACGGAGGAGTGGTCGAGAAGTTCATCGGCGACGCGATCATGGCCGTCTTCGGGCTTCCGAAGCTGCACGAGGACGACGCGTTACGGGCCGTTCGAGCCGCCGCGGACATGCAGCGCGTGCAGGGCGAGCTGAACGACGAGCTCGAGCGGAACTGGGGTGTCCGCCTGACGGTCCGCACCGGCGTCAACACGGGCGAGGTCGTCGCCGGGGACGCGGTGGCAGGCCAGCGGCTCGTCACCGGCGACGCGGTGAACGTCGCAGCTCGCCTCGAGCAGGCTGCGGGCGCGCAGGTACCCGCCTATCGCCTCGTCGGTGTCAGGGAGGGCAGCGAGCGGCAGCAGCGGCGGGACTCGCCGATGATCGGCCGTGACCACGAGCTCGAGCTGCTGTCAGGCGCGCTCGAGGCAGCAATGGACACCCGCACCTGTCGCCTCGTCACGATCGTCGGGGAGGCCGGAGTCGGGAAGTCGCGCCTCATCGACGAGTTCGTGCTCTCGGTCGAGGAACGCGCGCACGTCCTTCGTGGCCGGTGTCTCCCCTACGGCGACGGGATCACACCGGGGCCGGGGAACACCAGAAGTTGGACGACCGGGTCGCGATTACCCGCGGGAGCCGTCGCCGTGGCGAGGCCAAACAACGTGACCGCAACCAGGGCCCGCAAGCCCGGCGACGGCCGCGGACCGAATCCATTTTCTAGTAGCCACCCCAAGCCCCCCTCTTGTTGCCCCTGTTACGCAGAATGCGCCGCTGGTGCGAGGGGCAGCATACAGGCGTGCTGACGGAAGTCCATACCTGGTTTCCCATTGCCGAGCGCGCGTATTAGGATCGCCTTCATGGCCCTCGGTAAGAACGCCAAGATCGAGCTCCTGAAGCGCGTACCGCTCTTCGCAGGGTGCTCGAAGGCGGAACTCCGCGAGATCGCGCTGAGCGCCGACGAGCTCGACCTACGCGACGGCTACGTGCTCACCCGCGAGGGCAAGCCAGGGCGAGAGTTTTTCGTCCTGATCGAGGGAACGGCCCGCGTGACGAAGGGCGCGAAGAAGCTCGCTGACTTGAGCGGTGGAGAC
>Ga0136633_1001488_pt1 | contig 17224 bp, 16 predicted proteins | sample AntDrymeUQ832206_2_FD_105494 | JGI IMG/M metagenome (GOLD analysis project Ga0136633, IMG submission 105494) | Polar desert sand microbial communities from Dry Valleys, Antarctica - metaG UQ83 (22.06) | ecosystem: Environmental > Terrestrial > Soil > Desert | place: Antarctica: Dry Valley...
CCTGGCGGGGTATGTCGGACGCCGGATAGTGCAGGCCCAGGTACGACTCGAACCCGTCTGCCCTGACATCGGCGTCAACTTGGCCGTGGCCATCCTCATCGAACGAGTAGATTAAAACCCGCTCGAAGCCCGTCAGTCGGCTCACCGCCCGCGCCCCATGCTCCAGCAGCTCGCCAAAGTCGAGGCCGTCTGGAGGCGCAACACGGCGTGGCGGAGTGGATGATGGGTCCGCTCAGCCTCTGACGGATGCACGCGCGGCTCGATCTCCATGATCAGGGCACCGTCATGGCGGTGCAGGACCACGTCACAGACCCGATTGCTCACGGTGAAGCGTAGTGGGTTGCACTCGGCGAGAACCTCACGGCGTACCGCGCTCTGTACAGTGGCCATGGCATCGGCCGACAGCACCTCCGACAAGGGGCGGCCGATCATGCCTGATACGTCGGAGTGCAGGAGGTGTGGGGCGTTGCCGCTGGTCTGGTTGATGACCAGGTCGGGCTCCTGCAGTGCCAACAGCACGCCGTGCGGCTGTATCGCACCCGGAATGTGAATCGGCTCACGATCGCAGTTCGTGATGTCCACGGCGCCGCGCTCAGGCATCCAGGACCTCCCGAGCGGCAAGCCACTTCGCGAGCGCGGCAAAGGTGTCACGCGCGCCAGCCACTGCGCGATCCCCCCTCCACCCGGCCGCATCCAAGGTAGTCCAGCCATGCCACCACTTGGTTCCACCGTGCCCCGGTGCCGGGGCCGGAACCTGTGAAAAATGCCGAGCCATCGCCTGGCCCGATGCCGAGCCGCTGCCTCACCGCTCGCGCAATCACCTGCCCGCCAAGACATGCTCCTTCGACCACATAAATGGCGCCGGCCACGTGATCGATGGTGGCCAGGTCTGGCGTGTCGGTACACGTGTGAACCGCGTCAAGCGCCATGCCGCGTGCGTGGAGATCACGCGCGAGCAGGCCGCCCCGCCGGATGAACGGCAGGTGCTGGAGCTGAGGTGTCATTTGCCATCGCGCCAAGCTGTCCTCGAACGGGACGTAGAACCCGAACATCGCCGCGAGAAGGTTCGCGTAACGCTGCGCGCCCAATTCTGGGCCAACCACGTAGCACAGACCCGCATCGAGGTGGCGATGCTGGTCCGCTGTTGCTTGGCGGAGCTGTTGGCTCAGGGGGACAGGAGTGGGTTCGCTGCTCACGGATTCTTTGTGACTCGTCATCTGGGCGCGCTGCAGCGCGCGGAGGTGTGCCGCCCTTTATCATTCATCAAAACGAGTATCCTCGCGAGACAAGCCGTGCAAAGCAACCGGCCGTACGAGGCCCCAGGGTGGTGCGAATCACGCTCTCACCTCCACACAAGGCCGTGCGGGGCCGCCATGGGCTTGATCCGATCTCCTGGACACCTTCGCAAGGGCGGCTCCACTGGCCCGACCGTCGCCGTTCGGACCGGTGGACGACCGCGAGTGGATCGGGCGCGGCTGCGTTGCTCAGAGCCGAGCGCGCCGCGAGGTCAATCGAGGCAGCAACGAAGACCTTCGGCTTCGATGCGTGGCTTCAGCTGCGAGCGGAGTGTTCGCAACCCTGGTCATGGAGTCGCTGACGCACGCGTCGGCGTGCCGCGTGGATACCACCAGGAGATGAGGTCGCCCTGCGTTGTTCGGCGATCATGGCGTGGTAGCGGTGTTGGCCGAGGCGATAAGTGAACAGAAGCGAAAGAACGGCAAGAGCAATCTGCTGAGCGAGGAGCCATCAGTGATGTTGCACTGGGCGGCCGACCTGTACATGGTGCGACATGCCGTGACTCACGGGACAAACGGCGACTGCATCTCCGCATGGACGCTCGACGAGCACAAGTATTACGGCACGGCTGCCGCGTGCCTGATGACGCCCTGATGACGCAACGGATGCGGCAGTGCGACGGCGGGTATCGGATGACTACTGAAGACGTCGGCCTGTGGCACTCGTTCTCACATCGCGTGATGTTGCAGTTCGGCGACGGGTTTGGTTTCGATGGTCCTGGGACGTCGCTTCTTGCGCACACCATCCGGGCGCTCAGAGTTCAGATCGTCCGCACACCGCTACCGGTAAGCATATGCCGACGACTGACAATTGACGGACAACGGGATGGGCCTCGCCAGCGCGAGAAGCGTCGATTCACTTGCCCAAAGAGTCGGGGGTCGCAGACCCCAGGAATGGCTTGAGGGCATGAAACAACCTGCTGTTTCGTGTTGGCCGGCGCTGCACTTCGGGCCTGACCTGGATGGACCACCGGCCTCGACTGACAAACGACCGACCCGCCTTCGCACCTTGGTGCTTCGGCGCGCCAAGCATCATGTGCGGAAGGGGCGCCCGGCCCACCTTGGCGTACGCCCTCGCGCTGAGGTGTGGCGTGGCGGTACCAGGACGCAAGGCGACCTGGTACGCCCGGCAGGGCTCGAACCTGCGACCCCCGGCTTAGAAGGCCGGTGCTCTATCCAGCTGAGCTACGGGCGCGTACGTCGCGATTATCGCCCATCTCCTGCGCAGTCCTGGCGCCGGGGTGACGCGCGGCGTCAGGCCTGAGGTGCGCCCGCCCCAAGAAACCACGCGCAGTGCGCCTGCAGTTCCGGGAAAAACTCCGCCACGTCGGCCGACACGGCATCGTAGTCGCGGGCCAGTTCTTCGGCAGCCGTGCCGATGCCTGCCGCCACGCGATGCCGAAGCGACATGCCGTCCAGCGCCCCCGCCACGTGCGCAAGCCGTGCGTACCCCACCAGCCAGTTGCCGGCGATCATCGCCTCGACAAGCGGATGCACCTCGGTCGGCAGCCGCGCGAGGTTGACGCGGAGCGTGCGATACACGTCGTCGGCAAACGCCGTCAGCGTGCCCTCGCCGTGCCTGTCCCACTCCCGCGCGAGCACGTGGTCGTAGTAGACGTCCACGATGACACCGGAGAGTCGTCCGTATCGTCCCGCGATCCGCTGCTTGCTGCGCCGCACCACGGCGTGGCCATCCGAGAACGAGTCGATCGCCCGATGGAGGCGGATGCCCGTCCGCATCCGCTCGCTCACTCCCGGGTGATCGAAGCGCTCGACCCGTCCCTTCACGACGTCGCCGAGGAGGTTGCCGAGGCGGAGTTCGTCGTCATTGGCCGAGAGCAGGAAATGCGCGAGGAAGTTCATACAGGCATTCGGAATGGCGAATTCGGAATTGCGGGTCGGGGCCGCGGCGCCGACGGCAAATCGAGCAAGTGCTCTACAAGAGTCGCACGGGCGGGTGAGCCAGGACGTCGCGGACGGCCGCCAGCAGGTGCTGGCCCTTGAACGGCTTCTGCAGGAACGCCACGCCATCACGCATGATGCCCTGCTGCAGGACGGTGTCGGCGGTGTACCCGGACATGAACAGCGTGCCCATGTCGGGGCGGATGCTGCCGAGCCGCTGGGCCAGCTCGCGGCCGCCGACGCGCGGCATGATCACATCGGTCAGCAGCAGGTCGATGCGGCCGGCATGGGCCTGCGCCACGTGCAGTGCGTCCTCGCCATCGCAGGCGTCAAGGACCGTGTACCCGTGCTGCTGCAGCAGCGTGCGCGCGAGACTCCGCACCGCCTCCTCGTCCTCGGCAAGCAGGACGACCGGCGCGCCCACGGCACGCAGGTCATGGTCATCAGCCACCTCGGCTGGCGCCAACGGCTCGTCCTCGTGCGCGCTGGCCCGCGGAAAGTAGAGCGTGAAGGCCGACCCGTGCCCCGGCTCGCAATGGAGCACCACCTGGCCTCCCGCTGCACGCACCATGTCGCGCACGACGGCGAGGCCGAGACCGGCTCCGTGCCCGTCGGCCTTGGTGGAGAAGAACGGCTCGAAGATGCGGTCGCTGATCTCCGGGGCCACGCCAGCGCCGGTGTCGGTCACCGTCACCAGCGCGTAGTCGCCGGCCGGCAGCTGCTCCTGGCCGTCGGCACGCGATCCGACCGACAGGGTGGTGACGGTACTTTCGAGGGTCAGCGTACCGCCGCGTGGCATCGCGTCGCGGGCGTTGAGCACGAGATTGAGGACGATCTGCTCGAACTGGCTGGTGTCGATGCGGATCAGCGCGCGACGGCCGTGGGTCAGCCGACGCAAGGTGATGCGCGGAGGCAGCACCTGCGAGACCAATCCCTCCAGGCTGGTGAGCAGCTCGGCGACGTTGGCCAGCTGCGGTCGTGCGATGCGATGGCGGCTGAACGACAGCAGCTGGCGGGTGATGCCCGCGGTGCGGTCGCCCGCCTGCTTCAACTCCTGGACGAGGCCGCGGTTCGGGTCACCCTCGGGCAGCTGCGAGAGCAACAGATCAGCGTACCCGGTGACCACCTGCATCATGTTGTTGACGTCATGCGCGACGCCGCCAGCCAGCCGTCCCACGGCCTCCAGCTTCTGGGCCTCGTGCAGGCGCAACTCCGCGCTGCGCGCTGCGTCCTCCTGCTGCCGACGTTCGGACACGTCGCGGAAGACCAGGACCGCTCCGCGCACCTCAGGGCCATCGGCGATGGGCGCCGCGCTGTGCTCGACCAGCCGCGTGCCGCCCGCCCGCGTCACCAGCAGCACAGGCTCCGGCAGCGCCTCCACCTGACGGCTGGCCATCGCCGTCATCGCCGGCTGCCGCAACCGTGTGCGGCTGCCTTCGCTCATCACGGGCACGACCTGCTCGACCGGACGGCCCTGCGCCGCCTCGCGCGTCCAGCCCGTGAGCTGCGTGGCCACGGGATTGACAAACGTCACCCTGCCGTCGACGTCGGTGGCCACCACGGCGTCGCCGATGCTGCTGAGGGTCGTCAGGAACCGCTGCTCGCTGGCCCGCAGGTCGCGCTCCAGCCGGCACCGGTGCAAGGCGAGGCTGAGCGTCACCCGCAGCTCGTGTTCGTGGAGCGGCTTGAGGAGGTAGCCACAGGGGCTGGCCGCCTTGGCGCGCTCCACGGTCATCTGGTCGGAGTGCGCGGTCAGGAAGATGATCGGCGTGCCCAGCGCGCTGGTGATCTGGGTCGCGGCCTCGATGCCGTCCATCTCACCCCGCAGGTGGATGTCCATCAGCACCAGGTCGGGCCGCGTGCGTTGGGCCGCCTCGATGGCCTGCGGCCCGGTCACCACCGACCCCACGACAGTCGCGCCGATGGCGGTCAGACGCTCGCGCAGTTCCTCGGCGAGGAGCCGTTCGTCCTCGACAATCAGGATCCGGACATCGAACTCGGCAGCACAGACGTCGCTCGTGAAGGTCATGCGGATGCCACGTCGGGAAGGGCAGCCGAGGACGAAGGACCAACGACCAGCGGGAACACGAGGCTGCTGCGTGTCCCACGTTCCTGTCGCGCGGTGACCAGGTTGCCGTCGAGTTGTTCGGTCAGGGCCTGCATCAAGCGCATGCCGAGCGTCTGTCGGCCTGCCGTCGGCACGTGGTCGGGAACGCCGACACCGTTGTCCATGATGTCGATCAGCACCGCGCCATCGCGGGCCCTCGCGTGCACGCGCAACACGGCCGGCGCGCCGTCGACAAACGCGTGCTTGAAGGCGTTGGTCAGCACCTCGTTCAACAGCAGGCCACACGGGACCGCCTGGTCGAGTGACAGCCGGATCGGCTCGATGTCGCGCTCCAGGCGCAGATCGGTCACCGTCTCGCGATAGACATTGGCCAGGTGCGCCACCAGCGACTCCAGGTAGCGGCTGAAGTCCACCGCCGACAGATCGCTCGACCGGTACAGCACCTCGTGCACCATCGCCATGCTGCGCACGCGCGCCTCGCTGTCCTCGAAGACGCGCACCGTCTCCGGATCCTTCGCGTACCGCCGCTGCAGGTAGAACAGGCTGGACATCACCGCCATGTTGTTCTTGACGCGGTGATGCACCTCGCGCAGCAACACTTCCTTCTCGCGCAGTGACGTCGCCATGCGCCGCTCGACGGCGCGCTGGTCCGACACGTCCCGCACCGTGGCGATCATCCGGAGCTCATCGCCGAGGCGATAGGGACTGAGCTCCACCTGCGCCGGAAACGTCGACCCGTCACTGCGGCCGGCTTGCAGATCGGGACCGGTGCCGATCTGCACGCCTTGACCTTCGCTGGCGGCAAAGCGCAACCGGTCGGCGTGAGCGGTGTGGCGATCGGGTGCATGCACGAGGATGTCGCTGGCCTGGCCGAGCAACTGCCCACGCGTGTAGCCGAACATCGTCTCCAGGGCGCTGTTGACCTCGACGATGACGCCCTGCTGATCGACGACGACGATGCCTTCGGGCGTGGCATCCAGGAGCATGCGCAGCGAGAGCGCGGCACGTTCGCGCTCACCGATCTCGTGCACCAGGACCCCGTTGGCCTCGGCCAGGGCCTTGTTGAGCAGTCGAGTCTGGAACCCCTGAAAGCGCCCCTGTTCCATCGCCAGCGCCAGCAGGACGCTGACGAGGGTGAGCGTGGCGGCGAACCACTGGCTCACGAGCACCCGGTCGCCGATGTCCGGATGGGTGATCCTGAAGGGCCCGCCACCCGCCGCGGTGCCGGCCACGGCGAGCACCGACATGATGACCATGCCGAGCGCGGCGCCCCTGATGCCGAATCGCAAGGCGACCAGTACGGCGAACGGCAGGACGTGCGACGGCAGCGACATCAGCGGCGGGGCATGGATGCCGCTGATGCCGTCAAAGAAGATCAGCGCCGAGGCACCGGACAGGAGGCCGAAGGCCATCACGGCTTCGGTCACGCGAGCTGGTCCGGGCGGGTCGATCTGTGCGCCGCGCGGGGGCCTCCACGTGAGGCACAGCGGCGCGAAGAGGATGATTCCGACGGCGTGCCCGGAGGCCCACATCGTCCACATGTGCCGCGGAGTGCCCGCCAGGCCGAGCGGCACCACCAGCAGCGCGCCCACAGCGCCGGCGGTCACCGCACACAGCGCGCCGACCGCAGCCAGGACCAGCATGTCGGTGGTGGTGCGGCACTGCACGACGCCTGGCCGCCACCTGACGATGAGCCAGCTGGCCAGCAGCACCTCGCCCACGCCGACCAAAGAAAGGGGCACGGCGATCGAGAGCGGCACCCCCATGGCGTGTTGCGTCAGGGTTGCCGCAGCCCACGCGGCCGTGCTGGCGGTCAGCCAGGCGCGTCGCGGCACGAGCAGGAGGCCGCCAAGCAACAGGCCCGCGCCCGGCCAGATGATGGCCGCCGAGCCAGGGATGCTCAGCAGCCGCAGCCCCGCCCAGGTCGCCACGGCGTAGGTTGCCGCAATCAGACCTATCCGCCAGGCGAGCAGACCAGCCAGCGGCAAGGGGGTCGATTGGGAGGCCACCACCCCTCGGTCGTTGCAAGACTGTCTCCAGCCGGCAAAACCAGGCTAGACGGGGCGGTCCCATGCGGATGGGTGTCGCCTGACCGTTCCCGGGGTCGACCGACCGGATCAGGAGAGGCTGGCGGTGCTGGGGCTGAACGACGGCGGATCGCTGGCCGGGAACGAGTCGTCGGACGCTTCGTCGACCATGGCGTCGCGTCGCTCCTGCGGATCGGGACCGCTTGGTTTCAGCCACCCTCGCATCAGCGCCGCGTCGTCGTGTCCCATCAGCGCGCGCGTCAGCAGGATGCCTACGCCGAGCCCCACCAGGCTGATCCCGATCCAGGTGAGTGTCTGACGATCGCGCGCCGGGTCCAGACCCGGACGCTCGCCCAGCCAGGCGCCGCTGTGCGGCGCGTCGTCGGCCAGTCCCTCGCCGAATGCATCGACCGGGTAGCTCCGGTCCGTGCGCTTCTGCTTCCACGACTTCGGTTCGAACATCTGCGGCCTCCCTGCCGGACGACGCGGTGAGGCGTCCTGATCGAAATCCTCTCACACAACAGCGGTGCGCGAAGCCCAGCGGCACGCGCGATTTCTGCCGGCGCGATCCGCGCACCGTACAATCGCCGACGTGAATCGTCGCCAGTTCCTGTCTGCCGCCGGCGTCTCTGTCGGATCGCTGCGGGCCTCAACGCCATCCCGCGCCCACGCGGCCACGCAGTCCCGACGCCGCGCCGACGTCGTCATTCGCGGCGGGCTGATTCACGACGGCACGCGGCGCCCGGCGGTGGTCGGTGATGTCGCACTGGGGCAGGGACGCGTGCTGGCGACCGGCGATCTGTCCGGCTGGTCTGCCGTCCGCTCCATTGACGCCGCCGGCCGCGTCGTGGCGCCGGGTTTCATCGACACGCATTCGCACGCCGGCGAGAGCCTGACGCGGCGAGGGCTGCACCGTGCCGACGCCTTGCTCGCGCAGGGCATCACCACGGTGGTCATCAATCCCGATGGCGGCGGTCCGGTGGACCTCGACGCGCAGCGTACCCGCCTGCGTGTCCTCGGCCTCGGCGTCAACGTGGCGCCCCTGATCGGGCATGGCGCCATCCGCGGCCGGGTACTCGGCAGCGCGGGACGGGGCCCCACGGCCCACGAACGCGAGCAGATGCGGCAGGCGCTGCGAACGGCCCTCGCCAGTGGTGGGTTCGGGCTGTCGAGTGGACTCTTCTACACACCCGGGGCGTACGCGGCGACCGAGGAAGTGACCGACCTCATGCGAGCCGCGGCGGAGGTCCTCGGCGCCACCGCGGTGCACAGCAGCCACATCCGCGATGAAGGCACGTACTCGGTGGGCGTGCTGGCCGCCGTCGACGAGATCATCGCCATCGCCGAGCAGTCGCAGACGACGGGCATCGTCACCCACATGAAGGCGCTCGGCCCGGATGCCTGGGGGCGCACGCGCGAGTGCGCGGCCCACGTCGAGGCGGCGCAGGCACGCGGCGTCAGGGTCTGGGCCGACCAGTACCCGTACGAGGCATCGGGCACCAGCCTTTTTGCGGCGCTCATCCCCCGCGACGCGCAGGCGGGCGGGCGCGCCGCCTTTGTCGAGCGACTCGCCGATGCCGCGCAGCGCGCCGCCCTGCTCCCGCAGGTGGCCGAGAACATCCGCCGGCGAGGCGGTGCCGCCTCCCTGATGGTCGCGTTCCATCCGCCAGACCGCAGCATCGAAGGCCAATCGCTGGCGCAGATCGCCGGCGCGCGAGGGGTGACCGCCGAGGAGGCCGCACTCTCTCTGGTGGCGTTGCACGACACGTCGACGGTGTCGTTCAACATGTCGCTGGACGACATCGAGTTCCTGATGCGGCAGCCTTGGATGATGACGTGCAGCGACGGCGCCATCTATCTGCCCGGTGAGGGCAAGCCGCATCCGCGCGGTCATGGCGCGTTCACGCGCAAGCTGACGGCCTTCGTGCGCGACCGCCAGACCTTGTCGCTCGGGCAGGCGCTGCATTCGATGACCGGGCTGCCGGCCATGGTCTTCTCGCTGGCCGATCGCGGCGTCGTCGCCGAAGGCGCGCATGCCGACCTGGTCGTGTTCGACCCGGCCGCTCTGCGCGACGAGGCGACCTATCAGGAGCCGCATCGCCACGCCTCGGGCATGTCCTTCGTCTTTGTCAACGGGACGCTCGCCGTCGACCAGGGACGCCCGACGCGAGCGCTGGCCGGCCTGTCATTGCGCCGGGAGGCGCGCCGACCGTGACCGTCGACCTGCCGGACACGCTCAGGGCCGCGATTGACGTCGAACTCGCGCGGCAACCTGCTGGCGCACTCACCGCGGCCGTGGCCGCCCTGACCGAGGCCTACGCGCACGGCCGGCCGTCACCCATCGCCGACCAGGCCTGGCAGGCAGCCTACCTGGCGGTGCGTCTGCCGGCCACCTACGCGTCGGTGGCCGCGGTGCTCGCGCAGGTGTCGGGCGAGATCCTGGGCGGCGTGCGCAGCCTGCTCGATCTTGGCGCCGGCCCGGGCACTGCGACGTGGGCGGCCCTGGATCGGTGCACCGCGTTGACCACCGCCACCCAGGTCGATCGCAGCCAGTCCCTGCTCGGCGCCGGCGCCCGCCTCGGCGCCGCCGTCCTCGCTGGTCGCGCCCTGACCCTGTCGCAGCACACCGCCGACCTGAGCGACACGTCGGACTGGCAGGCTGCCGATCTCGTCATCGCTGCCTACGCGCTCAGCGAGTTGGCGCCGGCCGCTCGCGCCTCCGCGGTGCGCGCGGCCTGGCGTGCGGCCGCGCAGCTGCTCGTGATCGTGGAACCGGGCACGGTACCCGGCTTTGAACGGATCCACGACGCGCGTGCCGCGCTCATCGCCGCCGGCGCGGCCATCCTGGCCCCGTGCCCGCACGAGGGCACGTGCCCGATGCGCAACGGCGAGCGCATCGACGACTGGTGCCATTTCGCCGTGCGCCTGCCGAGGACGCGACAGCACCGGCAGCTGAAGGGGGGCACGCTCGGGTACGAGGACGAGAAGTTCGCCTACGTGGTGGCGACCAGGGGGACGGCGGCGGACCGCCCGCTGGCGCGGGTGCTCCGCCATCCCCGCATCGAGAAGGGCCGCATCCTGCTGTCGCTCTGCACGCCGGACGGAGCGGTCAGGCGGGTGGTGAAGCGGCGTGACCCGTCCTGGCACGCCGCGCGCAAGACCGCCTGGGGCGATGGCTGGCGCCCTGCCCCGGATGACCAATCGGACTAGCGTCCCTCACTCGAAGGCGGCACGATGTTCTTCAGGCGCATGTAGGTGACCATGTTGCCGTAGTGCTCCATGTTGTGCGCGTTGTTGAACGCAAACACCCCGAGACGCGGCGTCGGGCCGGTGAAGAACTTGATTTCCTCGAGCGAGGACGTCGCCGTCAACTTCACGATCGCGCCGTCACAGTAGGCGATGGCGTCGGCCAGCTGCTTCTCGAGCGCGGCCTTGGCGGTGACGGTCTTCTCGATGTTGGCGGTGGACGGATTCTTCTCGCCAAGCGCGGTCGAGCAGATCATGTAATTGGCGTTGGCGACATGACCGACGAGTTCGCCGAAGCTGCGGACCTCGGGCGTCGGCTTGAACGCGTAATCGGCCTCGGACACCTTGGCGGCCGACTTGAAGAGATTGCCGGCGATCAGCGCCTGCTGAGCCTTGATTGCCTTCAGCATGGGGTTGTCCTGCGCCAGCGCCACCCCGGTCGTGCCCAGCACCACTGCCACTGCCATCGCTGCACGGAACATCGCAACCTCCATCGTGACCGCCCGACATGGACGTGATCCGCGGCATTGTACCTTTGGCCGCGCACCTGCCCGTCGGGATGGTCACAGCAGAATGCAGGCACGCGCCGCTTTCGGGTTAGAGTCCTCGAGGGGCGCCGGATCAGCGCCGCCAGCTCTTGCGAAAGGACTTACGTACATGACCCGTGGTACCAGGGCCGTTCTTCTCAGCGCCGCCGTCATGGCTGGACTGCCGTCACACACCTTTGCTGCCGGGACAGATGGAGTCCAGGCGCCGGCAACGCAGATTCAGACCGAGCGCCGGCCCGACGTGATCTTCGTGCCGACGCGTGAGCTGGTCATCGACGCCATGCTCAAGGCCGCCAAGGTCGGCCCCAACGACGTGGTGTACGACCTCGGATGTGGCGATGGCCGCATCGTCATCGCGGCGGCAAAGCTCGGGGCGCGTGCGGTGGGCATCGACATCGACCCGCAGCGGATCAAGGAAGCCAACGAGAATGCCGCCAAGAGCGGCGTCAAAGGCAAGGTGCAGTTCCGGCAGGAGGATCTGTTCCAGGCCGACATCCAAGACGCGACGGTGGTCACGCTGTACCTGCTGCCGAGCCTGAACGTGAAGCTGCGCCCGCGCCTGATCGAGCAACTCAAGCCCGGCACCCGCATCGTCTCGCACGACTTCGACATGGGTGACTGGATGCCCGACGAGACGATCTCGGTGGACGGCAAGACCGTCTTCCTCTGGACCATCCCGCCCAAGTGAGCTGGCCGGCGCCTATCGGCCACGGCCTCAGGAAGGCGCGGCGCCGATGGCCGCTCGCGGCGGCGGACGCAGGGCCCGGGCGGTGGTGGCCACCAGCACAAGGCCGCCGCCGATGCTGCCAACGAGGCCCGGCGTCTCCCCGTGCACGAGGAACGTCCACAGCGGGTTGAGGGCCGGTTCGAGCAGCAGCAGCAGCGATGCCTCGAGGGCTGGCAGCTTGCCGATCCCGCGTGTCAGCAGGATGTAGGCAAGCCCCAGCTGAAAGCAGCCGAGGTACCCGATCACGGCCCAGTCCCCCGGACCGGCCGCACGCACGGGGAAGGCAAAGGGCGCACAGAGCAGAAAGGCGAAGACGTTGCCGTAGAAGGTGGCGGTCATCGCTCCGGCAAGTCCCTGCGTGCGTGAGACGTACCGCACGCCAATCAGGACCAGCGCCCAGGTGACGCCACTCGACGCGCCGACCAGATTGCCGAGCACGGGGTTGGGCGCCGTGGCCGACGGGCTGACCGCACCGGTGAACAGCAGCGCAAGTCCGAACATCACCACACCGAGAAACGGCAGGTCGCGGGCGTGGACGCGCTCACCCAGCAGCCACGGTCCCAGCAGCACCAGGTAGAGCGGCGCGGCGGCTTGCAGAAACACCGCATGTGCCGATGTCGTCAGCTTGTTGGCGATGATGAAGGTGATGAAGGTGACGCCGATGACCAGGCCGAGGCCCAGCGTCGGCCAGGTCGGACGCAGGGAGATGCGCGCCACCAGCAGCAGGAAGAGCGCCGCGACGGCCGAGCGCAAGCCCGCGACCTGCCAGGCCGTGAGGACGGTCGCCTTGACGACGACACCGGCCGTGGAGAAGAGCACCGCGGCAATCAGGACCTGCAGGCGTCCGCTCATCGGCGCGCATCGTATCAGGCAGCGGCAGACCCGGTGGGCACGGCCAGCGCGCGCTACTTCACGGCGCTGACGGCCTCCACGTACAGGCTGTACAGCGACTGGCTGCCGGTCATGAAGAGCCGATTGCCCTTGGCGCCGCCAAAGCACAAGTTGCTGCACACCTCGGGCAGGTCGATCTGGCCGATGTGGGTGCCATCAGGTGCGATCACCCGAACGCCGTCGTAGCCAGGGCCGGCCCAGCCCGCACTCGCCCAGATGTTGCCGTCGGCATCGCACCGGATGCCGTCGGCGCCGCCCTTGCCCATGTCGTGGAACATCCGGCCATTGGCGAGGCTCTTGCCGCCGACCACGTCGAACACATGGATGCCGCGTGGGCGTCCCGGCGCCGGGTTCTCCGTGTCGGCCACGTACAGCTTGGCGTAGTCCGGCGAGAAGCACAGGCCATTGGGCCTTTGCACCGCGTCGGTCATCGGCGTCGCCTGCTTGGTCGCGGGATCCCAGCGATAGACGCGCGTCGGCAGCGTGAACGTCTCGAGCACGCCTTCATATCGAGAGAGCAGTCCGTACCCCGGATCGGTGAACCACAGCGACCCGTCCGGATGGGCGACGACGTCGTTCGGGGAGTTGAGAGGCTGGCCGCCGACGCTGTCGACAAGGACGGTGATGCCGCCATTGGGCTCCGTTCGCACCACCCGGCGGCGTTCACAGGTGATCAGCCGGCCCTGCACATCGCGAGTGTTGCCGTTGCAATTGTTGGACGGCTGCCGGAAGACGCTGACCTCGCCGGTTTCCTCGGTCCAGCGCAGCATGCGGTCGTTCGGGATGTCGCTCCACAGCAGGCACCGCAGGTCACCGAACCACACTGGCCCCTCGGCCCACCGACAACCGGTGTAGAGCCGTTCGACGACGGCCGCGCCGACGCGGTACTTGTCAAAGCGCGGGTCGAGTGACCGCACCGCCGGGTCCGGGTAGCGGACGATGGGTGGCAGTGGCGACGGCGCGGCCGACTGCGCGGAGAGCCCGTGCGTCGGGAGGGCGAGCGATGCAGCAGGCAACGACAGGAACACACGACGGTCCACGGGCACTCTCCTCTGAGCGATGGCGGTTCGCCAGACTCTATCCGAGCTGCTGCGTTCGCGCGAGTGGACGACCCGCACGTCGCCCCGTCATTCTGCATGCGAAATTCAGAATTCCTCGTGTGCCATGCGGTAGACCTCGCGCAGTGGGACCTGCACCGGCGAGTGATCGGCGTTGGTGTCCATGATGTCGGCCATCATCGCCCACCAGCGCTGCATCACCGGGTGATGGTGCAGCGCGTCGAGCCCGTGATCGGCGCGCCGCGTCAGGACGGCCAGCAGCGCGTGCGAGTCCTGGTCGAGAAAGATGCGGTAGTCGACCACGCCGGCCTCGCGCAGCAGTGTCGTCAGCTCCGGCCAGATGGCCTCGTGGCGCCGCGTGTACTCCTCGGCCTGTCCCCGGTGCAGCTGCATCCGAAACGCGATGGTGTCGGTTGGAATCATCGTCCCGACAGGCTACAGCCAACAGCCCTGACGGCGGAGGCGGGGGCGTGATGAAATCAGCGGCATGTCGCAACGGCCGTCGTCTTCACGGGGGGCGTACTCGGTGACCCTCACTTCAATCGCGCTCGTGACCCGCGAGGCCAACACGCGCGGGGTCGCCCGATGACGCGCGCAGTCGTGGTGCTGACGGCGTGGGCCGCGATCAGCGCGATTCCGGCTGTGGCAGGCGCGCAGTCCGGCACCGGGGCGCGCGCCGCAGCGCTCAGGTCCATCCCGCTGCTGCAGGCCTCAGCCGACACGTGGTTCGAGAAGCGCAAATGCTCGTCGTGTCATCACCAGGGTGTGGGGATGATCGCCATGGGTGTGGCGCGGGAACGTGGCGCAGCGCTCGACGAAGGACTGCTCGCGCGTCAACTGCAGCGCACCATCGTTCCCGCGAAAGGGTGGCTCGAGGGCTATGTGCTCGGCGAGGTGAGCATCAACGAGCCGATCGGCCAAAGTTATCGCGCCGTCGGCGTAGGCGCGGTTGGCGCCACGCGGACGCCCGTCACCGACGCCATCGGCTACCTGCTGGCGGGGCAGCAGCACGAGTCTGGCGCCTGGCGGTCGTACTCGCATCGTCCGCCCCTCGAGGACACGGCGTTCACCGCCACCGACTACACCATTCGCGCTTTGCAGCTGTTCCCGGTGCCTGGACGCACCAGGGAGATGGGCGACCGGATCGCCCGCGCGCGACGGTGGCTTCAGGTCGCGACGCCACGCGACACCGAGGATCGTGTGATGCAGTTGCTGGGGCTCGCGTGGGCCGGGGTCGACGCTGCGGACCTGGTGCCTATGCGCACGGCATTGCTCGCCGAGCAGCGCGCCGACGGGGGCTGGTCGCAGCTGGCCACGCGAGGCAGCGATGCGTATGCGACCGGGCAGGTGTTGGCGGCACTGTCGCAGGCCGCTGGGCTGCCGGTGGGGGATGCAGCCTACCGACGCGGTGTCGCGTTCCTGGTGCGTACTCAGCATGCCGATGGCTCGTGGCGGGTGGAGACCCGCCGGACCTGGCGAGACGGCCTGGAGCACTTCGAATCGGGCTACCCGCACGGCAAGCACCAGTTCATCTCGTATGCGGGAGCGGCCTGGGCCACCATGGCGCTGCTCCTGTCGGACCGCGACGCACACTCGCCAGCCCTGATGGGTCGTCCAGTGCCGCGTGGACCGGCCTCGGCCTCGACGGGGGAGCCCGATGGCCTGACGTCGCTGATGCGGGCGGCGCTGTTCGGGACCCTCGACGAGATGTCGGCACTGCTGGAGGCCGGCGCCGCCGTGGACCAGCGCAGCCCGAGGGGGCTGACGGCGCTGATGTGCGCCGTCCACGACCCCGCCAAGGTGCGGCGGCTGCTGGCTGCTGGTGCCGACGCCGGTGCCGTGACCGAGACGCAACATTCGGTGCTGTTGCTGGCCGCAAGCTACAGCGGTGCCGCCGAGTCGGCGCGACTGGTGCTGGCCAAGGCGGTACCGGCAGACGTGATGGCGACGGCCGGCAACCTCCCGAACCAGACCCCGCTGGTGCGGGCGTTGCTACGCGGCAATGTCGATCTGGCGGGTGCGCTGGTGCGTGCCGGCGCGCGCATCGACGGCCCGCCGGGGGCGGCCGTGCCGCCCATCTTCATCCCCGTGTTCCAGCAGGACGCGCCGACGGTGCGCTGGATGATCGACCGCGGCGCGCGCCTCGACGTCAAGGGCGGCGACGAGATCGTGCAGGGCGCCACGCCCCTCATGATCGCGGCCGAGGAAGGTGACCTGTCGGTGGTGCGCGCCCTGCTCGACGCGGGAGCGGACGGGTCACTGACCGAGAGCCACGGGTACACCGTGGTCGACCTCGTGGACAAGGGCGTCGACTACGGGCAGACCGGCATTCGCGACCGCTTGGTCAGTGCCCGTGCGCCGCGCTGAACCGGCACAGTCGGGAGCCCTTGGCGTGACCGGGCATCACAGCATCGGCTGTACCCGTTTGGCGAGTTGGATGGGCAGACCCCAGGGGTCGCGCAGCATCGCCAGGTGTGAGCCGTCCGGGTTGTGCAGGTGTTCCACCAGCGTGGCGCCGGCGGCGACCAGCCGTGCGGCGTCGGCGTCCGGATCGATCGACGAAAAGGCCAGGTGCAACTGCGCCGGGTGCAGATCGCGGTAGACGTCGGCTGGGGCATTCGCGTTGTGATACAGCTCGATCATCGCGCGGCGACCCGCGTCGGCCAGGAAGTGCATGTGCACGGGCGGCTCGCCGCGCCGGACCACGTCCATACCGAGGTGATCGACGTACCACGCCGCCACGGCGACGGGGTCAGCGACGTTGAGCGCGAGATGTTCGAAGGGCAATCCGGCCATGGGGGATTCTGTACCACGAAGCGGCAACGCAGTGAGTTGCTGATTCGCCGGCCGAAGTAGCCTACGATGCGCCCGTGCCTGGTCCTCCTCGTCCATCGGCGGCTGCCCCGGGTCGCCGCAGCTTTCTCGAGTCGCTGCTTGCCGCTGGTGCGCTGCCCTTCCTGCGAACCGGGATGCAGGCACAGGCGAGCGGGGAGGCCGAGCCTGCCCTGCAGTTGACCTACCTCCGACCGGCGCGCCAGTGGGTGGAAGCGCTGCCGCTCGGCAACGGCCGCCTCGGCGCGATGGTGTTTGGCGGCATCGGCGTCGAGCGTCTGCAGCTCAATGAAGACACGCTGTGGTCCGGAGGGCCGTCCGACTGGAACAACCCCGGCGCCAGGGCCGTGTTGCCGGAGATCCGCGCGCTGGTCGCGGCCGGCCGGTTCGTCGAAGCCGATGCCGCCGCCAAACGGATGATGGGGCCCTACACGCAGTCCTATCTGCCGCTGGGCGACCTGCACCTGGTCATGGATCACGGCGACCTCGGGCGCGGGTACGCTCGCGGACTCGACCTGGCGACCGGTGAAGCGACCGTGCGCTACCGACTCGGTCCGGCCACTTTCACCCGCAGCATGATCGCCAGCCATCCCGATCAGGTCGTGGCGGTGCGGCTGGCGTGCGACCGGC
>Ga0136633_1001489_pt1 | contig 17223 bp, 18 predicted proteins | sample AntDrymeUQ832206_2_FD_105494 | JGI IMG/M metagenome (GOLD analysis project Ga0136633, IMG submission 105494) | Polar desert sand microbial communities from Dry Valleys, Antarctica - metaG UQ83 (22.06) | ecosystem: Environmental > Terrestrial > Soil > Desert | place: Antarctica: Dry Valley...
GAGGATGTGGTCGTCGACGGCGCCCCCCGCCAGGGCACGGGAAAGGCGCTCACCAACACTGCCCTCCGTAGGGCCACCGAGCTCGGGGCGAAGACCGTCGACCTCACGAGCCGTCCGAGTCGCGAGGCAGCCAACGCCATGTACCTGCGACTGGGTTTCGAGCTCCGCTCCACCAACTGCTACCGCTGGACGGCTCCGGCGTGACGGGGGTTGATGCCGTCGACGTCTACCGCCGTGCCGGGTGTTGGTTCTGCGCCCGCCTCGAGCGCAAGCTGGCCAAGTCGGGCCTGCCGGTCCGGTACCACGACATCTGGGCGGACGCCGAGGCACGAGCCTTCGTCCAGGCCCACAACCATGGGAACGAGACCGTGCCCACTGTGGCGGTGGGAGCCGTCGTGCTGACGAACCCATCCTTTCGCGAGGTCGAGCGGCTCGTGGGCGACGAGGCCCCGCACCTGATCTCCTGATCGGAGAGGCCCCACACCTAATCTCCTGAGTCAGGGATCCGCTGTGGGCGCAGGCCCTGGCGGCGCGTCGTAACTAACATCCGTCCCGTGGCCGACGAATCCATCACGATCACCGACAACAGGACCGGAAAGTCGGTGGACGTGCCGATCGTCGACGGCGGTATCGACGCAGCCGCGCTGCGCGGGCTCGCGCCCGGCGTGTGGTTCCACGACCCGGCCTTCATGACTACGGCGGCCTGCTCGTCGTCCATCACCTACCTCGATGGCGAGGCCGGCATCCTCCGCTATCGCGGCTACCCCATCGAGCAGCTGGCCGAGCAGGCGACGTATCTGGAGGTCGCCTACCTGATCCTGAAGGGCGAGCTCCCGACGAAGGCCCAGCTCGACAGCTGGGTGAACGACATCACCTATCACACGTTCGTCCACGAGAACGTGAAGAAGTTCATCGACGGCTTCCACCACGACGCCCACCCCATGGGCATCCTCGTGTCGACCGTGGCCGCACTCTCGACCTTCTACCCGGAGGCCAAGCGCATTGAGGATCCCGAGATCCGGGAGAAGCAGATCGTTCGCCTGGTGGCCAAGATGCCGACGTTGGCCGCGTTTGCCCACCGCTTCAGCCTCGGGATGCCATACGTGTACCCCGACAATGAGCTCGACTATTGCTCCAACTTCTTGTCCATGATGTGGAAGCCCCGCTCGGGGGAGCGCAACTACGAGCCCAACCCGGTCCTCACCCGGGCCCTCAACATCCTGTTCATCCTCCACGCCGACCACGAACAGAACTGCTCGACAACGGCGATGCGGGTCGTGGGCTCCGCTCACGCCGACCCGTACTCCTCCACGGCTGCCGCCACGGCTGCTCTCTATGGACCCCGCCACGGCGGCGCCAACGAGGCGGTGCTTCGCATGCTCACCGAGATCGGCTCCGTCGACAACGTCGACGCCTTCGTGAAGAGCGTGAAGGAGGGGAGCGGGGGCCGGCTCCAGGGCTTCGGCCACCGCGTCTACAAGAGCTATGACCCTCGAGCCCAGATCATCAAGAAGGCGGCGGACGACGTGTTCGCCCTCACCGGCCGCAACCCGTTGCTCGACATCGCCCTGAAGCTCGAGGAGGTTGCCCTCTCGGACGACTACTTCATCAAGCGCAAGCTGTACCCGAACGTCGACTTCTACTCCGGACTCATCTATCAGGCCATGGGCTTCCCCGTGCAGATGTTCACAGTGCTGTTCGCCATCCCCCGCACTTCCGGCTGGCTGGCCCACTGGAGCGAGCTGCTCGAGCAGGACTCCAAGATCGCCCGACCCCGTCAGCTCTACAGCGGCGTGGACGAGCGCACGTTCACCCCCCTCGATCGCCGCTAGCCCGCCCCATCCGGTCTGGGTCAGCGAGGGACGATGCGCTTCAGGCCGTCGTTGTCGATGAGCAGCAGCTCGCCGGCCGGATCGACGCCGAACGTGCGGACGCTGCTCGCCGCCGCTGTCGACTTCTCGACCACCCAGGCGCCGTCCTGCTGGGAGAGGGTGCGGACGCCTTCGACGCAGTAGTCGGCGAAGACGTAGCGGCCCACCAGACCTGGGATGGCTTTGCCCCTGTAGACGTAGCCGCCGGTGATCGAGCAGAAGCCGGCGTCGTGGTTCAGCTCCGCGACGGGGTCCACTGCGCCCGCGGGCCGATCGCCGCCCTTGTACGGGTGCAGACCCTCCCGGTTGCGCCATCCGTAGTTCACCCCGGCCGTCGCCGCGGGCACCCGGTTGATCTCCTCGAAGGCGTTCTGGCCGACGTCGGCGGTCCACAGGGTGGCGCTGGCCGGGTCGAAGCTGATGCGCCACGGGTTGCGCAGCCCGTAGGCCCAAACCTCCGGCCGCCCCCCGCCTGCGGCGAACGGGTTGCCGGGCGGAATGCCGTAGGGCCGACCGTCGGCCGGCTTGGTGGGGTCGATCCTGATGATTGTGCCCAACAAGGTCCCGGGGTTCTGACCGTTTCCGTCGGGGTCGCCACCGCTCCCGCCGTCGCCGATGCCGGCGTAGAGGAATCCGTCCGGACCCCGCATGAGGATCCCCCCGTTGTGGTTGCCGTACTTGGCGTGGGGCACCGTGATGAGCACCTGCTGCCCGGTCCTGTCTGCGGCTGTCGGACCCATGGGGAACGAGGCGATGGTGATCTCGCCCAAGGGCTGCTTCGCGGTCCAGTACGCGTACAGGGTTGCTCCATCAGCCGAGAAGGCGAGCCCCAGCAGGCCCCGCTCGCCGCCCGACAGGACAAGGTCGGTGAGGTCGAGTACGGGCGCTGGGTCGAGGCGACCGTCGCGAAGGCCCCGGATCACGCCCGCCTGCTCGGTGATGTAGACGGAGTTGTCGCCCGCGCGCGTGGCGATGGCAGTTCCCGCCTCGACCGGGGTCAGCTGCTCGAGCCCGAGTGCAGGCGGCCTGCTGCCGCTCGGACGCCCTGTAGCCGTCGGGGGAGCGCCGGGCCGAGGCGGTGGAGCCGCCGGCGCGCCGCTAGATCCAGTGGTGGCCTCGATCGTCGTGGTCGTCACAGCGTCGGCCGTGGACGGGAACGTCGAGGCGTCGGTGGAGGGATCGACCGAGCTCGGTGATGCTCCGGGGTCGCCGCCCCGTCCCTGGCAGCCGGCGGCGATTAGCAGGCAGACCGCCGCAGCGGTCAGGGCGTGTCGGCGCATCGGCCTTTTGTAGTCCGCGGGAACTGGCACGCGGCGTCGGGATGATCTCGGCGCTGCGGGCCTCAGCGGAGCCGGCGGACGAGGCCTTCCTGGACGACAGACACGACGAGGTCGCCCTCCTCGTTCCAGATCTCGCCCATGCCGAGGCCGAGGGCGCCGGACGCGGACGGGCTGCGCTGGTCGTACAACATCCATCCGTCAGCCCGCAGGGGGCGGTGGAACCACATGGCGTGGTCGAGGGAGGCTCCCATCCAGTCGCCATCGTCCCAGGACATCCCGTGGGGGAGCAGCACGGAGTCGAGGAGGCTCATGTCCGACGCGTAGGCCACGACGCAGGCGTGGAGGAGCGGGTCATCCGGCAGCTCGCCGTCGGCGGTGAACCACACCTGCTGACGGGGTGGCCGCACCTCCTTGGCCCGAGGCGGAGCGCTGACGTAGCGGACGTCGATCGGGCGCGGGCGGTGGTACCAGTCCCCCATCTGCTCGGCCCAGGGCTTCATGCGCTCCTGGAAGGTCGGTAGGTCACGCGGATCCGGGGCTGCGGGCCTGGCGTCCTGGTGCTCCACCCCGGGCTCGGATGCGTGAAACGAGGCAGAGAGGTGGAAGATCGCCTCGCCGTGCTGGATGGCCACCGTGCGGCGGGTCGTGAACGAGCGTCCGTCGCGGATGCGGTCGACCTCGTACAGGACCGGCGCCCTGGGGTCGCCGGGACGGAGGAAGTAGGCGTGCAGGCTGTGCACGAACCGGTCGGGCGGGACCGTCCGACCGGCCGCCACGAGGGCCTGTCCTGCGACCTGGCCTCCGAAGATGCGAAGGCGCTGCTCGTCGGGGTTGTGGCCCCGGAAGATGTTGACCTCGATGCGTTCGAGGTCGAGCAGGGCGACGAGAGCGTCGAGTGCGGACGACATGACCGACAGCATGGCCGCGACGAACGACCGGTCCACAGATATGCCCCGGCCGTGGAGGCTCCACATGAGGTTGACGTAGCGGAAGGTGTGGCGCACATTACCTGCGATGTCATGGCGTAGCCTTTCAGTGCGGGACACACGCCGACTCGTCTTGACGTGTCAGCAGGCGGCGACAGATCTGAAGCGTTGCGCGGTGCTCCTGCGTGGGGCAGGTTTCGAGGTGGAGGCCGGGCACGCCGCGTCCGCCGCTGTGTGGCTCGAACGCCAGGCCGGGGACGTGGGCGAGCGAGCCCGGATGGTGGACGAGGGCGCCGGGGGTCGAGGGACGGTGCGTGCGACGTCGCTCGCCGTGTCGTGGCGGGGCACGCCCTATGTGTGGGGCGGGACGAAGCCGGGCAGGGGCCTGGACTGCTCGGGTCTCGTCCAGGCCGCGTACGCAAGGGCGGGGATCCGGCTGCCTAGGACCAGTCGGCAGCAGGCCGGCGCAGGGCTAGCGGTGGCGTCGATGGCGCAGGCCAGGCGGGGGGACCTCCTCTTCTACGGGCGGCCCGTCCACCACGTGGCCATCTACCTAGGCGGAGGTCGCATGGTGGAGGCGCCCCGGAGGGGGCTGGCGGTGCGGGTCGTACCCGTTCGCAGGCCCACATCGATCCGCCGGGTGGCGTAAGGCCGGTATGCTCTGACCCTCATGGACGTCAGCCCCCGCGGCGTCGTGGCCTTCAGCCGAACGACCGGTGGCCGACGACTAATCAAGTACTCCGCAGTCTCCCTGGTCTCGGTCGCGGTGTCCGAGATCGCTCTGCTCACCGCCCTGCACTTCTTCACGGCCACGTGGAGCAACATCATCGCCGTCGCGGTCGGTACGATCCCGTCCTACGAGCTGAACCGCTCCTGGGTGTGGGGCAAGTCGGGCAAGAGCCACCTTTGGAAGGAGGTGGTGCCCTTCTGGTCGATGTCGTTCCTCGGCTTGGTGCTCTCCACCCTGGCGGTCAAGCTGGTGTCTGTGTACGTCATTGGCCACGAGCCCGCCGCGCTCGGAGAGAAGCTGGTCATTATGCTCACAAACCTCAGCGCCTTCGGCGTGCTGTGGATCGCAAAGTTCGTCATCATCAACAAGCTCCTGTTCCACCATCGGCCCGAGCCGGTGGAGGACGAGCTCTCGCCGGTCTGAGCTCCTTGCCCCAAGTGCTGCCCGGTCGCCTCACCGAGGTGGCGGCGGCTACCAAGGGCTTCCTGCCCGACGACGAAGCGGAGGCTCTGCACGCCGCCGCCCTCGATGCGCCAGGGGGGCCGTTCCTCGAGGTGGGCAGCTACTGCGGCAAGTCCTCGGTGTGGCTCGGAGCGGCCGCCCGAGTCCGGGGAACGGTCCTCTTCACGGTCGATCACCACCGCGGGAGCGAAGAGAACCAAGCCGGCTGGGAGCACCACGACCTAGAACTGGTCGATCCCGCCACGGGGCGTATGGACACCCTCCCATTCCTGCGGCGCACCCTGGCCGCGGCCGGCCTCGAGGACGTGGTGATCGCAGTTGTCGGTCCCTCGGCCACGATCGGGGCGTGGTGGGCCAGCCCCCTCGGCCTTCTCTTCGTGGACGGCGGTCATGCCGACGAAGTGGTCAGGGCCGACGAGGCTGCGTGGCTGCACCACGTGAGGCCCGGCGGGGTCTTGGCCATCCACGACGTGTTCGCCGATCCAGCGCAAGGGGGCCAGGCGCCCCACGATCTCTGGCGCCGGTGCCTCGACAGCGGCCGTTGGGACGAGCGCGGCGCAGCTGGGAGCCTGCGCCTCCTGACCCGCGTTACAGGACGACTCAGAGGATCCGGCTGAGCGCCACCGCCAGGGCGGCCGCGGTCATCTGCAGACCCACGAGCGAGAGGAACAGCGACCGCCCCTGCCCACGCAAACCCAGGATCGACGTCGCCATGTCCGCCCGCACCTCCGCGAACCCGGTCTGCATCTCGCTGCGTACGTTCGCGAACTCGGTCCGCATCTCGCTGCGTACGTTCGCGAACTCGGTCCGCATCTCGCTCCGTACGTCAGCGAACCCGGTCCGCATCTCCGTGCGCAGCTCCGCCATCTCCGAGCGCAGGTCAGCGTTGGACGCCGCCATCTCCGAGCGCAGGAGGTGGCCCTGCACCTCGAGGTCATGGCGGGTGGCCACATCGGCCCAGCCGACGGGCGGCAGGTGCGCCATCAGGGTGGCGGCCTCATCATGCCCCAGCACCTCGTCAAGCCGTCCGTGCAGCAGGTACCTCGACTCCTCGCTGATCGCCATCGTTCTCCCATCGCAGTTCTCCCAAAGTGTGAGGGGAAGCGATCCACTCGCTCCGAAGCGACGAGCTCAGGATAGCGGTGTCGTTGAGCGGCGAGGGGCCGGGTCAGGCGTCGGCCGCGGCAGCCACGTCGAAGCGCTCGAACGTGGCCTGGCACGGGGGGCCCGCGCCGACGTCGAGGGTGCCGGCCACCGGGTCGAGGAGGAGGCAGGCTGCCGTGCCCGAGAGGGGTAGGCCGGGGCGGCTTCGGTCACCGTGCCGACACACGGGTACCGGCTTGGCCGCGTGCGAGGCGAGGGCGGCGCGGGCCTCGGCGAGCGTCGTGGGCCGCAGGCGCTCGAGGTCGGCGCGCCGGGCGCAGCTGGACGGCAGCTTGAGCCCCAGGCGTTCCCCGACCGCCAGAAGGGGGTCGCAAAAGTCGTTCGTGTGGGAGAGCAGCCCGTCGGCGTCCGGTCCGATCCGCGCCGTGCCCGCGGGGGAGACCTCGAAGCAGGCACCGTCGCCATCCGCCGTTACGACGGTGATGCACGATGACGCCGACACCGGCGAGTCCGCCAGAAGTGCGGCGACATCATCGACGGTGGCACAGGCGCCGAGCACCTCCCGCAGAAGCAGATGGATGGGCACGCCGATCGGGCTGGGACGATCACTGACGTGGCGGAGTATGTCGAGGCTCAGGGCCAGGCCCGCCGTGTTCACGCCGATCTTGGCGAGGATCCCCACCTCGGTAAACGTCGTGTACGTGGGTGTGGACACGACCACGCAGCGCTCGGGCGCATCGAGGAACCAGTCCCAGTTCTGTGCCAGCCAGGGCCCCTCAGGACCGCGGACCCGTCCAACCGTGGCGCACTCGGCCGCCACCACCAGCTCGGTCCGGCCGTTAAGGGCCCCGATGGCCTCGACCGCGATCCCGCCCCGAGCGGCGAGTCCCTCCATCTCCGCTCGGAGCGCGGGCCGCCACCGGTCAACGACGTCGAGCACCTCGTGGCCGGTCCGAAGCGCCGTGGCCTCGTCCACCCCGGCGTAGAGCTGGAACAGGGAGCGGTAAGCGTCCCAGATCCGGGGTAAGCGGTCGGCGACGGCCTCGCCGTACTCCTCGCCCCGAAGACGAGGATCCGGGTCGCCCACGGTGACGTGAAGCATTCCCACCCCGCCACCCTATGTGCCGGAACGGTGTTAGATGAGGGCGTGGCGAGGCACTACATGGATCACGCGTCCACGTCGCCGCTGCGGCCGGGCGTGGCGGAGGCGATGGCACCGTGGCTCGGAGCCGCGGATCCCGGGAGGGTTCACACCGAGGGCCGCATGGCAAGGGTGGCCCTGGAGGATGCCAGGGAGCGAATCGCCGAGGCGCTCGGCTGCAGGGGTGGTCGCGAGGTCGTGCTCACGAGTGGGGCGACCGAGGCCGTGGCCATGGCGTCGTGGGGGGCCATCAGGCGGACACCGGACGGCGCCGTCCTCGCCGCCGCGGTCGAGCACTCGTGCGTGCGCGACTGGGCCGCACGAGGGGGCGCCGTCGTCGTCGAGCCGAGCGTCGATCCAACCGGTCGCATCGAGATCGACGCTGTCGGCGCCGCACTTGACGGGCCAGCCCCCGTGGCCCTGGTCAACCTGCAGTGGGGCAACCACGAGGTGGGGACCTTGCAGCCTGTGCCCGACGTGATCGCGCTCTGTCGGGCCGCCGGCGTGCTCGTGCACGTCGACGCCGCTCAGGCGGTCGGCCGGGTGGACTTCTCCTTCAGGGACCTCGACGCTGACCTCGTGTCGGTGAGCGCGCACAAGCTGGGCGGACCGCGGGGCGTCGGGTGCCTCCTCGTACGGCGCGGCCTGCGCCTGGAGCCGCTGATGGTCGGCGGGGCACAGGAGCGGGCGCGCCGGGCCGGTCTTGAGGATGTGGCGGGCGCCGTGGGCTTCGCCACCGCGCTCGAGGCTTGCGAGCCGTTGAAGGAGGCGGAGGTCCAGCACACGCTCACCACTTCGGTGATCGCAGCCTTGGCCGCCGCCGGCACCGAGTTGTACACGCCTTCGTCGGCACGCGAACGGCTCCCTCACATCGTCTGCCTCGGATTCCACGGGGTCGAGGCCGAGCCCGTGCTGCTAGGGCTGGACCAGGCGGGAATCGCTGTGCACTCGGGCTCGTCCTGCTCGTCCGAGCTGCTCGAGTCGTCACCCGTGCTGGAGGCGATGGGCCGCGACGGGGAGCGAAGCCTCAGGGTGAGCATCGGCTGGTCGTCGACCGCGGCCGACGTCGAGGCGTTCGCTCGGGCGCTCCCGGACGTGCTCGCCCGCCTGCGCGCGCTGAGAGCCTGACCGGGAGCCTCAGGCGCAGAGGTCGAGCCAGACCACCTCTGCGGAAGACAGCTCGACGTCGAGCGCGACCAACGAGCTCGCCAGCTCGCCCGCAGTGCGCGGCCCGATGAGAGGGAAGGTCGGGAAGGGCTGAGCGAGCACCCAGGCCAGGGCGATGTTGATCTCCGCGACCCCGCGCTCCGCCGCGAGCCGGGCCGCCCGCTCCTTGCGGGTGAAGTTGTCTTCCCGGTACCACACCCTGACGAGCTCCTCGTTGTCGGTCTTGGTAGGTCCTGCGAGCTCGGTGAAGAAGCCCCGGCCCTGGCTCGACCATGGGAGGACAGCCGTCTGCGTCTGGCTCGCCCACGTGCGATCGGCTTCGGACATGGTCTGGCACCCCGCCCACACCACCTCCACCATCCGGGCCAAGCTGAGGTTGTTGCTGATGGCCGCGAACGGAGGCGCCCCGACGCCTTCGGCGAAGGCGTTCGCCTCCTCGACGCGCGACGTCGTCCAGTTCGAGCCGCCATACGCAGAGATGAGGCCGGTCTGGCGGCACTCCTCGAGAACCGACACGAACTCACCTGCGGGTACGTCGACGTTGTCCCGGTGCAGGAGGAGGAGGTCGATGTGGTCGCTATGGAGCCTTTCGAGGCAGTCGTGCAGCTGAGGGACGACGGCGTCCGGGGTGCAGTCCGGGGTGTGGGCGACCTTGTCGATGATGACGACCTCGTCGCGGACGCCGGTGTGCTCCATCCACTCTCCGAGGAGCTTCTGGCAAGCGCCACCCCCGTAGATCCAGCCGGTGTCGAAGGATCGACCTCCCGCCTCGAACCACCGGTCGAACATGGCGGCGTGCTCCGGCAGCTGCTGATTGTCGACGCCGAGGATGAGTCGGGACGACGGCGTGCTGACGCCCGGGATCGTCGCGTACTGCATCAGGACGCCGCGTCAGACGGGTGGCTGACACCGAGCGCAGCGCGCCAGGCATCCAGGATTTGCATCGTGGCGATCGTGTCGTTCCACGGCATCGTCGGCGACTCCTTGGAGGCGAGATGGCGGGCGACGGTGTCGACCTCCAGGGTGAACAGGTCGGCGGCGGAGTCGACGACTCGAGTCTCGTCGGCCGGTCCCGGTCGGGAGATCACGAGCCCGGAGTTCCGTGTTGGAAGCCAGGGGCTCGGCACGGTGATCGTCCCGGTCGACCCGAACACTCTGACCACCCATTCGAGGTTGAGGCTCACCGCCGTCTCGACTTGGGCCACGAAGCGTCCGTCGAAGGTGATCGTGGCAGCCGCCCACTCGTCGACGCCTGTCGTCCCGACATGTCCGCCTCCCGCCACCACTGCACCGGTGGGGTCGGCCCCGATGGTGCGGGCAAGCAGGACCGCCATCGACACGGGGTAGCAGCCGACGTCCAGGATTCCGCCGCCGCCGAGGGCAGGGTCGAACAGTCGGCTGCTCGGATCGAACCCGGCGTGGAAGCCGAACGAGCCCTGCATGAGCCTGACCTCGCCGATGGCCCCGTCCCGGATGAGGTCGACCAGCAGGTCCGTCTGCGGATGACTCCGGTACTGGTACGCCTCGAGGAGGAACACATCGTTGCTGCGCGCTGCGTCGATGACCTCCTGCGCGCCTGCGGCATCCAACGTGATCGGCTTCTCGACCAGAAGGTGCTTGCCGGCGCGGGCCGCCGCGATCGCCCATCGACGGTGCTCGGTGTGCGGGGTCGCGATGTACACGGCGTCGACCTCCGGATCGGACAGCACCGACGCGTAACCACCGTGGGCTCTCGGCGCTCCCCACGTCGCGGCGAACCCCTCGGCCGTCGTCAGCGAGCGACTGCCGACGGCAGCCAGACTTCCGGTCGTAGAGGCGTGCACCGCGGCCGCGAACTTGGTGGCGATCGCGCCGGTGCCCAGCACACCCCATCGGAGCTTCAGGTCGGCCATGCTGTCTATCTCACCGGGGTCTCTAGACGAGGGTGACGCAGGTGTCGTCACCCATCGCCTTGCTCGACATGGTCTCCGGGTCGCTGTCCACGCCCAAGCCGGCGAGCATGCCGCGGACCATACCCCGGTCGACTGCGCAGATCACCGGGTGCTGCGAGGCGGTGGAGCCAAAGGGACAGTGCTCTGCGATGACGGCGATCGAGGTGCCGCGGGCCTCGGCGTGGGCCGCGAAGCCGTGGGCCGTGAGGGCGTCGGCGATCGCGTGCAGAGCGTCGCGGACGTTTCGGTGGGCATCGACGCCGGCCATGTTCGCAGCCAGGGTGCGGCCGTACTCCTCGCCGACCTCCTCGGCCATGGCCTCGGCCCGATCACGGGGGAGGAGGGCGAGGGCCTTTCCAAGGAGGGTGACCATGAGGTCGTCCCGGCGGGCCGGGAACTCGAGGTGTCCGGTGTCGGCTCCCATCGACACGGGCACCCGGTAGCGCTTGGCGGGCCGACCCGCGGTGCGAGCCTCGGACCGCTCCACGAACACCTCGAGGTAGGTCGAGGCGGCCAGCTTGTCCAGGTGGTGGCGGGCGACGTTCGGGTGCAGCCCCAGGTGCTCGGCCACCTCGCCGGCGGTGACGCCCGTGCGTGCCGCGTCCCGGGCGAAGAGCCAGGCCGACCGCCGGGTGGGGTCGCCGAAGGCCGTGGTGATCGCGGCCACCTCGGCCGAGAAGGCGCTGTCGGAGCCCGACGGGTTCGTGCCCACGAAGACAGAGCGTACTGGGGAGTAGGCCCTAGAGGGCCGGTAGTGTCGGTGGCTGCCCTGCCGCCCCCCGGCTCCAGCTCCCTCAGGAAAGGCCGACCGCCACCATGCCCGTGACCGACGTCCAGGTCATCGATGCTCTGCGACCCGTGAACGACCCCGAGATCGGCAAGAGCATCGTCGACCTCGGGATGGTCAAGCAGGTCGTCGTCGAAGGATCGACCGTGATGGTCACCGTGGCCCTGACGGTGGCGGGCTGTCCCCTGAAGGCGGAGATCACCAAGCGCGTGACGGAGGCCACGGCGGCGCTCGATGGCGTGAGCGACGTCAAGGTCGACCTCACGGTCATGGCGCCGGAGGAGCTTGAGGCGCTGCGGGCCAAGATCGGTGGGCACAGCCACGGGGCGGACCAGGGCGGTGGCCACAGCTTCGCTCAGGGGCGGGGTGGCGACGCCCCTGACATCTCGTTCAACCGCCCTGGCTCCAAGACGAGGGTCCTCGCCATCACGTCGGGGAAGGGTGGCGTGGGCAAGTCCTCGGTCACAGTGAACCTCGGAGTCGCCCTGGCCAAGTTGGGCAAGGACGTCGCTCTCATGGACGCCGACATCTACGGCTTCAGCATCCCCAAGATGCTCAACGCCGACATCCAGCCGACGGTTCTCGACGAGGAGGAGAAGATCATCCTCCCGATCGCCGCCCACGGCCTTCGCATCATCTCGGCCGGCAACTTCATGCCCGACGACCAGGCCATGCTCTGGCGGGGTCCGATGCTGCACCAGATGCTCCGTGAGTTCCTCACCCGGGTCTTCTGGGGTGAGCCCGACTACCTGCTCGTGGACATGCCTCCTGGTACCGGCGACATCGCCCTCTCCGTGGCGCAATACCTGCCCTCGGCCGAGGTGTATGTCGTCACCACGCCCCAGGCCGCGGCCCAAAGAGTGGCTCAGCGTTCAGCGCTCATGGCCCGAAACGAGCGCATCGGCCAGCCCGTCATGGGTGTGATCGAGAACATGAGCTGGTTCACGGGCGACGACGGCAAGCGCTACGAGCTTTTCGGGTCTGGCGGTGGTCAGTCGCTTGCCGACGATCTCGAGGTGCCTCTCCTGGCCCAGCTCCCGCTCGTACCCGCGCTTCGGGAGGGCGGCGACGCGGGGCTTCCCATCACGGTCTCGGACCCGGCCGGCGAAGCCGCTCAAGCCTTCGATGCACTGGCCAAGCAGATCGAGGCCACCCCGCCCCCCAAGCCCCGCCAGGTGTTCCGGCCCGAGCTGAAGATCTCCTGATCAGCGCACGCCTACGGGGAGCTCGGACGGATCCCATCCGAGGAGGGAGACGGCCTGGGCGAAGGCGAACCGGTCGGTCATGCCGGCCACGTAGGCGACCGCCTCGTGTCGGGCTTCGTCGCTGCCGGCGGCCATCCCCCGACGTGAACGCGCCTCTCCACCGTCGAAGCTGGGGAGCACGTTCGGTCGGTCGGCGTGGTGCTCTACGAGGGCTCGGAGCACCTTGACTACGGCAGCACCCTGAGCAGTGGAGGCGGGGCGCAGGTACACGCGCTCGTAGTTGAAGGCCCGGAGCGCAGCCAGGGCTTCGGCTTGAGGAGCGAGCATCCCGATGGGCCCTCCGGCGCTAGAGCCATCGACGAGCGCCGATATGAAGCTGCGAAGCTGGCTGGAGCGGGTGGGTCCGCAGCGCTCCTTCACGATGTCCGGCACCTGGGCGTACGTGACGACACCGGCGGCCACTGCGTCCTCCAGGTCGTGGCAGACGTAGGCGATCCGATCCGCCCACGACACCACCTCGCCCTCGGGTGACGAGGGGGCCGGGCGACTCCACGAGTGGTTGCGGATCCCGTCGAGCGTCTCCCGGCAGAGGTTCAGCCCGGCGAGCGTGACGTCGGCACCCCAGGTGGCGTGGTCGAAGCCGTCATGCAAGAACGGGGAGAACGCATCCTCGCTGGCGTGGCCCCCCGGGCCGTGGCCGCAATCATGACCTAGTGCGATCGCCTCGGCCAAGGCGACGTTCAGGCGGAGAGCGCGCGCCGCCGCGGTGGCGACCTGGGCCACCTCGAGCGCATGTGTGAGTCGGGTGCGCTGGTGGTCGTCGGGGAAGACGAACACCTGGGTCTTGCCCGCCAGGCGACGGAAGGAGGCCGAGTGCAGGATGCGGTCCCTGTCCCGCTCGAAGCACGTGCGCAGCGGGTCTGCATCCTCGGTGCGGAGGCGGTCGCCTCCGTCGCGGGCCCGGGTGGCGGCGGCGGCCAGCTCCGCATCCTCGTTGGCCTCTCGCTCCTCGCGCCTGATGTCCCCGCGCTGGTGGAGACCAGCCCCGGCCGCACTGTCGGAGTGGGCGAGCTGCCGCCCGTCAGGAGCCAGGTGCCCGGCCATGGTGGATGCCCAGGCCCGGTTGCGCTCGTTCTCCTCCACGCCCGAAGGATACGGGAGGGGCGTGACGGCTACGAAGGAGCGGGCCAGTGACCGTCACGGGGTGCCCGTAGCCTCGTGGTCATGCCTGCACCCGTCGCTCTGGCCCCGGCGGACGCCGTCGCCCTGTTGCGCACGCTCAGCGGGCGGACCGACTCGGTGTTCCGGGACGGCCAGTGGGAGGCCATCCAGCTGCTCGTCGAGGAGAGGGCGAGAGTGCTGGTGGTGCAGCGGACGGGCTGGGGCAAGAGCGCGGTCTACTTTCTGGCCACGCGCCTTCGACGCGACGCCGGGGCCGGTCCCACTCTCCTGCTCTCGCCCCTCCTGGCCCTCATGCGCAACCAGGTCGAGGCCGCGGCGCGCCTGGGAGTGCGGGCGCGCACGATCAACTCGACCAACCGGGACGGCTGGGACGAGGTTCACGCCGATATTGCGGCCGGGAACGTGGACGTGCTGCTCGTTTCGCCCGAGAGGCTGAACAACCCGCGGTTCCGGGAGGAGGTCATGCCGCAGCTGCTCGACACGATCGGGATGCTCGTGGTGGACGAAGCGCACTGCATAAGCGACTGGGGTCACGACTTCCGGCCCGACTACCGCCGGGTGGCCGACATCGTGCGCCGGCTCCCGAGCGAGGTCCCCGTCCTGTGCACCACGGCGACCGCCAACGACCGCGTGGTGGCCGACATCGCCGACCAGGTCGCCGGCCTCACGGTCGTGCGGGGCCCGTTGCACCGGGAGAGCCTCGCCCTCGGCGTGCTCGAGATGCCGGAGCGAGCGGCCCGACTGGCCTGGCTGGCCCAGACCCTTCCTTCCCTCGTCGGCTCTGGCATCGTCTACTGCCTCACCATCGCGGACGTCGAGCAGGTCACGGCCTGGCTGCAGGAGCAGGGTCTCGACGCCCGGGCCTATACGGGCCAGACCGAAGACGCCGTGCGTCAGCGAGTGGAGGCCGCGCTCCTGGCGAACGAGGTCAAGGTCGTCGTGGCCACGTCCGCGCTCGGGATGGGCTACGACAAGCCCGACCTCGGCTTCGTGGTCCACTTCCAGAGCCCGGGCTCACCGATCGCCTACTACCAGCAGGTCGGTCGGGCCGGTCGGGCCCTCGAGCGGGCCCCGGCGGTGCTCCTCTCGGGCGTAGAGGACGCCGAGATCCAGGACTGGTTCATCCGCACGGCCTTTCCTCCCCGCGACCGGGCCGATGAGGTCGTGGCGCTCCTCGACAGCGCCAGCCGGCCACTCAAGGCTCCCGCCATCGAGGCCGCCGTGAACGTCCGGCGGAGCCGCCTCGAGGGCATGCTCAAGGTCCTCGAGGTAGAAGGCGTGGTCGATCGCACCGAAGCAGGCTGGGTCAGAACCGGCGCCGAGTGGGTTTACCCAACGGCGCGCGTGGAGGCGGTCACGGCCCAGCGTCGCGTGGAGCAGGGTCAGCTGCGTGACTACATGGCCACGAGCGGCTGCCGCATGGCTCACCTGAGGGGCCTGCTCGACGACCCCGATCCGACACCGTGCGGTCGGTGCGACCGGTGCACAGGCGAACCCGTGGCTGGTCCCGCACCAGGGAGCCTCGATCCCGCCCTGGTGGCGGAGGCCCGGCGGCGGCTCCGGGCCGGGCCCGTCCACCTCGAGCCCAGAAAGCGCTGGGCTGGTGGCGACCGCTCGGGCAACATCGCGGCCGGTCGCCGCCTCCAGCCTGGGTGGGCCCTGTGCCGGCTCGACGACGGGGGATGGGGAGCAGAGGTCCGGTCGGTTCTCGCGGCACCTGCGGGCGAGCTGCCCGAGGAGGTCGTGCAGGCGGCCGTCGACCTCGTCCGGGCCCGCACGGCTGCGGATCGACCGGCCTGGATCGCCTCGGTGCCGTCTATGACCCGGCCGGGCCTGGTGGAGGAGTTGGCCCGGTCGCTGGCCACCGCGCTGGGCCTGCCCTGGCACGACCTGTTGTCGCGCGTCCGGGCCGGGGGTCCGCAGAACGAGCAGGAGAACAGCATCCAACAGCAGGCCAACGTTGATGGCGCCTTCGTCGTCACGACTGATCCACCCGCCGGCACGGTCCTCCTGGTTGACGACACCATCGGCTCGGGCTGGACCCTCGCCGTGCTCGCGGATCTCCTCCGGAGCCACGGTGCCGGCCCCGTCGTGCCCTTCGTCCTGGCGGCCACGGCTGGCCGCTGACCGAGCCCCACCCCAAACCCACGTAAGTTCTGTGGCCATGGAGATCCGCATCGGCGTGACATGGTCGAACCGTGAGCTCGAGCTGGAGCTCGGGGAGGATGCTGACGCCGACGCCCTGGCCAAGCAGATCGATGAGGGGCTGGCCAAGGGCGGTGTCCTCTGGCTCACAGACCGCAGGGGCCGGCGGGTGGGCGTGCCCACCGACAAGGTGGCCTTCGTCGAGATCGGTCGCGACGCGGCGGAGCGCAAGGTGGGCTTCGGGCTCGGCTGACCGGGTCGTCCCCTCGCATGCCCTCCACCGTCCCCTTGCTCAACCGACGTCTCATCTTCGTCACCGGGAAGGGCGGGGTCGGAAAGTCCACCGTGGCAGCCAGCCTGGCGCTGCTCGCCGCTCGCAACGGCAAGCGCGTGCTCGTCTGCGACGTCGATGCCAAGGGTGACCTCGCCGACTTCTTCGAGACCGCACCCTTCGCCTTCGACGAGCGGGAGGTGCATCCGCGCCTCTTCGGGATGTCCATGGACACCGAGGAGAGCCTGAAGCAGTACCTGTCGCTCCAGATGCACGTGCCGTTCGTCACCCGCCTCGGACCCATAGCCAAGATGTTCGAGTTCGTGGCAGTGGCCGGCCCGGGCGTCAAGGAGATCGTCACGATCGGCAAGCTGTGCTGGGAGGTCAAGGAGGAGCACTACGACATCGTCATCGTCGACGCAAGCCCCACCGGCCACATCGTCGGGCAGCTGGCCTCGCCGCAGGCCATCAACGAGCTCGTACAGGTGGGAATCGTCCGCAGCCAGACCCAGTGGATGCTCGACATCCTGGGTGACCCCCGCCGCACGGGCGTCGTCATCGTGGCCACGCCCGAGGAGATGCCGGTGTCGGAGACCATCGACCTCTCGCACCGGCTCGTGAAGGAGACGAACGTGGACCTCGCTGCGGTCGTGGTGAACCGTGTGCTGCCGGAGCTGTTCGGCCGTAGCGAGGAGGAGCTGTTCCACCGGATCGCCGACGATACGTCCAGCCTGTCGAAGGCCATCGGAGGGGAGGTGAGCCCGCTCGTCGACGCGGCCGAGCTTGCCATCCGCCTCCGCCGAACAAGGGCCGGTCATCTGGAGAGGCTGCGGGATGGGGTCGATTCTGCAGTGCCGCTCCTATACGTGCCCTACCTGTTCGTGAAGGCCCACGGCCTGCGAGCCACCAACAAGGTGGCCGAAGCTCTCTCCGAGGAGCTCACCCAGTGAGCCCGAGGGTGAAAGGCAAGCCCGCCTCGCTGGTGGACGTGACGACCAGCCGCCTGGACACCCTCATCACC
>Ga0136633_1001490_pt1 | contig 17221 bp, 15 predicted proteins | sample AntDrymeUQ832206_2_FD_105494 | JGI IMG/M metagenome (GOLD analysis project Ga0136633, IMG submission 105494) | Polar desert sand microbial communities from Dry Valleys, Antarctica - metaG UQ83 (22.06) | ecosystem: Environmental > Terrestrial > Soil > Desert | place: Antarctica: Dry Valley...
TGACGATTTGGCTCTCATCTTCGTTCCTTCGTCACTGCGACGAGAGCCAAAACCTCCTTAAATCACAACCTCAAATCTGAGCCATAGGTGCTGACGGGGAACACGCACCCTTTTCCCAGTTCTCCATGCCGTAGGCGACCGTCGTGGTCAGCGCGCCGTTGACCGGATCGCCGACCGGGTCGTTGCTGACGAACACTTCGCCTTGCCGAGCGAAATAATAGGTGATGACGTTCTTGCCGGCGATCCCGAACGGATTGGAGCCGACGCCCGTAAACTCGTTGCCGGTGACGCGGGGACCTTCCTGACCGTCCGGATTGCGTGAGGTGCGATCGACCTGACTCCCCCAGTCGATCGCGTAAAGCGGGCTATCGACATCATAATAGGGACGGTAGGGATCGATCGGACTGCGGACAAACAACTCATAATCGCCGACCGTCTCGCCATTGGTTCCGTCAGTCGGATCCTGATCGAAGGCCCTGGCGTTGATGTGATAAGTGCCACTTACGTCCGGCGTGAAAGTCAACAGCACGTCCAAGCCGGTATTGATGTTGTTGCGCAGCGTTGGGGCACCGCCGTCGGCGGAGACGATCAGCGCGCCGTCGGCACCATAAATCTCGATATAGGAATCAGGTTGGGCGAGCGCGTTCGGGCCGCCATCCTTGCCATACATTCCGATCTCATAGGTCTGCCCCGCGACCAGCTGCACCTTGTAGAAATCGAGATCGCCAGGCGTATCGGTTGTTGAGATCGTGCTGGGCGCATCGACGGTCAGTGTTGCGGTGGTGCTTGTGTCGCCGGGCACGGTATCAATGCCGATCAGGAGCGGCGCGATCTGTGGGGGAGCGAGCTGATGGCCAGTGCCGATCATGCCGTCGGCGAACTTCTCGCCGTCGAGCCCGCCGATCCATGCCTCGCCGCGCATGTGGCTCAGCCCGAGATCGGCCACGAATAGCTCAAGGCCGGCGATCGGCGCCTCAAGGCGCGGCGCGAAATGCAGGCCAAAGGCAGGCTTGCCGGTGAGACCAGAAAGAGCTTGGTCTTTGTCGCATATCCAGCACATGGCACTTCTCTCCAGATGGGATTATCGAAGGGAAACGGGCGAGCTCGGCGATTTCATCCACCGCGCCCGGCGCGACGACACAAATATGAAATAGGAATGGCGCAGGCGCGCACCGGCGCTCAGGCAAGGTGCGGTGGCCTTCCGAATTCGGCTAGGCGGGATGCCGGGCATGAGCCGTTCAACGGCGCGTTAATCATTTCGGTTCCGCAGCCGTATCTTATTTCTTGTTAGGATGACGTAGCGGAAGGGCGCGGCCCGCGGTCACGCCCGAAACGCGCGTTGGTCCGGGCGGGCAATCGCGCTCGAATATACGCAGCATGATGCCGCGATCGCCGGGGTCGCCGCTAGAGGCTCGCCGACATTCGCCTGGCCGCGGCCAGCTGCGCCAGTCCGCGCGTATCGTTGCGGTCGGTCTTGTGCGTCGCCAGCGTCTTCAGCGCCTGGTGGGCCTGCCGGCTCTCGATGCAGGTGACAGGCACGCCGAGCGCTACCAGGCCATGGTAGAGCATAGGTGCCATTCGGCCCGTCTCAAACACAACCCGCGTGCATGCCGGCGCCCCAGTCAGCGCAGCCGCGATCGCTTCGGTGATGAGGGCGCCGTCTCCTCATGCACCACCTTCCCATCACGATCGAGGATGCAGATGTGCGTCTTCTCCAACGACACGTCCAAATCAACGAAGTAGTCCGTGGTGACCTCTCGTACAGCGGAGCCGACCCTATCGGACTCTATCGAAGAGCGGGCTGACCGTTACCCAATGTTAAAAAAGTCGGTCTTGCGCTCGTGGTGAGCGGCTGATTCAGTGTTCCTGCGGCAGCGGGAGATGGCTGATGATGGGTGAGCGGCGGGTGGCGCAGGAGCCGCTCTTCTACTACCGGCGAGAACGTCATCACCTATCACTTCGCCAAGCAGGGCGAGGTGTTCGTCAACTCGGGTCCGGCCGGCGACCCGCTGCAACGAGAGGCTACTGAACACCGGCTCCCGCATCGGGTTCTTGTCGACCGCGAACCATGCGGGGACGGACGCGATCGACCTCACCGGCAACGAGCTGGCGCAGCAGACTTGCGGCAATGAGGCCCCAACCGGCTGAACGGCGGCGACGGCTCCGGGGCGGCGGCGGCGCGGACGTCTTCGCATTCACCACCCCGCTTCGGTCGGACAATATCGACTTCCTCCTCGACTTCGAGATCGGGATTGACAAGATCTCCTTTGCCGGGGTCACTCAGAAGCAGCTCGTGGCCGGCGCGTTCCGGACAGGCAGCCAAGCCCGGGACGCACGATCGGATCCTCTGCGATCGATCGCCCGGCGCCGGCGCGGCGATCCAATTCGCCAGCGTCGTCCCCGGGCTCAGCCTTTTCGCCAACGACTTCATCGCATTCTGAATGTGTCTGGCTTCACGCGCCAAATGCTCCTGTTCTGCCGAGCTTGTAGGAGTGTAGGCCGGGGGGAGATTGGCGCCGGGGTTCGATTGCGCCTCAGGTCACCCCGCCCAATTTCAGGTTGAGCCTGCGATAGATCGCGATCAGACGGCGGAACATCGCCGCTTCGGACGGATAGGCGTCGTGCGCCTTCTCCGGCCGGGCGATATAGTCGCGCAGCTTCTCCGACGACCAGCCCATCTTCTTGATGAAATATTGCTTGTCGAGCTCGAGGTCGCGCTCGCTCGGATAAGCGAGCCGGCCGGCGCTTTCGAGCGCCTCCTCCCGTGTCATCTGATCGGTGACGACGAGGTTAGACAGATGGACCTTGCGCTTATCCACCCCGAATTTCTCGGGCAGGATATAGCCCTGGTAAAAGCGGGTGAAGACCGATTCATAATGTTTGTAGGCGTAGGGCTTGTACTTGAAATCCCGCACCAGCACCTCGAGCGCATCGTCCTTCGTATAGGGAAGGTCGTCGAGGAACGGGACCCAGTGCACCTTGTTCCAAGCGGCATAGCGAACCAGGTCGAGGGTCCCGATGATCGGAAAGGTCTTCACCTTTGGCCCACCGAACCGCTTGGAGATGGCGGCGATGTTGCGCTCGTCGAACTTGTACCAGTTCCAGTTGACCGGCATCCGCATCCCTTCGGTCGCGGTGTTGGAGCCCGAAAGGATGTAATGGAGGCCGTATTTGGCGGCCTGCCGGTAGTTCACCGCCAGCATCGCATTGTCGTAGAGCAGCTCGACGTCGAGGACGTCCGAGCTGAAAAATGCCTCCATCAGGCCGCGGATCTCCGGCCAGTTGATGACGTGGGTGTAGAGATCGACGCCCAAGCCGCGAACGAGATTGGCGATATTGTTCTGCGCAAGCTCCGAATTCCAGCCATTGTCCATGTGAACCGCGAGCGGTCGAAGGCCGTGCTCAACCGCCTTGACCAGCACCCAGGAGCTATCGACGCCGCCGGAAACCCCGATGATGCAATCATAGGGCTTGCCCCGCCCTTGCGACTTCACCCGGGCAATCATCTCCTGTAGCCGCTGGTCGCGCTCGACCGGATCGCCGGCGACGATATGGTGCTTCCGCTCGAAGAAGTCGGCGCAATAATTGCACACGCCATTTTCGTCGAAAACGATGTCCGCTGCGGTCGTATCCATGATGCAACGCGTGCAGGTCTGCACTGACTCAGTCACTAGCCCGGTCTCCAGAGATTCTGCAATTCCTCATAGCGCGGATAGGTGATGAGGACTGCGCGGTGGGCGCCTTGGAACACGAAAAAGGCGCCGGCCGCAACCGCGCTCGCGCCAGCATCGGTTGCCGCCTTTATGTCAGCGAGAGAGCTGGCGCCCCCGGCGGCAATCAGCGGCAGATCGGTGAGGTCGCTCGCTTCGCGGATGAGTGGCAGGTCCATGCCGGCGAACGTGCCGTCGCGATCGACGGCATTGAGGAGGATTTCGCCGGCGCCGGCGGCGGCCGCTTCGGCGATCGTCACGCGCCAGTCCGTGAGCCCGGAGAGGCCCGCGGCGCTATAGGCTTGCGGCTTGCCGAGCCAGTTACGCTTAACGTCGACGGACAGCGTCACCGCTTGCTCGCCGGCCCTATCGGCGATCTCGCGAAGGATCGCTCGCGAGCGTAGGGCGGCGCTTTGCAGGCACGCCTTCTCGACGCCGAGCTTGAACAGGGTCGCGGCATCCTCGGCGCTGCGGATACCGCCGCCGTAGCAGAGGGGCATGAAGCATTCGCCGGCGAGCTGCTCGATCAGCGCGAAGTCCGGCCCGCGGCCTTCCCTGGCGGCGTCGATATCGAGCACCATCAGCTCGTCGACTTCCTTCTCGTTGAAGATCCGGACCGCGTTGATCGGATCGCCGACATATTTCGGCTTGGCGAACTTCAGCGTCTTGACCAGCCCGCCCTTGCTGAGCAGCAGGCAGGGGATCACTCGATGGCTCAGCATCGCACCTCCAGGAACCGCCGCAGCAGCGCCATGCCGAAGCGATGGCTCTTCTCCGGGTGGAATTGGACGCCGTAGATGTTGTCGCGATGGACGGCCGATACGAACTCCGTGCCGTAGACCGCAGTGGCCAGCACATCCCCCGACCGATCGCAGACGGCGCGATATTTGTGGACGTAGTAGAAGCGCTGCTCGCCTTCGGCGGCAATCAGCGGATTGGGCTTTGCCGGGCGGGTGACCGCCCAGCCCATATGCGGAATCTTGAGCTTTGAATTACCGCCAATGTCCACCTTCACGACATCGGCTGGAACCCAGCCCAGGCCAGGTCGCTCCCCTTCCTCGCTCTGCCGGCAAAGCAGTTGCATGCCGAGGCAAATACCGAGCACCGGCTTGCGCTGCTCGAGCGCGACATGATTGAGGGCGTCGATCCAGCCGCCGTCTTCCAGCGCCGCCATGCCGGCATCGAAGGCGCCGACGCCCGGCAGGACCAGCCTCCGGCAATCGTGAATCGCCTGCGGATCGGAGACGATCTCGGCCGTCCCCTCGACATGCTCGAACATCCGCTGGACCGAGCGGATGTTGCCGATGCCGCAATCCACGATCGTGACATCCGCCCGGCCGGGATCGGCCAGGGGCGAAACCTCGTCTTCTCGGGGATCAGTACGCATTTGCACGTTCATCCGGATCGTCATGGCTAAGCGCTCAGCGGTCACGGGATCGACCCGCGCCGAACTTGGCACCATCGGGAGCGAGCGGGCGTTACTCGCCACAGCCCTCGATTGTCGAGTCCCCGGGCCTCGCCCGCCGCGCGCCGCCCTTAGGACCCCTTGAAATGGCGGCTTTATCTTCGCGGACGGACTGGTTAAGCGCGCTGGCGACGGGAGATGGGCGCCGGCCGGCGCGGCACGCGGCCGGCTCTTTCGAAAATTTGGAGACTTCATGTTCGAGGACAATGTCCTTCTCATCACGGGCGGCACCGGGTCGTTCGGCAATGCCGTGCTCCGGCGCTTCCTGGGTTCGCCGCTGCGCGAAATCCGCATCTTATCGCGCGATGAGAAGAAGCAAGAGGACATGCGCAAGTTTTACGGGAGCGATCGGATCAAGTTCTATATCGGCGATGTTCGGGACCAGGGCAGCGTTCGGGAAGCGATGCGCGGAGTCGATTATTGCTTCCACGCCGCGGCCTTGAAACAGGTGCCGTCCTGCGAATTCTACCCGATGCAGGCGGTGCGCACCAATGTGATGGGGACCGAAAACGTCCTCGATGCGGCGATCGAGGCCGGGGTCAGCCGGGTGATCTGCCTCTCCACCGACAAGGCGGTCTATCCGATCAACGCCATGGGGATGTCCAAGGCGCTGATGGAAAAGGTGATGATCGCCAAGTCGCGCAATCTGGAGGGATCGCCGACCATTATCTGCGGAACCCGCTACGGCAACGTGATGGCATCGCGCGGATCGGTCATCCCGCTTTTCGTCCGGCAGATCATGGACGGGCAGCCGATCAGCGTTACCGATCCCAAGATGACCCGCTTCATGATGTCGCTGGATTCGGCCGTTGAGTTGGTCCTCTATGCCTTCGAGAATGGCAGCAATGGCGATATCTTCGTCCAGAAAGCGCCGGCCTCTACCGTGGGCGACGTCGCCGAGGCGATCCGGCAACTGATGGATCGGTCCGATCATCGCATCGAGGTGATCGGCACCCGCCATGGCGAAAAGCTGTATGAGACGCTCCTCACCCGCGAAGAGATGGCGGAGGCCCAGGATTGCGGCGACTATTACCGCGTCCGCCCAGATATGAGGGACCTCAATTACGCCAAATATTTCGTCGAGGGCGAGCGGGAGATCACCGAGGCGCTCGACTATAACAGCCACAATACCACCCGCCTGGATATCGAAGGGACCAAGGAGATGCTACGGACACTGCCCTTCATGCAGGCGGTCGTCCGCGGCGAGCCGGCCCCGCCGGAAGCCTGAACCGGATGGGCGGCAGGGCTGACGCGCCTACCATCGCGCGGTCGAGGCAGCTTCCGCCCGGCGAGGCCCCGCTGCGCATCCTTGTGATCAGCCAGTATTTTTGGCCCGAGCCGTTCCGGATCAATGGCTTCGTCGAGGAGCTGCGCGCCGCCGGCGCGGAAGTTTCGGTGCTGACCGGCCAGCCCAATTATCCCGAGGGCCGCGTTTACGAAGGCTATCGCTGGTATCGCTGGGGCGCGGAGCGGCATTTGGTCGGCTATCCGGTCTATCGACTGCCGCTAATCCCGCGCGGCCGGTCCGGAGCCATCGGCCTTAGTCTTAATTACCTGTCCTTCATCCTGTTCGGCTGGCTGCTCGGTCCCTGGCTGCTGCGCGGCCGGCAGTTCGACGTGATGTTCGTCTACGGCATATCGCCAATCCTGCAGGGCTTCGTCGGCCTGCCGCTGCGGAGATTGAAGCGCGCGAAGCTGGTTCTGTGGGTGCAGGACATCTGGCCGGACGTGCTCGTGGGCACCGGCTTCGTTAAGAATCGGCGGCTGCTCGGCCTGGTCGGTCGGGTCGTCGCCTTCCTCTACCGCCGTTCGGACCTGCTGCTGACCCAGTCCGAAGCCTTCATCGCCCCGGTGAAGGCACGCGCCGGGCCGACGCCGGTCGAATATTTCCCCAATTCCGGCGATCCACCGGAGGGCGGCATCGCGTCGCCCCCGACGGCGCTCACCGGCCGTTTCGACATCGTGTTCGCCGGCAATCTCGGCCGCGCTCAGGCGCTGGGCACGATCGCCGAGGCGGCGGCGCTGATCGCGGATCAGCCGGACATCCACATCACCCTGTTCGGATCGGGCGCGATGGAGGCGTGGCTGGCGCAGGAGATCGAGACGCGCAGGCTTGCGAACATAAGCATCGGCGGGCGGCTGCCGCCGGAAGCGATGCCGGATGTCTATCGGCGGGCGTCGGCGGTATTGCTGACGCTCGTAGCCGACGAAATGGTGAACCTGACCGTGCCGAGCAAATTACAATCCTATCTGGGAGCAGGCGTCCCGATCATTGCCGCGGTGACCGGCGAGCCGGCGCGCATCGTCGCCGAATCGGGCGGCGGCATCGTCTGCCCGCCGGAGGATGCCTCGCGCCTCGCGGAGGCGATGCGGGCAATGCATGCCCGGCCGCCGGCGGAACGCGTAGCGATGCGCGAGGCGGGCCGGACCTATTTCGCCGCGCATTTCCAGCCGCACCTTTTGGCGCAGGAGCTGATTGCCCGCTTCAAGCAGTTGATCGTGCCGGCCGAAGGAGTCGCCCGATGAGCCAGACCAAGTCCGTGCTCGTGCTTGGCGCAACAGGCATGCTGGGCAACGCGATGGTTCGCGTTCTCGCCGAGGATAGCGGCCTGTCGGTCGTTGCAGCGGCGCGGTCCGCCGACGCGGTGCGGCGGTTCGCGCCGGACATCGGGGCGCGCTTCGTCGGCGGCCTCGACGCCGAGAGCCCCGACCGGCTCGCGGCGCTGATTGCCGAGGTGCAGCCGCAGGTGGTGGTGAACTGCATCGGCCTCATCAAGCAGCTGGCGTCCGGGCAGGAGGTACTGGCGGCGGTGCCGATCAACAGCCTGCTGCCGCACCGGCTCGCGACCCTGTGCGCACTGGCCGACGCGCGGCTGATCCATATCAGCACCGACTGCGTCTTCACCGGCGAGAAAGGCGACTACCGGGAGTCGGACCGGCCGGACGCGACCGACGTCTACGGCCTCAGCAAATATCTGGGCGAGGTGAGGGGGCAGAACGCAATCACCCTACGGACTTCGATAATCGGCCGCGAGCTGGGATCGCGCAACGGTCTGGTCGAGTGGTTCCTGGGCGAGAGCGGTTCGGTGAAGGGCTTCGCCAAGGCGATCTTCTCCGGCTTCCCGACCGTGGAACTGGCCCGCATCGTCCGCGACCTAGTCCTCCCCCGACCGGACCTTCATGGCCTCTATCATGTCTCGGCCGAGCCGATCACCAAGCTCGACCTGCTGCGGCTGGTCGCGAAGGCCTATGGCAAAGAGATCGAAATCGTGCCCGATGAGACGCTGGTGATCGACCGGTCGCTCAATTCCGACCGGTTTCGGGCCGCGGTCAACTACACGCCGCCGGCATGGCCGGCGCTGGTCGCGGCGATGCGCGATTCCGGATGAACGAAGGGAAGCTAATGTTGCGGGTGATGACGATTGTCGGGACGCGGCCGGAGCTGATCCGCCTGTCCTGCGTGATACCGCTGCTCGACCGGCATTGCGAGCATCACCTGGTCCATACCGGCCAGAATTTCGATTATGAGCTGAACGAGATTTTCTTCAGCGATCTCGGCCTCAGGGCGCCCGACCGCTTTCTGGAGGCGGCCGGCGCGACCGCGGCAGAGACGATCGGCAATATCATCGCGGCGGCCGACAGGGCGCTGGCCGAGGTGAAGCCGGACGCCGTCCTGATTCTCGGGGACACCAACAGCTGCCTCGCGGCGATCCCGGCGAAGCGCCGGCACATTCCGATCTTCCACATGGAGGCGGGCAATCGCTGCTTCGACCAAAGGGTGCCGGAGGAGAGCAACCGGCGAATCGTTGATTCGATCGCCGACATCAACCTCACCTACAGCAGCATCGCCCGCGAATATCTGTTGCGGGAGGGCTTCCCGCCCGATCAGGTGATCAAGACCGGCAGCCCGCTCTGGGAAGTGCTGGTGCGACATCGCGCGGGGATCGACGCCTCCGACGTGCTCGATCGGCTCGGCCTCTCACCGCAAGGCTATTTCGTCGTCAGCGCCCATCGCGAGGAGAATGTCGATCCCGAGCCGATGTTCGCCCGCCTGCTCGCCATCCTCGACGCTCTCGGCGAGAAGTTCGGCCTGCCGATCATCCTTTCCACCCATCCGCGCACCCGCAAGCGGATCGAGGCGACGGGCGCGGCGTTGCACCCGCTCGTCCAGGCGCTGAAGCCGCTCGGCTTCAAGGACTATGTGAACCTGCAGATGCACGCCCGCGCGACTTTGTCCGACAGCGGCACGATCAGCGAGGAATCCTCGATCCTCGATTTTCCCGCCCTTAATCTGCGCGAGGCACACGAGCGGCCGGAGGCGATGGAGCAGGCGGCGGTGATGATGACCGGCCTCAACGTGCATCGAGTGATGCAGGGGCTGGACATTCTTGCGACAATGGACCGCGGCGAGGGCCGCGCGGTTCCGCCGGTCGCGGACTATGTCGCCCCCGACGTCTCGGGCAAGGTGCTCCGGATCATGCTCAGCTACACCGATTATGTGCGGCGGGTGGTGTGGCGCGACTATAACTGAGCCGGCGGCTTAGCGCTTGGCTGCGGCCGCCCGACGCAGTCCTTCCTCCAGCGATACCGGCGGCGTCCAGCCAAGCATTTCGCGATTCTTGCCGATGTCGACCTGAAGACTGCCGGTCAGGCGCTGCAGCGCCGACCCCTTGCCGGTCAGTCGGCCGAGGCCGCGCAGCGCCGCGGGCGGCACCGGCAGCAGCCGGGCCGGCTTGCCGAGTACGCTGCCGAGCAGGCGCAGCAATTCCGTTGTCGAAACGTCCCGGCCATCGCTGACTAGAAACGTCTCGCCGGCCGCCTTCGGGTGGGTGAGGCAGAGGACGATGAAGTCGACCAGATTGTCGAGGCCGACGAGGCCGCGGCGGTTGCCGGTCACAGCGCCCAGCGGCAGCGGAATCCCTCGCCCCAGCCACTTCATCATCGCCCCGAAATTGGCCCTCACGCCCGGTCCGTAGACCAAAGGCGGGCGCACGATAACCAGCTCCGGCCCGCCGGCGGCGGCCAGCGCCGTAAGTTCCTGCTCGGCCTCATATTTGCTGACTCCGTAAGGATCCTCCGGCGCCGGCGGATCGTCGGCGGTGAAGGGTCTGCTGGGCTGGGTCGCCTCGCCGTTCACCTTGACCGAACTGACGAACACGAAGCGCCTGACACCCGCCTCGACCGCGCCCCGATAGGCGGCGACGGCGCCGTCGCGATTGACAAGGCGGAAGGCGGCAAGCGGATCGGCCGCGCGATCGTCCATCATATGAACCCGCGCCGCCGTGAGAATTACGGCATCGACGCCGCGCAGCAGGGCCGCCAAGTCCGCGGTGACCAGATCGTTGATCGCCTGTTCGCCCGACAGGCCGATAGGTGCGCGGACGATCGGCAATACGTCATGGCCGTCGGCTCGCAGCCGCTCGACTATGGCACGGCCCACGAAACCGCCCGCGCCGATGATTGCTGTTTTCATCCCCGTCATCTCCGACCCCATCGTCATGGATCGGGCAAAAGGCAACACCGGCGATGGCCGCAAGCCACTTTCTCTCTTCTAAAATCCTCGCGGCGATGCCAGAGCGAGTGCTTGCCCGAAATTGGAAAGATCGACACCGTCCATGCTTAGAAAGCTGCTCCAATTTCATACTTGGAAGCGCGTCTATCGCGAACGGCTGGGCGAGCCCCTGATCTACAATCTCGCGTCGATCCCGGTCGCCTTGTTCGGCAGCGTCGTTCGCAAGATCGATTATGACCTGATCCCGCGCCAGCCTTACGCCTTTGGCATGCAGCAGGCGTTCACGCTCGCGGCGGCGGAGAAGGAAAACCTTGGCCTCAAGCGGCTGGTCTTCATCGAATTCGGCGTCGCCTCCGGCGCCGGCCTCATGAACCTGTGCCGCGTCGGCGCGCGGTTGTCGGACCATTACGGCGTGCCCTATCGGGTGATCGGCTTCGACACCGGCGCCGGAATGCCGCCCCCGGTCGATTATCGCGATCATCCGGAAAAGTATCTCGACGGCGATTTCACGCCGCACGACACCGAGGCGCTGCAGCGCGCGTTGCCGGACAATGCCGAGATCATTTACGGCCCGATCGCGGAGACCGTCGGCCAGCTCAACGGACGGCTCGAAGCGGGGGACGTCATCGGCTTCCTGTCGATCGACGTCGATTATTGGTCGAGCACGGTCGACTGCTTCAAGCTGCTCGACAATGAACGGGTCGCCTTCCTGCCGCGCACGCCCGTCTATCTCGATGACGTCAACAACATCGATCATCACGATTATGCGGGCGAGCTTCTCGCGGTCGCCGAGTTCAATGCGGCCCATCCGCGCGCGAAGATCGTGCCGATGCGGCAGCTCAGGAACTGGCGCTACTTCAAGGGCGCCCTGTGGCTCGACCAGATGTACTGGTATCTCGATCTCGGCCACCGCTTCTACACGCGCGACTATCACGCTGATCGGCGCCGCTCGCATTTGCCCAACCCTTATCTGCGCGGATAGCGGCGCGATGTATCGCGGCGGCATCAAGCGCCTTCTCGACTTTCTGTTCGCGTTTTTTGCCCTGATCCTGCTGTCGCCGGTGATCGCGGCCATCGCCCTGACCATCCGGACTTCCGATCCGGGGCCGGCGATCTTCCGCCAGCAGCGGGTCGGCACCGGCGGCCGGCACTTCACGATCTTCAAGTTCCGCTCGATGCCGATCGATACCGGCGATATCGCTTCGGACCTGCTCGGCGAGGTGCGACTTTCGGCCGTCGGCCGGTTCATTCGCCGGACCAACCTCGACGAGCTGCCGCAGCTTTTCAATATCCTGAGGGGGGACATGTCGCTGGTCGGGCCGCGGCCCCCAATTCCATCACAGATCGAGTTGATCAGCATGCGGCGGGAAAACGGCGCACTCGCCTGCCGGCCGGGCCTGACCGGCCTCGCGCAGGTCAACGGCTATGACGGAATGAGCGTTCCGCACAAAGCGTCTTTCGACGGGGATTATGCACGGCGCATCACCTTTCTCGACGATCTGATCATCATCCTGCGCACCTTCGGTTATGTGTTAAAGCCGCCGCCAACATATTGAGGATGGTCATGCGCTTCGACTTCGCCACCTGCGGCCCGCCTGGCCGGTCCAGCGCTATGACGCTGGAGTACGAAGGCGGCGGCCTCGACGAAATCGGGTCGTGACGACCTCACGCCGCAATTTCCTGATCGGCGCGGCGATCGGCCGGGCCGGCATCGCGCAGGCGGCGCAGGGCCCAGGTGCGGCCTCGCCACCCGTCACACACACCGGCGAGGCGCTCTCGGTTCGCGATTTCGGCGCGCGGGGCGATGGACGGACGGACGACCATGCCGCGCTTTCGTCTGCCGTCGCCGCCGCGGCGGCAGGCAACCGGTCGCTCGTTCTGAGGGCAGGCACCTATTTGCACGGTCGGCCGCTCAACCTCGCCTTCGCGGGCCTGAGGATACGCGGCGAGGGGCTGGTCACGCTTCGGCACACGGGGGCATCCTCGCCCTGCGTTTCTATGGACGCCGGCGACCGGGCCATCCTCTACGACCATGTCCTCGAGAATATCATCATCGAGGGCAGCGGCGCGCCCAATCAGGACGGTCTCTTCGTCCGTAATATGCCGCACGGCATCCGGCGCAACATCCGGGTGCGCAACGTCACCGGTCGCGCCTTCCATATCCTGGGCGACGTCCTTTCGACTTGGGAGAACTGCATTGTCTCGGCGAACGAAGGCGCGTTCCGTCACGTCCCGGCCCGCGACTTCCAGATCGGCGGCAGCGCCGCCGTTTCGGCGACCACGGCGGTCCTGTTCATCAACTGCATCGCCGAAAGCGCGACCGAATGTGGTTGGTATCTCGACCGCTGCGACGACTGCAAATGGGTCGGCGGGGCCAGCGAGGGACTGGGTCGCCACGGCACCCCAGGCCGCCGCCCGATCGGCCTCTTCGTGTCGCGCGGCGCCTCTCAGAACAGCTTCGACAGCGTCTCCATGGAGCTTAACGACGGCGGCGACGTAGTCGTCGAGGGCAATGGCAATCACTTCGTTGACTGCGTGATGCAGAGCCGGGCGGCGGCGTCTCCGTACGAATCGGTTCGATCGATAACCGTTCGCGGTACAGCGCGCGGCAATCGCTTTGAAGGCGGCTCCGCTTATTTCGCCGCCGTCGAGCGAGGCGCATCGAACAGTACCTTCCGCCATATCGAGCTGACGCACAGCATCAATGACCAGGGCGCCGGCACAGTGATCGCCGATTGCCTCCAGCTATTCAATTCGGCGGCCCGTTTCCCGAGTCGCACCTTCGGCAATGTCGATGATCACAATCCGCTTGCGCTCGACTGGTATCAGGAGGTGCGGTTCGAGCCTTCGCTCCAGGGATCGCGAAGCGGCGGTCGGCTGACCTATGGCCGACGGATCGGCGTCGCCACCCGGATCGGCAATATCTGCATGTTCAGCATCGAGCTGGAGATCGCCTCGATAGGCCAAGCACCGGCCGGGCCACTGGTCGTCGACGGTCTCCCCTTCCCCGCCAATGCCGACATCGGCAGCGCCATAGCGATCGGAGAGATCGTCAATGTGGGGCCCGGCGAGGGCCACGTCGGTGCTCGGATCGACGCCGGCCAGAGCGCCATCCGTCTGCTCTGTTCTCCTTCCGCGGGCAGCCCGATCGGTCTTGACGGCGGAGCTCTGCGCACCGGAGCAGTGCTCCGTCTCAGCGGTCACTATACCGTCTAGCCCGGCACGGGATACCGCCAAGGTGGACAGTGGGAGCCGAAACTATTATGGACCCACGATAAATCGAGACAAGAGGGGAAGGGGGCCATCGGGCCAGCCTTAACTGGATTGGGAACATCGTTCATTTGTTGGGTCGGAGCGCGCGTCGATGGCGCGCGCCATGTCATGATCGATCGATCACTCTTCATCGCGTCGGTTGAGCGATGAGTCCGCTAAAACTCGCCGATTTGGTCCTAGCCCTGCCGCGCCCGGCAAAGCGCACGGTGGCGATTTGCATCGACGTCATCCTGTGCGCTCTCGCGGTCTGGATCGCCTTTTACCTCCGGCTCGATCAGTGGATCGCACTTCGCGGCGTGCAGTGGCTGGCGGTGCTGATTTCCTGCGGCATCGCGATTCCGATCTTCATCGTCTCCGGGCTATACCGCGCGATCTTTCGCTATTCGAGCACGGCGGCGATGCTCAGCATCGCCCAGGCGGCGTTCGTGTACGGGGTCATCTACGCGACGATCATCACCGTCATCCAAATCCCGAACATCCCGCGCACGGTCGGCATCATCCAGCCGGTGGTGCTGTTCTTGATGATCGGAACCACGCGAATCCTGGCGAGCTGGTGGCTCGGGGGCACCTATATGAACCTGTTGAAGGGCCGAAGGAGCTCCAAGGTCATGATCTACGGCGCCGGCTCCGCAGGGCGGCAGCTGTTCCAGGCGCTGAACAACAGCGAGATGCGGGTCGTCGGTTTCATCGACGACGATCGCCTGCTTCATGGCCGCGTGCTGTTCGGCCGCCCGATCCATTCGCCCCGCGTCGTCGAACAGCTGGTCCGCCAGCGGCGTGTGACCGACATCCTCCTCGCCTTGCCTTCAGCCAGCCGGCGGCGCCGCAACCAGATCCTCGACATGGTCCGGCCGTTCGGCATCGCGGTGCACACCATGCCGGGCCTGACGGACATGGCGCAGGGCCGGGTGAGGGTCAGCGAGATTCTCGAGCTTGAGCTGGACGATCTGCTCGGCCGCGAGTCGGTCTCGCCGGACGAAGCGCTGCTGGCCCGCAATGTGCGCGACCAAGTCGTCATGGTTACGGGCGCCGGCGGCTCGATCGGCAGCGAACTCTGCCGGCAGATTCTCGTCAACGGCCCGAGCAGCCTGCTGCTGATCGATATCAGTGAGGCCGCGCTCTACGACGTCCATCACGAGCTGGAGTTACGGGCGGCCGACGCCGAGCTTGGCATTCAAATCGTGCCGCTGCTCGGTTCGGTCTGCGATTCCGAGCGGATGGGCGGGATCATCTCCGCTTGGCGGCCCAGCACCGTCTATCACGCCGCCGCCTACAAGCATGTACCGTTGGTCGAGCACAATCCAGCGGAGGGCGTGTGGAACAATGTCTATGGCACGCTGACCCTGGCGATGGCCGCTCGGGACAGCGGCGTCTCGAAATTCGTCTTCATCAGCACCGACAAGGCGGTGCGCCCGACCAACGTGATGGGGACGACCAAGCGGCTCGCCGAGCAGGTGCTCCAGGCGCTGGCGAGCACCGGGCCCAAGACTAGTTTCTCAATGGTGCGCTTCGGCAACGTGCTGGGCTCCAGCGGCTCGGTCGTGCCGCTCTTTCGACAGCAGATCCGCAATGGCGGGCCGATCACCATCACCCATCCCGAGATCACGCGCTACTTCATGAGCATCCCGGAGGCGGCGCAGCTCGTGATACAGGCCGGGGCGATGGGCACCGGCGGCGAGGTGTTCGTGCTCGACATGGGCGAACCGGTAAAGATCGTCGACCTGGCCCAGCGGATGGTCGAGCTTTCGGGTCTAAAGATGCGCTTGATGGATGGCGGCGACGGCGATATCGAACTCAAGTTCGTCGGCCTGCGTCCCGGGGAGAAGCTTTACGAGGAATTGTTGATAGGCAATTCTCCGGTCGCGACCTCGCACCCTCGCATTCTCAAGGCCAACGAGCGATTCCTCGCCTGGCCGGTGCTCGAAAAGCAACTGGGCGGACTCCGCGTCGCGGTTGAGGGCGGCGATGTGGACGACATCCTCGCGATCCTCAGGAGGCTGGTGCCCGAATATGCGCCCGAGGGCGCGATGGTCGATTGGGTGCGGCTGCAGCGCCGCGCTGATCCTTCGCGGGCCTAGTCTCTCAGCACCGGACGCGAAATCAGCCCGATCGCGTCGATCACCGCTTTGTGGAGAAACAGGTTGGCGCTCTTGCGCTTGAACTGCCGGTGGCCGACGAGAAAGACGGCGATGTCGGCCTCCTTCTCGGCGGCTTCGGTGTCGACAAGGCGCACATTGCCGCGTGCGGCGAGACTTTCCGGCAAAGCATTGAGGTTGGGCTCGCAGACGAGGATCTGCAAATCGGGCTGCGCCGCCAGCGCTTCGACCACCTCGAAGGCCGGGCTTTCGCGGACGTCGTCCACATCGGCTTTGTAGGTCAGGCCATAGCAGGCGATAACCGGACTCTTGAAGCGCGCCGCGAGATCGCTGACCCGCTTCACGATCCGGCGCGGCTTGTCGTCATTGACGGTGCGGGCGGTGCGGATCAGCCTAGCTTCCTCGGGCGCCGAATGGACGATGAACCAGGGATCGACAGCGATGCAATGGCCGCCGACGCCGGCTCCGGGCTCGAGGATCGACACGCGAGGATGGCGATTGGCGAGCTCGCGGACCTGCCATATATCGACGCCGAGACGGTCGCAGATCATCGAAAGCTCGTTCGCGAAGCCGATATTGACGTCGCGATAGGCGTTCTCGGTGAGCTTGGTCAGTTCGGCGACCCGCGCGTCCGTCAGATAGCAATTGCCCCGCACGAAGGTCTCGTAGAGCGCGAGCGCCTTTTCGGCGCAACCGACGCTGAGGCCGCCGATGATGCGATCGTTCGAGACCAACTCGCGCAGCATCTGGCCGGGCAGGATGCGCTCCGGGCAGTGACAGACCGCGATGTCGGCGTCGTCGATCGTCTCCTGATAGCGCGGGACGCGCAGGTCCGGGCGAGCCTGCGCAAGCGCTGCGCCGAGCGCTTCCGTCGCTCCGACCGGGGAGGTCGATTCGAGGATGACCGTCGATCCCTTGCGCAAGACCGGGGCGATGCTGGCCGCCGCAGCCTCGACATAGCTCATGTCGGGCGCCGAGGCCGGATCGATCGGGGTCGGAACGGCGATGATGAAATAATCGGCCTCTTCGGGCGTCGCCTCGACCCTGAGACGGCCGGCACCGATCGCCGCGGTCAGCAGCATCTGCAGATCGGGTTCGTGAAAATGCGCTTCGCCGGCGCGGATCGCGGCGAGCACGGATTCACGCACATCGATGCCGACGACCA
>Ga0136633_1001491_pt1 | contig 17218 bp, 17 predicted proteins | sample AntDrymeUQ832206_2_FD_105494 | JGI IMG/M metagenome (GOLD analysis project Ga0136633, IMG submission 105494) | Polar desert sand microbial communities from Dry Valleys, Antarctica - metaG UQ83 (22.06) | ecosystem: Environmental > Terrestrial > Soil > Desert | place: Antarctica: Dry Valley...
CCGGAACGACCCGCCGGCACCGAGGGCACCAGCGAGGAGGAGCTAGCGGCGATCGTCACCCGCGATTCGATGATCGGTGTGGCGCGACTGTGACGATCGACGCGAACCTCGCCATAACGCGGATGGAAGGCCCGGCCGCTCTCCCGCGTGACAACGGCGAGCTGGCATTCGACGCTCCATGGGAGGGGCGAACCCTCGCCATGGCGATCGCCCTGGTCGACCAACTGGGCCTCGAATGGGATGCCTTCCGCCAGCACCTGATCGCCGCGGTCAACACGGCTCCGGACCGTCCCTATTACGAGTCCTGGACCGCCGCTCTGGAGTCACTCGCCGTCACCCACGGAATCACCGACGCCGAGGATCTCCGCCGTCGCGCTGAAGCAGTCGTACCGCCCGAATAGTCAGACGCCGGTAGTCACAGTGCGAGTTCTCCTCACCACGATCCCGGGGCTCGGGCACCTCCACCCGATGGTCCCGCTCGCCAGAGCCTTCGACGCAGCAGGTCACGACGTCCGAGTGGCCTGCTCCGAAAGCTTCTCCCGTTACGTCACCGGGGCTGGACTCCAGCCCGTCACAGCCGGGCCGGACTGGCTCGAGGAGCGCGCGGAAGACTTCATCCCCGGGTTCATGTCGAGCGTGGACGCACAACTGGCCGCGTTCGCCGAAGTTCCCAAGCGCGGCCTGGTCGCCGACCTCCTCGAACTCTCCGCTCACTGGAAACCCGATGTGGTGATCCACGACCACACCGAGCTTGGCGGATGGATCGCGGCCGAGCTCCTCGGCGTGCCGAGTGCCCCCTTTGCGATGACGGTCCGAATACTCGACGAGCCGATGTTGGACCTCACGATTGCCGACCGTGTCGCCGACCTGCTCGGCCATTTCGGCCTCCCCGACCTAAACGACGCACGGCCCGACCGCTGGCTTTACCTCGACAGCATCCCGCCGTCGTTCTGCTCCGCCTTCTTCCCGGCCGGCGAGACCGTTCACTCTCTCCGCTACTCAACCGACGACCGAACGGGTGGCGAGTGCCTGCCCGCGTGGTTCGAGGAGCTTGGCGAGCGTCCCATCGTCTACGTCACCCTCGGCACGGTGTTCAACCGCCTGCCGGGTGCGCTGGCCAAGCTCGCGAGGGGCGCGTCGGCGGTGGACGTCGACGTGGTCGTGACCACGGGCCGCAACCTCGATCCCGACTCCCTGGGATCGCTGCCCACCAATGTCCATCTCGAGCGTTATCTCCCTCAAGCAGACCTGATTCCCGAGTGCGACGCCGTGGTCTGTCATGGCGGCTTCAACACTGTCTTTGCCGCGCTGGCCGCGGCTCGGCCGGTGGTCGTCGTTCCGTTCTCCGCGGACCAGCCCTTGAACGCATTCCTCTGCAGCAGCAACGGCCTCGGGGTGTCATGCACCACCGAGCAGCGCGAGGGGTCGATGTTCCCGCTCGCCACCGCCGACGCCCTCGCCGCCGAGGACATATCCGCCGCGCTCCACAGGATTCTGAGCGAGCCGTCCTACGCGGCCGCGGCTCGCCAGATGCAAACCGAGATCGCGGCCCAACCCGGCGTGGAGCACGGCGTCGAACTCGTGGAACAGCTCGTCGCCACGGGAACGCCGGTCACGAAATCCGTATCTGAAGGCGGCTAGGTCTGGCTACTGCGTGGCCGTGCCGCGCTCATAGAGCCAAGATGAAGATGTCCAGCAGGAAATGCAACGCAACGCACGCCCAGAAGCTGCGCGTCAAGTAGTAGAGGATCGGGAAGCCCACACTGCCGATCGCAGTCACGCGGAGTACGTGCTCGAGGCCGAAGAACGGGATGTGCGCAGCGACGAACACGATGTAGCTGAGGAGAGCGGCTAGCCCCGCGGGAAGCCCGAGTCCATGCAGACGCTCGATTGTGTACGAGCGGTAGCGGACCTCCTCGGCGAATGAGACGCTGACCACGAGAAGCAAGCGTTCGGCGATCGAAAGACTCGAGATGATCGCTCGACCGCCCCCTCCGCTGGGCGCGGTCCCCAACGACCACGCATCCACGGCCGCCGAGAAGAGGACCATGCCGACCGCCAGAACGACCGCCGCAGACAGCGCCCAAAGAAGAAGCTCTCTCCCCCTGCCCGGCGGGCGACGCGGCAAAAATATGGCAGCGACGATCAGCGGGACCGGTCCCCCGCCGAATCGCAGCACGAGCACAAACGCGAAGGCCGCGCCCAGGTGCCGGATCTTCAGGCGGCCGGGAAACAGGGTCCGTATCGGCAGCTTCTCGACATGGACGACGAATAGAGCCAGCAGGGCGACCGTGATCAATGCGGTGAGCCAGTTCCAACGAACCCCCGATGCGTCGTCCGTTACTAGCCCAGCCAGCGACAACATCGTGCCGACGAGCCGCGGTACGAACAACGCAATGAAGATGCCCGCCAAGTAGACGACCGGCTGGCGAGGCAACCTCCTCGCCCACCGGCCATCTTCTTCGAGCGCCGCATCGGGCTGCGTCGCCGTCACGGCGACAAAATCTATCTATATGTCGTAATAGAGCATGAACTCCCAGGGTGGGGGCGCAGGCGCACCGCGTCGATCTCGTTCAGGCGCTTGTAGGAGATCCACGTCGTGATGAGATCGTCGGTGAACACTCCGCCGGCCTTTAGGAAGTCCTGATCGGCCTCCAGGTCGTCGCTCCAATCGCCGGCGAGCATCATCAGCAGCACCTCGTCGATGCCGTCTAACGCGAGTTCGCGATCGACGGGCGTGACCGTTCCGGCGGCGGCCTCCACGTCCGCCCGGTGCACCGCGGTTCCTGTGCCCGCGACCCCAGAGCGAGAGCAGCAGCGCCGAGGGCTCGCCGGTGATTGCCGCATCTGACGTCCCGACGGTGGCGTCGACCGTTACCTCATCGGACACCAAGCTAGGGGTCGACCGTCAGGCCGTCACCCGTCCAGCCCTACGCCCCATCAGGAGTAGGACGATGCCGGCCAGCAGGATCAACTCCGGAATCACCATCCACCAGGCGAACACGGTCCAAAGCAGCCCAGTCACGGTGAGTGCAAGTCCCACTCTTGTGAGTCGCTCGCCTCGCGGCCTGGCACCTGGCCGCACGCCCTCCCAGATGGCCCAGCCCGGGCCCGCGATGAGAACAACCAACATCAAGACACGCACGACCATTAGCAGCCCCCCATTTCACGCGCAGCTTGGCACACCGCCCCGGATGACCGGCGCTACCGACCTGTCTCCCCAAGGCCCTGCAAAAGGTTCGACACGCCGTCGGCGTCGCGGCCCACCGGTCGGCGTAACCCCGACACCGCGTCCAGCACGTCACTGGGTGCGGGTCGGGGCTTGATCGCCAACAAGGCTCAAATGTCGTAATAGAGCATGAACTCCCAGGGGTGGGGGCGAAGGCGGACCTCGTCGATCTCCTTCAAGCGTTTGTAGCCGATCCAGGTGGTGATGAGGTCGTCGGTGAACACGCCGCCGGCCTTCAGGAAGTCCTGATCGGCCTCCAGCGCGTCAAGGGCGGCGTCCAGCGAAGCTGGAACCTGCGGCACCTTGCGCAGCTCCTCGGGCGGTAGGTCGTAGAGGTCCTTGTCGACCGGGGCCGCGGGCTCGATGCGGTTGTGGATTCCATCGAGGCCGGCCATCAACATCGCCGAGAATGCGAGGTAGGGGTTGGCCGACGGGTCGGGGCAACGGAACTCGAGGCGCTTGGCCTTGGGGCTCTTGGAGTACAGCGGGATGCGCACCGAGGCTGACCGGTTGCGCTGGGAGTACACCAGGTTGACCGGGGCCTCATAGCCGGGCACCAGTCGCTTGTAGGAGTTGGTCGTGGGCGCCGCGAAGGCGAGGACGGCAGGAGCGTGCTTGAGGAGACCGCCGATGTACCAGCGGGCCATGTCCGACAGACCGGCGTACCCCGTCTCGTCGTAGAACAGCGGCTCGCCGCCCTTCCAAAGGGACTGGTGGGTGTGCATGCCCGAACCGTTGTCCTGGAACAGCGGCTTCGGCATGAACGTCGCGGTGCGACCATGGGCCAGAGCCACGTTCTTGACGACGTACTTGTAGAGCATCACCTGGTCGGCGGATCGCAGCAGAGTGTCGAACCGGATGTCGATCTCGGCCTGGCCGGCGGTTCCCACCTCGTGGTGCTGGATCTCCACCTCGATGCCGAGGCGCTCCATGGTGAGCGCCATCTCCGAGCGCAGGTCCTGGAAGTGATCCACCGGCGGTACGGGGAAGTACCCCTCCTTGAAGCGGGGCTTGTGCCCCAGGTTCGGGCCTTCGTCTTTGGCAGAGTTCCATGCGCCTTCCACGGAGTCGACGGAGTAGGAGGCCGAGCGCTGGTCCTGGTGGAAGCGCACGTCGTCGAAGATGAAGAACTCACACTCCGGGCCGAAGTAGGCGGTGTCGGCCAAGCCGGTGCTCTGCAGATACTGCTCCGCCTTCTGCGCGACGTAGCGGGGGTCCCGGCTGTAGCTCTCGCCCGTCAGCGGGTCCAGCACGAAGCAGTTCATGTTCATCGTCTTGTGCTGGCGGAACGGGTCGATGATCGCGGTGTTGGGGTCCGGCACCAGGATCATGTCGGACTCCTGGATCTCCTGGAATCCCCGGATCGACGAGCCGTCGAAGCCGTAGCCCTCGGTGAAGTTGTCCTCTTTCAGCTGGCCGATGGGCACAGAGAAGTGCTGCATCAGGCCGGGGAGGTCACAGAACCTCAGGTCCACCATCTCGACTCCCTCGCTCTGCGCGAGGGAAAGCACGTCAGCGGGCGTCCGCTCTTCCACCAGTGTCTCCTGTCTCTTCCCCGAATCGGGGTCTCGTTGGGCTCGGCCCGCCACATTGCCTTTGGGCAGCCCGTTTGACCCCCGGACATTTGCACGCGGGCTTTGCCCCGGAGTTCCGTTCGTGTGAACGGAGCGTGAAGAGATGATCCCCGCCGGTTTTCCCCAGGCCCTGACCAGCCAGACTTGGCGCATGGAAGCCGGCACGGAACGCCAAAACGAGTACGTCCTTCGCACCGTCGAGGAGCGCGGGGTGCGCTTCGTCCAACTCTGGTTCACCGACGTGCTCGGCGTGCAGAAGGCGGTCAGCATCACGCCGGCCGAGCTGGAGAACGCCCTCGAGGAGGGCCTCACCTTCGACGGCTCGGCGGTGGACGGCTTTAGCCGCGTCCAGGAATCAGACGTGCTCGCCCGGCCCGACGCCAGAACGTTCCAGATTCTTCCGATAGCCGGCGGTGGCCCTGAGGCGACGGGTAACGGTGCCGGCGGCCATCAGGTCGCCCGGGTGGTGTGTGACGTAACCAACCTCGACGGCACACCCTTCGAGGGCGACCCGCGCAACGTCCTGCGCCGCACCGTCGAGCGCGCTCGGGAGAAGGGCTTCTCCTTCTACGCCGCGCCCGAGATCGAATACTTCTACTTCGCGGACTCCGACGTCCCCGCGGGCACGACGCCCATCCCCTTGGACAACGGCTCCTATTTCGAGCTGACTGTGGCGGACCTGGCCGGTGACCTCCGAAAGCGCACCGTGCTCACCCTCGAGGAGATGGGCATTCCGGTCGAGTACTCCCAGCACGAGGATTCACCGTCGCAGCACGAGATCGACCTGCGCTACACCGACGCGCTGGCCATGGCCGACAACGTCATGTCGGTGCGGCTGGTCGTCAAGGAGGTGGCACAAGAGCGCGGCGTTTACGCGACCTTCATGCCCAAGCCGCTGTATGGATTCCAGGGCTCGGGCATGCACACGCACTTCTCCCTCTTCGAGGGCGACACCAATGCCTTCTGCGATCCGGGCGATCCCTACGGCCTTTCCAAAATCGGGCGGGGCTTCATCGCCGGCCTGCTGCGCCACGCGCGAGAGATCACCGCGGTCACCAACCAGTGGGTCAACTCCTACAAGCGACTGGTACCCGGGTACGAGGCGCCCGTCTACGTGTCGTGGGCCCGCAACAACCGGTCCGCTCTCGTGCGGGTCCCCCCGCACAAGCGGGGCAAGCCCGAATCGACGCGCATCGAATACCGCGCCCCTGACTCTGCGTGCAATCCCTACCTCGCCTTCGCCCTCGTGCTGGCCGCCGGCCTGGACGGGATCGAGGAGGGTTACGACCTCCCCCCCGAGGCCGCGGCGAACCTCTACGAAATGACTCCCACCGAGCGCCTCGCCGAAGGAATCGAGTCACTCCCCTCGTCCCTCGATGAAGCCGTGGACCTGATGGAGCGCTCAGAGCTCGTCGCCGCCACTCTGGGCGAGCACGTATTCGAATGGTTCCTGCGCAACAAGCGCGCCGAGTGGGCCGACTACACCGGCCAGGTCACCAACTACGAGCTGGCCCGCTACCTTCCCCGCCTGTGAGCCTTCCGCCCCGAAAGCCAGGCTGATGGAACCGTTGCTCATGTTCCCCGACCCGGCGCCGCCCGAGGTCGCCCAAGCGGCGGATCTCGGGGGGTACCCGTGGAAGCCGGTCAACACGGCCGAGGACGCCAACATCGCGGAGCCCGAAGACGGGTGGGCCGGCGCGATCGTCTGCGCCGACACCCAGCCGTCGGCTGCATTCGCCCTCTGCCGGGCGCTGCGCAAGAGGGAGCAGCCCCTCGAGCCACTGATCCTCGTCGTCGACCACCGCCAACTCGCCGACCTCGACCTCCGCGAAGACCTCTTCGACGATCTGATCGTTCTCCCGCTGCGCCCCGGCGAACTCGCGGCGCGGCTGAAGCTGTCGTTCTGGCGAGTGGGCCGAGGCACGCGCCCCGAACTCGTGGAATACGGGCCGCTGGTTCTGAATCTCGAGACCTACCAGGCCGCGGTGTCGGGCAAACCGCTCGACCTCACTTATATGGAATACGAGCTGCTCAAGTTCCTGGCCACCCACCCCGGGAAAGTCTTCACGCGCGAGGTGCTGCTCAGCCGGGTGTGGGGCTACGAGTACTACGGCGGCGCCCGCACGGTCGACGTCCACATCCGCCGCCTTCGCGCCAAGCTCGGCGAGGAGCACGCCCACCTGATCTCGACGGTCCGCAGCGTCGGCTACCGCTTCGGCCAAGGCCGCTGGTAATTGAGCCTCTTAGGTTCCTTCTGACGGCGGAGCCGTGCGGGCCAGTTCGCGTTCGACGTCGGCCCATGTCAACTGTTCGTGGTCGGCCACCGATCCCGGATGGTCGTCGCGGTAGCGCTCCTGGGCTCGCGACCAGCGGAAGAACATGACGATGATCGTCCCCCACAACACGACGCCTCCACCGATCTTCATTACCGCGCCGGCCAGCTGCTGATCCGAAGTGGCGTCGATTCCCCAGATACGTGGCGCGTTGGCGTACACCGCGTAAAGCGGCGCCGCGGCGAAGGTGAGGAAGGAGGCGGGCACGGTCGGCACGATCGACTGCCCGAACAGATAGACCATCCGCGCCGGATCTCCGAGCCGGGGCACCTCGGGCAGAGGGGAGAGGGCGACCAGCCACATCACGATGGAGGACCCGACCAACACGAGGTGGGCCAGCAAATGCAGCGGCTCGTTGGTCACCGTGACCGTCACCACTCCAGGGATGTGCGTCAGCACGACTACGGCGTTGAACAACAACGTGGCCGCCACCGGATGGGTGAGGCGGCGCAGCGGACCCGCCACCGGGGCAAGGACCCGACGTAGCACCGGCGCCGGTGTCCCCACCAGCATCAACGGCACAGCCACCAAGCTGAACACCAGGTGCTGGGCCATGTGCACGCTGAACAGCCGACCCTCGGCCAGGTCGTGCACCGGCCACTGCGAGAACACGAGCATCAGCCCGAAGCCGGACCACCAGGTGAATGCTTGGCGGAGAGTCGGACGGCCCCACCGGTTCCCGGCCCATCTCCACCCGATCGCCAGAGCCAAGAACGCGGCCCAAACGTCGGGATGAAGGTGCCAGGCAGGCACAGGGTCAGCCCCCGGGGATGTAGGCGCCGAGCGTCACCAGATAGACCATGTAGACGCTGATGGCCAACACAATCCCGGTGACGAACAGCCGGCGCAGGATCGGATTGTCGAAGCGCAGATGCATGAAGAACGCGGCAACGATGGCGAACTTGATGACCGCCAACAGAATCAGCGTCGTGTTGTTGAGCGCCCCGATGTCGACGTAATAGAGACCGACCTCGATGAGGGTCAGCAGACCCAGAATCAGACCGATCATCACGTACTGCTTGTCGCTCGGGTGCGCCGGCCCGTCGTGGCCTGGGGCCTCGTGCTCGGGAGCCTCGTGGCTCTCCGAAGTCGCGGGAACCGTGCTCATGGGATCAGGTAGATGACGGTGAAGATGACGATCCAGACGACGTCGACGAAGTGCCAGTAAAGGCCGGCGATCTCGATCGTCTCGGCGCGTTCCTGCCCGAGTTTGCCGCGCGCCGACAACGTCACCATCGAGAGCAACATCACGATCCCCAAGGTGACGTGCACGCCGTGAAAGCCGGTGAGCACAAAGAAGCTGGAGCCGAACACGTTGGTCGAGAGGTTCAGGCCCTCCCTCACGAAGGCGGTGAACTCGTAGATCTGCCCGGCGATGAAGCTGGCTCCGAGCAGAGCCGTCGTGGTGAGCCAGATGCGCAGACGCTTCCCGTCGCCGCGCTGGATGGCCGAAAGGGCGAGCACCATCGTCACGCTGGACATCAGCAGCACGAAGGAGCTCACCGACGTGTAGGGGATGTCGAACAGCTCGCTCGGCTGCGGGGTGTCGGGGTCGCTCTTTCCCTTGTAGAGCAGGTACGTCGAGATCAGCGCTCCGAACAGCAGGCACTCGGAGCCGAGGAAGGCCCACATGGCGACCTTCTCGTTGCTGATTCCGGTGTTGGTGACATGCGCGCCGTGGTCGCCGTGGGGCTCTGGCGCCTGGGGCGGCGCGGGTGGGGCGGGGGCGGTCGCCTCGACGGTCGTCATGGGCCTTCTCCCGTAACCGGTTCGGCTGAAGCAGACTCCGGCGCCGCGGTCTCCAAGGGAGCTACTCCGGCAGGAACCAGCTCCTGCGGCCCGTCGTCCGGGACGTCCGCGCCGCCGTCACCGTCGGGTCCGGGCAGTTCGGGTCCGTGGTCGTCATGTCCTCCCGGCTCGGCTGACGGCTCGAGGCCCCATGCGTAGATCCCGCCGATCACGATGATGGCCCCAAGGATCACCACTGCCCACGCCCGGTAGATCATCCCGTAGGCCATCACCGGAAGACCAAACGCCGCGATCAACGGGAAGTACGAAGGCGACGGGAGGTGCACGGAGTTGGCGACTTCCGGAGAGTCGGGAACGGGCTGGCCGGGGTGGTCCTCGCGCCGCACCGGGCGACCTTGTTCGTCCTCCGTGTACTTCCTGTGCCACCAGTCGTCGAGGCTATGGACCACCGGCGACTCACCGAAGTTGTAGTGAGCCGGCGGAGAAGTTATCGACCACTCGAGCGTCCGTCCGTCCCACGGGTCGCCGACGGCGCGCTCGCCATGCTTCTTGCTGCGCGCCACGTTGATGATGAACAACAGCACGGAGAAGGCGATCACAAATGAACCCGCGGTCGCGACGAGGTTCCAGAACTCGAAGCCATAGCCGGCGGGGTACGTGTCGATGCGTCGGGGCATGCCTTGGAGCCCGAGGATGTGCATGGGTCCGAACGTCAGGTTGAAGCCCATGAACCAGAGCCAGAACTGCCACTTGCCGATCTTCTCCGAGAGGTGGTACCCGAAGACCTTCGGCCACCAGTAGTAGAAGCCCCCCATCAAACCGAACAGCGCGCCGCCGAACAGCACGTAGTGGAAGTGGGCGACCACGTAATAGGTGTCGGTCTGCTGACGGTCGTGGGGAGACACCGCGTGGGTCACGCCCGAGAGACCGCCGATGGTGAACATGGCGATGAACCCCATCGCATAGAGCATCGGCGTCGACAACTTGATCGACCCTCGCCAGATCGTCCCGATCCAGTTGAAGATCTTCACCCCCGTGGGAACCGCAATGAACATGGTGGCGACGGAGAACGCGGAGACGGCCGCCGGCCCCAAGCCGGTCGAGAACATGTGGTGCACCCACACTCCCCAGCCCATGAAGCCGATGGCGATTCCGGAGAAGACCATGACCGGATATCCGAACAGGGGCTTGCGGGCGAAGACGGGCAGGATCTCCGAGACCACACCCATGGCCGGCAAGATCAGGATGTAGACCTCCGGATGACCGAATATCCAGAAGAGGTGCTGCCAGAGCAGCGGGTCCCCGCCCATCGCCGGGTTGAAGAAGTTGGACCCGAACTGCCGGTCGAACATCAGCAGGAACAACGCCACGGTGATCACGGGCATGGCGAACAGCACCAGGAACTGAGCGATGAGGCTCATCCAGACGAAGATCGGCATGCGCAGCAACGACATCCCCGGGGCGCGCATGTTGAGCGCGGTCACCACCAGGTTCACCGCACCGGTCGTCGAGGCGATGCCCAGAATCTGCAGGCCGAACACCCAGAAGTCGATGTTGTGGCCCGGGGAGAACGTGATCGACGTGTTCGGCGCGTATCCGAACCAACCCCCGTTCGGCGCGCCGCCCAGGAAGAAGCTGCTGTAGAGGAACAGCCCGCCCAACAGGAACGCCCAGTAGCTGAACGCATTCAATCGAGGGAAGGCGACGTCTCGCGCGCCAAGCATGATCGGCATCAGGTAGTTGGCGAAGGCAGCCGACAGCGGCATGATCACCAGGAAGACCATCGTCGTGCCGTGCATGGTGAACAGCTGGTTGTAGGCCTCCGCGGACAGCACCGTCCCGTTGGGGCGGGCCAGTTGCAGGCGCAACAGCAGCGCCTCGATCCCGCCGAGCACGAAAAAGGTGAAGGCGGTAACTCCGTAGAGGATGCCGATCCGCTTGTGGTCGACGGTGGTGAACCAGGAGGCCGCGCCGGTGATCGACCGCGGCCGTCGGAGTACCGGCGGGGGAAGCGGCGTTACGGGAAGCGCGGGCTTGGGGGGAAGCTCGAGAGTGGTCACTTGAGGGTCTCCAGGTAGGCGATCAGCTTGGTTATCTCGTCTTCGTTGAGCGGCACCGGCAGCACCATCTTGTTACCCGGCTTCTCGCCCTGCGGATCGCGCAGCCAACGTCGGAGGTTGATGGAGTTCAACTCGAAAATCGAACCGGCGAAGGTCTCCCGGTCGAACAGGTGGGTGAGATTCGGCCCGATCTCGCCCTGGGTGTAGCCCGCCACGGTGTGGCAGCCGCCGCAGCCCCGCGACTGGAACAACGCGGCCCCTTCCGCCACCTCCCCCGTTCCGCCGGGTGCAGATGCGGGATGTTCACGCTTCTGGTCGGCCGCCCATGCCTTGAAGTCCTCCGGGCTCTGCGCGATCACCCGCAGCCGCATTCGCGAGTGCGAGATCCCACAGAACTCGGCGCACTGCCCCTCGAATTCGCCCGGGGCGTCAGCCTGGATCGCCATCGTGTTCGTGTGCCCCGGGATGACGTCGACTTTCCCAGCGAGCTTGGGCGGCCAGAACGAATGGATCACGTCGTCGGACTCGAGCTTCAGCTCGACGCGGGTCCCGGTCGGGATGTGCAGCTCGTTGGCGGTCACCAAACCCAACTCCGGATACTCGTACTCCCACCACCACTGATGTCCCGTGACGGTGACGTCGAGCACATCGGCGCCCTTGTCGATCTTGTTGATGTCCAGGATGGTGATCACCGTGGCGATACCAACGATTGCCAGGATGAGCGCGGGTATGGCCGTCCAAGTGATCTCCAGCTTGACGTTGCCGTGGATCTGCTTGGGGGCCTCATCCTCGGAACGCCGCCGGAACCGGATGGCAGAGAACAGCACCAGACCCTGAACCAGGAAGAAGAAGACCGCCGCCACGGCAAGGACGGGATTGAAGAGGCCGTCGAGCTGCTTGGCGATGGGCCCGACGGGGTCGAGGGTGTCCTGCGGCGCGTTGGGGGCACAGGCGCTCGAAAGCGCTCCCAGAAGGAGCGCCAAGGGCAAGAGGCGGCGAACCCGACGCGACACGTTCACGGGCGTTGACTCTCTCACGCCGCCAGCGTTCGCTTGATCCAGTCGTCGAGCTCACCGGCGTCGAGCTCACCGGCCGCGACTCCGACCAGGGTGCCGTCCGCGGCCACGAAGGCGGTCGACGGCATGCCCCGCAGCAGGTAGCGCCGCGCAATGTTGCCTTCGGGGTCGTTGCCCGCGGGGTAGGTGATCTCGAACTCCCGCAACATTTCGGCCGCCAGGCCGGCGTCGTCCTGATGGGCGATCCCGATGAAGCTCACTTCGCCCTCGAGTCGCCGGCTGGCCGAAGCGAAATACGGGAGCTCCCGCTTGCACGGCGCGCACCACGAGGCGAAGAAGTTGACGACCGCGGGCCGGCCGTCGCGCAAATCGAGCGAGACGGTCTCGCCGTCGTTGCGGATCGACGGTAGGGAGAACGCGGCAGCCTGGCCGACAGCCGCTCCGTCGTCGGGGGCGTCGCGCGTCCCTATCGCCATCGCGCCGGCCGCGGCAACCACCACCAACACGCCAATGGCAAGGGCCCGGGCCGGGCCACGCTTCCGGGCCGTCTCGGGCCTGGTTTGGTCCGCTTCGGTCCCGGCGGCCGGGTCAGGCAACGGTCAGCTCACCCTTCATGGCGGCCGGATGGACCTCGCAGAAGAACGTGTACTTGCCCGCCTCGATGGGAGGGACCTCGTACTCGGCTTCCTTGCCGGGCCCCGTGATGATGCCGCCGCCCTCGGGCCGGAAGATCGTGCTGCCCCCCGCGTCGCGTATGGCGACGTTGTGCGGCTGGGATTCCTCGTTGGAGAAGACGATCGTGGTCGGCTCGCCCGCCGGCAGACTCAGCGACTTTTTGTCGAACGCCAATCCGTCGGCCGTCAACTTCACCTGAGGTGGGCTGGAGGCTTCCGGTTCGCCGTCTTCCGCGACTGCACCGGGAGTGGGCCGATCGGACGCGGCTTCACCGTCGCCTTCTTCTGGCTGTTCCGCGCCGTGTTCCTCCGCCGCCTCATCGGCGGGACCGTCGTTCGTCTCGCCTTCGCCCGCGTGTTCCGCGGACGAGTCGCCGGCCGCGTGGAACTCCCGCTCGCCCGCCACGGCACCACCCACACCGAGCCCGGCGGTGGCCAGCGCGCCCGCCGTCAGCAGCCCGAGGACGGCCGAACGGCCGAGGCCTCGGAGGGCCACCCAGACGCCGACCCCCAGGATCACCAGCGCGGCGACCAAGGCGATGAGAACGGAGGCATTCGAGTCGACGGCGAGAAGTGTCCGGGAGAACGCGAACGCGATCAGCAGGACAAGGCCCGTCACCCCCAACGGCAGGACGATCGGCAGTATCAGCCGAGAAGAGACCCGCTCATTCTGCTCGTCGGTCCACGTCGGGTGCGAAGCCCATGACTGCGCGAACCAACCCGCGCCCGCAACCGCCGCGGCCGCGAGACCGAAGATCACCAGCCCGCTTCCCGTGGCCAGACCGGTCGCGGTCAGCAACGCGGCGAGACCGGCCGCGACCGGCCAGACACTCGGCGCCGCGGTCGCCAACGAAGCCGGCCGAGCCGCCGCGTCCAGCGTCGCCACATCCCGGCCCTGGGAGCCGACGATCGCCAGCCCGCCGATCCCCGCAACCACTCCGGCGCCGAGCAGGATGGCTGTACCGGTCTCCTCGCCAACGGTTATGCCGAATCCGACGCCCGCACCGAAGCTGACGGCGGAAAGAACGAACAGGAGCAGCGCGGCGGGATTCACGTAAGCCTCACTTCACGAGGAACAGGGTCGCCCAAACGACGATCCACGCCACCAGTGTGAGCTGCCAGAACCACACCGCAGCTTGAACGACGCCGGGAAATGAAGGCCCGCTCTGCCGTCCACCCACCTTGGCGACTGCGGCGAGCAATCCGACCACGCCCGCGGCGAGCAACACCCCGATGGCGCCGAGCAGGGCGTAGGACATCGTGGCGTACGGACTCGACGCGGCGCCGAGGCCGATCCGAGTCCCGAGATACCAGACGCCGTTGAGCAGGCAAAGCCCGACGAACGCAGCGAGCGTCAGAGCCGCAGCGGCCTGGCGGCGTTGGCCCCGTGCGTCGGCCGACAGCGCCCACGCGGCGAATGTGGCCGTCATCACCGCGGTGAGAGTCAACATCACTCCGAGGAATGCGTCGACCTCGAAGCCTTTCGGCGGCCACTCCGCCGCGTGAGAACGCAACCCGAGGTACGCCGCTGACAGGGCTCCGCTGAGCATCAACCCGGCCGCCCCCGCGGCCAGTCCTCCGAGCTTCAGGGACCGGGCGGGCAGGGCGGTGTCGCCCGCCGGCAGGGCCAACATCGAATCGCCCAACGCAGAATCGATAGTGCTCATGTGGCCGCTCCCACCGGCTCGGGCTCAGACGCCTGCTCAATTGGCGATTCAAGGTCCGTGGCAGCCGAGGTCGCGTCTGCATCAGGAGGAGCCGCAGGGGTGGCACCGGGCACGGTCTCGAAATTCCGGCGGGAAGGTGGCGACGACACCGTCCACTCGAGACCCTGACTCTCTCCCCACGGGTCGTCCGCCAGAGCCCGCTCCGGTCCCGACATGGTGGCCCGCACGATCTCGACAACCACGATCGCCAGTCCAAGCAGAGTGACGGCCGCGCCGAGCCCGGCCAAGCGGTTGAGCACCAGACTCCCGGCTTCGGCGGTTCGGTTCGGCGCACCCTGATACCCGGCGATGAAGCTGGCCCCGCTCTGTACGACGGACCCACCCGTAAGTAGGAGAGCAGCCATCCAGCCGGAAGCGTTGCCGAAGCGCCGGCCCCAAAGCTTCGGGGCCCAGTGCCACAACCCGGCGCAGGCCAGGAGCAGGGGGGGCACGAAGAATCCGGCGTGGAGATAGCCGGTCGACCAGGCGCCGGCCTCTCCGTCGACCAGGAAGGCGACACCCACATTGAGGGCGGCGAGACCGCCGATGGCCACCGCACCGGCCACGAACCCCAACCCGGGATGAAGGCGAGGACGTCCGAGAGCCAGCGTGCCCGCCCAGGCCGGCACCATCGTCAACGGGATCAGCGCGGCGAGAGCGGCGAAAGCCGAAAACGTCGGAGCGAACATCGAAGAAGCGGCCGCGGAGCCCCCCGCCCAGACGGACAGCGACAGAACGGCCGCCGCCGCCAAGGCGCCGCGGATCCCTTCCTCGCCGAGAAGTGGTCGCCGGGCGTGACTGGACGCCACGGCCGCGGCCACACCCAGCCCCGGAAGGGTCAGCAGGAAGATCTCCGGCCGGCCGAGCAGCCAGACGGTGTGGCGCCACACGTCGTCCGAGCCGGCGGCGCCGAACAGGTCGCCCCCGAAATGCCGGTCGACATAGAGGATCGTCAGCCCGGCCAGGTGCACCGGGATGGAGATCAGGCTGACCGCGGCGGTCGCCAGGATCGCCCAGGTGAACAGCGGCAATCGGGCGAGCCGCACCTCCGGGGCCCGGAGGGTGACGATCGTGGTGAGCAGGGAGATGGCGAGCCCCAGGGCGGCGATGGCCACCAGTCCTCCGCCCGTCAGCCACAACTCGTCGGCGGTAGATGCGGGGCCGGTCAGGTTGGCGGGGACGGGAAGGCTCGGGCCAAGGATCCCCAGGCCTTCCATCCCGTATGACGCGATCAGCAGGCCGCCGCCGGCGACGTGAACCCACAGCGACGCAGCGTGCAGCCGGGGAAACGCGACGCGGTTCGCCCCGATCTGAAGCGGGACCAGATACGTCGCCAGGCCGGCCCAGATGGCGGGCAGAGCTAGGACGGCGAGGACGGTGACGTGCAGGGAGAAGGAGCGGGCGTACTCATCGGGTCGACTCGAGCCGGGCTGAGCCAGACCGAGGCGCAGCAGGAAGCCGGCTAGGCCCCCGACCACCAGGAAGGCGAATCCGAAAAGGACATACAGCCGGCCTATCCGCTTGTGGTCGGTGTCTTCGAGAACCGACGGCTGCGTATCGGATTGGTCAGCCACGTGACACTCCTGGTCCAGTCGGCGATCGCTCGGCGGCGGACACTACCCAAGCACCAGTACGTCCGCGGCCATGGCGCCGAACAGCAACATCACATAGGTCAGGGACCACTTGAAAACGCCTACCGCGGCCTTCTCGGTGAGCGTCCGCATCAGGCCGATCGCCCGGCCGACGAAGACCGCTCCGAGCACCACCGCGGCCGAGAGGTAGATGCCTCCCATGCTGCCCACCGGGGCGAACAGCAGAGTCAGGGCCCACAGACCGATGGTGTACACGAGGATCTGGCGGGCCGTCCGAGCCAGGCTCACCACGCTGGGCAGCATGGGCACGTCGGCCCGGGAGTAGTCGTCGCGGTACTTGATGGCCAGCGCCCAGAAGTGCGGCGGTGTCCAGGCGAAGATCACGGCGAATAGCACCAGCGGCGCCCAGTCGACTCGACCGGTAACGGCCGCCCAACCGACGAGGACCGGCACCGCGCCGGCCGCACCGCCGATGACGATGTTCTGCGGCGTGCGCCGTTTGAGCCAGAGCGTGTACACCCCGACGTAGAACGCGGTGGCGGACATGGCGAGCAGGGCGGAGAGGAGGTTGGCGAAGACCGCGAGCACGACGAACGCGCCGAGCTCCAGCGCGAGGGCGAAGACGACCGCAGCCCGAGGTCCTATTTCACCGGTGACCAGCGGTCGGTTCGCGGTGCGGTCCATCCGGGCGTCGATGTCGCGGTCCACGACCATGTTGAGCGCGTTGGCGCCGCCGGCGGCCAGCGCGCCGCCTACGAGGGTGGCGACCATCAGGCCGACGCCGGGCACGGCTCTGGCGGCCACCACCATCGTCGGCAGCGTGGTGACCAACAGGAGCTCGATGATCCGCGGCTTGGTCAGCGCGGTGTAAGCCGCGACCTTCGAGCGACGCCGGGGCGGGGCGGAGGGTTCGGAGGTTTCGGCGACCGGAGACTCGATCATCGGAGGCAGGCCTTTCTCATTCGGTTCGGAGGTATCGACCGGTTTGGAGACATCGACCGCGGCGGTCCGACGGGCGACGAGCCACGCGGACCAAAGCGTTCCCCAGATCAGCGTGGCAACGGAGAGGTGAGCGGTCACGGACGCGGCGTGCAGCTCGGTGACCACGTTGAGTGCGCCGAGCACAACCTGAACGCCCACCAGAGCTGTTCCGACGCGCACGAGGCGGGTCACCAACGCGTCGCGCCCGAAGGTCCGTCGCACGCGAAGCGCCGTCATCACCACCAGCGCAACGATCAGGTAGGCCATAAGTCGGTGGGCGAACTGAAGGCCGGACGCCTCGTCG